>ENA-UOOA01000994-UOOA01000994.1-human-gut-metagenome-genome-assembly--contig:-P61old-NODE-994-length-50693-cov-12.032722_pt1 | contig 50693 bp, 45 predicted proteins | sample MGYA00242467_ERZ724014 | MGnify/ENA metagenome assembly ERZ724014 | reverse complement strand
TGTACAAACAACAAAGACCCCGAAGGGCCTTTGCTTAACTTACTGGCATTGGCCCTTGGGGGCGACGTTTTTGATCATGTGCAGGTCGAATATGAACGACGGCAAAGAAAACGAGTGAAGCGCTGTTGCCAGGGAGCGTTGGCCAGGTAGGTTGCCATTCAATTTGAAGCCCTGTGCCCTCAAGACAGTTGAACGAGCGCAGGAACCTGTATCCATCTGTGATCGTAACGGTAAGATGGGACGAGTGATTTTTATGCGTACAACCCGCTCTTTTGAGCCGGATTGTGCTGCCAAAGTCGGTCACCGCCAGAATGCCCGCAAAATGGCCATCAACGGCCAGATGCATGATGCTGGCACCTTCGCCGCGCAGGCGTTCGCCATCTGCTTGCAATGCAGCAACCGACACGCCCTCCTGCTCCATCAACGCCGTATTGCCCAGCGCCAGGCGCTTGCCTTCGACGGTGCCTCGCACGCCAATGCCGCTGCCTGAATCGAAGTCGGTTGGCTTGCTGAGCGGCATACTTTTGGCGCGTGCCGCGCTGACGATGGCGTCGGCCAGCGGATGCTCGCTGCCTTGGTCCAGACTAGCCGCCAGACGCAACACTTCATCAGGCGTGTAGCCTGTGGCCGCAATGGCGGTGTCGAATGTCGGTTTGCCCTCTGTCAGCGTACCGGTCTTGTCCACGATCAAGGTATCGACTTCACGCATTCTCTCGATCGCGCCAGCATCGCGGAACAGAACACCTTGTGTGGCAGCGCGTCCGGTGGCCACCATCACCGACATCGGCGTGGCCAGCCCCAGCGCACAGGGGCAGGCGATGATCAATACTGCGACGGCGTTGATCAGACCGAACACCCAGCTCGGCTCGGGACCGAACAGACCCCAGACGAAGAAGGTGGTGATCGCGATGAGCACCACCACGAGAACGAACTTGCCAGCCACCACGTCAGCCATGCGCTGCATCGGTGCCTTCGAGCGCTGGGCATTGGCCACCATCTGCACGATCTGCGACAGCACGGTCGCTGCACCGACTTTTTCCGAGCGCATCACCAGAGCACCGCTGGTGTTGAGCGTGGCGCCGATCAGTTTGTCGCCCAAGCGCTTGGTTACCGGAACGGGCTCGCCGGTGAGCATGGATTCATCCACCGCGCTGCGGCCTTCGGTAACGACGCCATCGACCGGGACTTTCTCGCCAGGGCGCACGCGCAGCAGATCGCCGACATGCACCTGGTTCAGTTGCACATCTTCCTCACTTCCATCCGCGTTGATGCGCCGCGCAGTCTTGGGCGCCAACCCGAGTAAGGACTTGATAGCCGCCGAGGTTTGCGAACGCGCCTTCAATTCGAGGATCTGACCCAGCATCGTCAGCGAAATGATGACCACGGCGGCCTCGAAGTACACGGCCACGCGACCCATCGAAACAAACGATTCGGGAAACACGCCCGGCGCCAACGTGGCGGCGACGCTGTAGACAAAAGCTGCCGCGGTGCCCAGGCTGATCAGCGTCCACATGTTCGGGCTTCGATGAACGATGGACTGCCAGCCACGCACAAAGAACGGCCAGGCGGCCCACAGCACCACCGGCAGCGACAGCACCAGCTCGACCCAGCTCTGGGTTGCCATGTTGAACCATCCCAGACGATGGCCGAACATGGCCAGGGTGGTGACGATCAGCGTGAGCGGCAACGTCCACCAGAAGCGTCGCTGAAAATCCTTCAGCTCACTGTTGTCTTCCGCGTCCAAGGGGATGATAGGCTCCAATGACATGCCGCATTTAGGGCAATTGCCGGGATGATCCTGTTGCACCTCGGGATACATGGGGCAGGTATAGATTGTGCCAGCCGGCATTTCTGCGGCCTTGTCGGTGGTCGCCCCGGGCTGCGCATGGCCCTGCGCATGGTGGGCGTGATGATGAGCACCATCAGTTCCGTCCTTGGCCTGGTCTTCCAACACCAGGTTCATTTGGCACTTGGGGCAGCGCCCTGGGTGATCCTGGCGCACTTCAGGGAGCATGGGGCACACATAGAGCGCGCCGGCATTTTATGTACCGACCGGTGCCTCGCTCACCCTATAGCGCACAGGGTCTGCAATGAACTTGTCGCGGCAGTGCGTGCTGCAAAAGCGGTAGTGATGATCGTCATGCATGGCCTGATGAGGCGATTGGGAGGTCACGCTCATACCGCACACAGGATCCTTCAAGTCGTCCGCCTTCGGTGAGATGTCGTCAAGGGCAGCCGACTGGCCCCCGAGGGCTGGTGATGTGGGTGATGGGTGATGGGTGATGGTTCATGTCAATGCCTTTCAAGATGCTTGTTCTATTTTTTGCCTTCCCATGATGTCAAGGTCAAGTCTTTCATCATGTTGAAGCGATTCAGTCTGCTTCTGCCGTCGTCCCGACAGCTAGCGAGGCAGGGACTTGCGGTATTGGGCGTTGATCTCGTCATGGCGCTGCTGTACCTCCAGCGGCCATTGCGCTTTGATCCAGGACAGCACGGCCACGATCTCGTCATCGCTCAACACGCCGTCGTAGACCGGCATGGCGGTGCGATAGTCAGGCTGGTCGATGAGCTTGGCAAGGCCATGCTTGGTGATGGCAAAAAGTTGCGCATCAGGATGGTGCCAGGTGTGGCCGCTGGGATCGTGCGGCGGCGCAGGAAGCAAGCCATCCGATCCGCGATCACGCCAGTTGGGCTGGCCTTCGCCCTTGGTGCCGTGGCAGGCGACACAGTTCTGAGCGTATATGCGAGCGCCTACTTGCAAGACCTGAGGATCATCAGGACGCAAGGTATGCGTCAACGCTGCCTCCCGCCTGCCACCGGCACTCAAGAAGAAATAGAGGATTCCAGCCACCACGAGCAAGACCAATCCCCCTCCCACGCCAAGGACAAGTGGTCTCAATTTCATTTCAAATTCTCCGACGCCACGCCTGCGGTCATCGACCGATAGAATGGCGCACGCGCTATCGTAAAAAAAGATTCGTCGCGCGCATTCGGGCTCCGCGCAGGCGAATCGCTGAGTGCCCGCAGATCCCCTATCTGCCCACTTTTTGCATCATGGTCAAACTCGGTCTCCTCTAGGGCGAACCCCACTTCGATGTGGGAAAGACGATCAAAAAGCGCCATGTTTTGGTGATTTTCCACACGTTCAAACAAGAGTACTTCGATCGGGCGCCACATCGCCACCCAGCCAACAATCAACAGCCCTTCGCTGATGGCCGTAAGTACCTGGCTGTTGCCAGGATTACCCAATAAGGCCCGTACAAGCAGCGTCGTACCCAGAACGGCGAGTCCCGTTAACAGGAAGTGCCCTGTCGCATCCTTCGTCGATACCGGCGCCTGCACTGCGCATATTGCGCTTGAAAGTGCGCATGGATCGCTCCTGCAATTTCCACCTCGTACTCTCTGATCGACGTCGGGACATGAACAATGAGACGAAGCGATTCATCTAAACCATACTCGCCCGCACAGTCAACGATATAGTTTTCCACAGCACGGCTCAGTGTTTTCTCATGGAGCGGCGAAGGGTCCAATGAATCGTAAAGCTGCGTGATTCGTTGAATGCGAATATCGATGACCGTCATTTCTGTAAACGCCCAGGTTGTCTTGTTTTACTTTTTTTGCACCTTGCCGGACAGCTGCAAGCGACGGACAAACCGTCAAGGCGTAATGCTGATGCCGTTGGGAGTCTTGCCTACCGGAACGGTCTTCACAACCTTGCGATCCTTCACATCAAGCACGGAAACCGAATTGGCGTACATGTTGGTAACGTAGGCGTACCGGCCTTCACGGTCGACAACCACGCCATGAGCACCGGCGCCGGTCACGACGGTCTTGGCAACCTTGAAACTCTCCAGCTCAATCAGGCTGACGGTTTTGCCAGGCTTCTTGGGCGTGCCCTGATTGGCCACCAGCAGCGTGCGCGAATCCGGCGTGACATACAGCTGGATGGGGACTGTTCCGACGGCAACCTTGCGAATCACCTTGCGCGTAGCCGGGTCGATCACGGCGACCGCGTTTTCCTCCGACAGCGACACCAAGACAAGACTCCCGTCCGGCGTGAAGCCCACTTGAGCCGGCCCCTTGCCTGCAGGAACTTGCGCGATCTCCTTCTGGCTGGCGGTATCGATGACCGACACCGTTCCGCCCTTGAGGTTGGCGACGTAGGCCTGCTTGCCGTCCGGACTGATGCGAAGACCGTGGGGAAACTTGCCGACCGGAATCGTCGCCACGAGGCTCCGCGCCGCTGTGTCGATCACACTGACCGTGTTGTCGCCGCCGTTGGTGATGTAGGCGAAGCGGCCGTCGGGCGACACCACCACATGGGCCGGGTGCATGCTAACCGGCACCTTGGCGACGACTGCGTTAGTCGCGGTATCGATGGCCCAAACCGCGCCGGGCTTTCCCATCGCATCGTGGCTGCCTTGGGCCATCTCCTTGTGCTCCGACGCGTCGGCCGTTTGAGCAGGCTCCCCGTTATTGGTCACCCATACGACCTTGCCGTCGGGCGATACCTGCACGTTGTGCGGTGCCTTGCCGACGCGCACGCTTGCCAGTGTCTTGAACGACGCAGCATCGAGCACGCTCACCGTGTCAGCCCCCTCGTTGGCCACATACACCTTGTCGGCGGCCAAGGTGGCGCCGGACCAGGCCAATAGGCCCATCTGCACCGCTGTCAAAAGCCAGTTGTTTTTTCTTGTCATCATGATCTCTCTTGGTTGGAAAATAAAACTTCTATCAGGGCTCAGTCGGCGTTGGGGCGCACTGAATTACCGTTGCCACCCTCTTTACCCACCATCCCCAGGACGCCTGCGAACAAGACAGGGTTTTGAAACATCAGGCGAAACGCCTGCTCGCTCGCAGCGTCTCGGCCTTCGCGCAGCCTTCCCAGCGCATGGGTCACTTCCCCTGCAGCTTCACGCTCACGCTCGATCAACGGGTGATGCGGCGCAAGCGGCTGGCGGTTCTTGCCAAGCGGCTCGGCCAGCAAGGCAACGCCGCGCATCCACGGACTGAACGTTTCCGAGAGCAAATACCGACTGGTGCGCATCGGATGGAGCCACTTGAGCATTTGGGCTGTCCAGGGTGTGGACAGCGCTTGCGCCCAAGGACTGACGAATGCCCGGTAAAGCGCCTCGTTGAATGTCGAGACCTGTTTCACCCGCTCAAAAGCTTCCTGCGGGTAATCCGTTTTCAGGTCTTCAACCTGACGGGGTTCAAAGCGGATGCTGTAGGTGGGCTTATGGCAGTCCGGGTCACCCGACGGGTTGTCGATCTTCATTTCATAGAGGCCCGGGGCCAGCGCCTCAATCTCAGCCAGGCTCTCCAGGATCGCCCGGTGCTCCAGACGCGCCACCCCGGCGGAGACAAAAATGCCGAGATGGCCGACGTGCGGGTTCGTGAGGTAGACGATGCGCTGTCCGGCCTGCTTGAGATCCTCGGTGTCTTTGTAGACTGCCGGAATCCATCCGAGCGCCTGGTGTGGTGGCGTAATGTTGTCGCCGTAGGACGCAAAGATGACGATTGGATTCCTGATCCGCCTGAGGTCAGCAGTGCAACCCTGGCAAATCTGGAAAAGACCCTGTTCAAGCTGGTTGCCGATGAACAGGTTTTCAACAATCGCAAGGATCTCTTCCCGACTCAGGAAATAAAAACCGTTCCACCAACGCTCGAACTCCAGAAAACGCGCCTGCTCACTGTCGACGTTGGTGAAGAGTTGGGCGTACTTCTCCCAAACAGCCTTTTCGGGCTTGAGGTTCTCGAAATTCTGCGCCAGCCAGGCTCCATCGAAGCGGCCATTGCCCAGGTCGGCCGTCAGATGCGCCAACCAGCTGCCGCCAAGGAGCCCTCCGGAAAGACGCATCGGATTGACACCGGACTCGCCAGCCCAATATGACAAGGGTGAGCCATTGAGCACCACCGGTCCGACCAGACCGGCGCAGTCTGCGGACAGCAGCGTCAGCGCCCACCCGGCCTGGCAGTTGCCATAAAGCACAGGAGGATTGCCAGGATGGCGTTGCGCAACTTCTTCGGCGAAACGCCGCAGCACATGCAACACGTCTGCCAGGGTCTGCCCCAGAGTCGGCTCGGGAAAGAAGATCACGAAATAAACCGGATGGCCCTCGCGCATCGCCATTCCGACTTCAGAGTCGCGCTTGAAGCCGCCGATCCCAGGGCCATGGCCGGCGCGTGGATCGACGACGATGACCGGCGGTTTGTCAGGATCGACGCAGTCGTCCCAGCAATGCCCGTCGATTTCCGTGATGCGCAGCAGTGCATAGTTGACGGACCGTTCGAAGCTGCGCGCGTCCAACAGCGTTTCATACTTGAAGTCCAGAAGCGGCGGCAATCCGGCTCGCTCGTGCTCCAGCATGTTGTTCGCGCGCTGGCGAAGCGTGTCCCAGAACAGAATGGTGCGTTCGAAGAAGTCGCGCTGGTAATCGAAATAGTCCTGCGCCGAAGGTGCTTCAGCTGCTCTTTTCATGCCACTAGACGCATCCTGTGGCGCAGGCCTCAACAACTCCTCGGAATGGTCCAAGACGGTCGGTGGTAGATCCTTTGTCTGGCGGTGCGTCCATTGCACCGCTGCTTCCTTACCCACCGCCGTGGTGCGTTGAGAGGTCCGAGGCTTTTGTGGTGACGTGGGGATTTTCATCATTCCTCCGAACTACGGGGTCATTTTTTTCCGCGCCGTAAACGCAGAGCATTGAAAATCACCGAGGCCGAGCTCAGACTCATGGCCAGCGCCGCAATCAGCGGGGACAACAACCACCCAGTGAATGGGTACAGCACGCCTGCCGCAATCGGCACCCCAATGCCGTTGTAAACGAATGCGAACAGGAGGTTCTGGCGCATGTTTCGGACGGTGTCGATAGAGATGTCGCGTGCGGCGGTGATGCCGCGCAAATCGCCTTTGACCAGCGTGATCTGGCCGCTGTTCATGGCCACATCGGTCCCCGTGCCCATGGCCACGCCGACATCGGCCTTTGCCAACGCAGGCGCATCGTTGATGCCATCGCCGGCCATGGCGACAATGTGGCCCTCTTTCTGGAGCCGTTCCACGAGCGCCAGCTTGTCTGCGGGCTTGACTTCGCCATGCACCTCGTCGATGCCCAGTTTTGCACCCACTGCCTTGGCGGTGGTCAGACCATCGCCAGTTGCCATCACGATGCGCAAACCGCTGGCGTGCAAAGTCCTAATGGCTTCCAGCGTGGTGGCCTTGATGGGATCGGTCACGGCCAGGATGCCAGCCAGTTGTCTGTCCACGGCCAGATGCATCACGCTGGCGCCTTCACTGCGCAGACGCTCGCCATCTACCTTGAGCGCATCAGTGGCCACGCCCTCCTGCTGCATCAATGCGGTGTTGCCCAGCACCAGATGCTTCCCATCGACGATGCCGCGCACGCCAATGCCGCTGCCGGATTCGAAATCTAGCGGCTTGATCAGTTCCAGGCCCTTGGCGCGTGCTGCGCTGACGATGGCCTCTGCCAAAGGATGCTCGCTGCCTTGGTCCAAACTGGCAGCAAGGCGCAGAACTTCGTCCGCTGTATAGCCAGGTGCGGCAACTGCGGTGTCGAAAGCGGGTTTACCTTCGGTCAGTGTTCCTGTCTTGTCCACAATCAGCGTGTCGACCTCGCGCATTTTTTCGATGGCGCCAGCATCACGGAACAGCACCCCCTGTGTCGCGGCACGCCCTGTGGCCACCATCACCGACATCGGCGTGGCCAGCCCCAGCGCACAGGGGCAAGCGATGATCAGCACGGCCACTGCGTTAATCAAGCCAAACACCCAGCTAGGTTCCGGACCGAACCAACCCCAGACAAAGAAGGTGGCAATGGCGATGAGCACCACCACGACCACGAATTGGCCTGCGACCACGTCCGCCATGCGCTGCATGGGCGCCTTCGAGCGCTGGGCATTGGCCACCATCTGAACAATCTGCGACAGCATGGTGGCCGCACCGACCTTCTCGGCGCGCATTACCAGGGCGCCACTGGTGTTCATCGTGGCGCCAATCACCTTGTCACCAAGGCGTTTGGTCACCGGCACAGGCTCACCGGTCAGCATGGATTCATCGACCGCACTGCTGCCTTCAGTCACAACGCCGTCGACCGGCACTTTCTCGCCGGGGCGGATGCGCAACAGGTCACCGACGTGAACATGGTTCAGCGGTACGTCTTCTTCGTTGCCATCCGCATTGATCCGACGTGCCGTCTTGGGTGCCAAACCGAGCAGCGCCTTGATGGCCGCAGAAGTTTGCGAACGGGCCTTCAACTCGATGATCTGGCCCAGCATGGTCAGCGAGATGATGACCACTGCCGCCTCGTAGTAGACCGCCACGCGCCCCATGGAAATGAATGAATCCGGGAACACGCCCGGCGCCACGGTAGCCACGAGGCTGTAGAGAAAGGCCGCGCCCGTACCCAAACCGATCAAGGTCCACATGTTGGGGCTGCGGAGGACGAGAGACTGCCAGCCGCGTACGAAGAAGGGCCACCCCGTCCACAACACGACGGGTAAGGAAAGCACCAGCTCAACCCAGGTTTGCACCTTCATGTCAAACCATCCAAGACGATGGCCGAACATTGCAAGAACGGTGACAATGACTGTGAATGGCAGCGTCCACCAGAAGCGATGCTGAAAATCCTTTAACTCATGGTTGTCTTCCTCGTCCAGTGGAATGATGGGCTCCAATGTCATGCCGCACTTGGGACAGACTCCAGGATGATCCTGCCGCACCTCGGGGTGCATAGGGCAGGTGTAGATGGTGCCGGCCGGCTCTGGCGCGGTGTCCTCGGGTGCAGTAGATACAAGGTATTGCAGTGGGTTCGCTGCGAACTTGCCTTGGCACTTGGCGCTACAGAAATAGTAGGGCCGCCCTTCGTGCGTCAATTTGTGTTCAGACTGCTCCGTAACGGTCATGCCGCACACCGGATCCTTTAGATCCTTTGGCGAGGCTGGCTCGGCAGGGGGGTGACTGCCGTGATGGTGGTGTGCATGCATGTCCATTGCTTATTCCTTGTCGTTGTTGGTGCGCCGGGGCGTCTGCGCATGGTTGCCGTGCCCACCATGGCCGCCGTGGCCGTGCATCAGGTGCATTAGCGGACAGGCGAGCAGCAGCAGGTAGGGCCAATAACCCAGAACATGGCCCCAGTGCTCTCGCAGCAGATAAAAACCAGCGATCACGGCAGCCGTTGCCAGCGCCATGCCGGCTGGGCGGCGCCAGAACGATGGCGCATGGGAGTCGTTGTCAGGCTGATCCATGGCGTTGCTCCTTCAAAGTTGCCAGCAAAAGGTGCGGGCGCGGACGCGCCCAGCCGGTCGACCCTGAATCAAATACCGTGGCCGTCATCGGCAACCACAGCCCCCCGCACCGCCGCTGTGGCAGCCCGAGGCTTTAGGCTGCGAGGTCGCAGCGGGAATGGGCGTGTCTGTGGCCAGCTTTGCGGGGTAACCCGCATCCGTCAATGCCATCAACAATGGGGCGCTGCCCTGCGCCAGTTCCCCGCTCACCCGGACATGCCCAGACTGGAGATCGACCTCCACCCCACTGACACCCGGCAGCGGTTGCAATGCGTGCGTGACGTGCTTGACGCATGAGCCGCAGCTCATGCCCTCGACTTGCAGATCAATCGTTTTCATATATCAAACTCCTAAAAATTGAAACGTATACCGCCGGGGAAATATTCCAGATCATCTTTTTGACACCGAGTCAGTCGTCGACTGGGCCTTGCCCATGCGAGGGATAAACCGGGGTGTTCGCTGTGCGTATGTGTCGTACGTTGCACCGAACTGTTTGTGCATTTCGTTCTCTTCGGTGATTGCCAGACGTCCGTACATCAGGAGCAAGACAGGGAACATGGCCAAGGTCAGCAAGGTGGGCCACTGCAGCAGGAAGCCCAGCAGAATCATCACAAAAGCCACGTACTGCGGATGGCGAATGCGCGCGTAGGGGCCTGTTGTTGCAAGCGATTGGCCACGCTGAGCGTGGTAGAGCACATTCCACGCTGTGGACAACAGGTAGAAACCAAAGCCCAGAAAAACGTAGCTGGCGATGTGCAGTACGCCGAAATGCGGGTCGCCCTTTTCGCCCAACAGGGTGGACCACAAGTGACCCGAGGTGTGGGAGAGCAGATCCAGATTAGGGAACTTGGTTTGAAGCCAGCCCGATATCAGATAAATCGTCAGCGGGAAGCCATACATCTCTACGAACAAGGCAACTATGAAGGCTGCGAATGCGCCAAACGTCCTCCAGTCACGGGCCGTTGCAGGCTTGAAAAAGCTGAACGCAAACATGATGAAGATCGCTGAATTGATGATGACCAACGACCACAGGCCATAAGCAGATTCGGTGTGGTTCACTGGGGATCTCCTTCTTTGCGCGATTCGGCAGTCTTCGACACATCAGGCTTGCTCTGGCCATGGTGACCATGCCCACCGTGGCTGCCGTGCATGAAAACATGCATCAGCGGGCAGGCGAGGAGCAGGAGAAAAGGTAGCGCCCCGACGACATGCGCGAGGTGTTCTGTCAACAAAAAATACGCCGCCACGGCACCAATCGCCACGTAGCCGATGGCGTATCGAGAACTCCAGAAACTGGGGGCGACTCGTGTCCGTCGTGTTGATGGCTCATGGTGACTCGCAATCAGGTGGGTGCGTTACTTGGTCGGCGTGGCAGGCAGGCGGTCCATCATCATTTGCATCATGGACTGCATCATTTCCATGCGCTTTTCCATCATCTGATGACGCTCGGCCATGTTGGAGGACATGCCCTTTCCACCTTGCATGCCACCCATGCCCTGCATGCCTGCGCCCATCTGCTGCATCATCCCCATGCCGTCCTGCATGAGCTTCATGTGCTCGTCCATGAGTGCCTGCCGCTCCTCCGGCGTTTTGGCCGCCATCATCTTTTCGTGCATCGCTTGCATGGACTTCATATGCTCGTCCATCTTGGCCATTCCAGCCATCGGCCCCGTACCCATTGGCTTTGCGGAAGTCTTCATTTGGGTGGACGCGGGCTGCGTGCTACCTGCAGGGTGATGGGCCTTGTGCTCATCGGCGGCTTGCGCCATCACGCTCAGTGAGGCCGCAGCGACACAGACCCCGATCAGGGTATGGTGAATTTTTGACATAGTGCTCTCCTTCTCCAGATTACAAAACCGTCGCAGTCAGCAATCAATAAATCCATCCGCGACGACACAGCACGCTAAAGCAGCTTGTTCTCACTGAGCGGGCTGAATGTCTGTGACAACCATCTTCCCGCCCTCGTTGACGACCATGAACTTGACCTTGTCGCCAGGCTTCACGTTGGACAACAGGCTCTTGTCCTTCGCGGTGAATACCATGGTCATACCGGGCATGTCCATGTGCTTGATTTCACCGTGCTTGATGGTGACCTTGCCGTTGTCCAGATCAACTTTCTTGATCTCGCCATCGGTCAGGGACGCCGACTGTGCCGCTTCTGTCTTGCCAGGCTCCATGCTTGCCTGGGCAAAGCTGCTCATGGGCAGCGCTATACCCACGGCCACGGCGGAAATGGCAAGAATTTGTTTGATGGTGTTCATGATGACCTTACGAATACATGTTGAAAATTTCTGCTAATCCATCTTTCTGAATCAGCAGCGCTTGAAGGGGGTGCGCCGACCGCTGTAAGCCGGCCCATTCGTGCCCGGTAAGCCCATCGGCATGGCGGGCACTGCCAGTCCCAGCGCTCGGGGCTTTTTCTTGAACATGACGCGGACTTCTTGTTCTAGGCTCTACGGTGGCGTATTACTTCTTGCTGACCTGAACGAGGCCCTTCATGCCAGCTTCGTAGTGGCCGGGAATCAGGCAGGCGAAGTTCACACCGCCAGCTTTGGTGAACTGCCAGACGATCTCGCCTTGCTTGCCAGGCTGCAGCGTGACCTTGCCGGGCTCGTCGTGCTCCATGTCCGGGAATTTCCGCATCTGCTCCAGATGCTCAAGCAGTTCCTTCTCGGTGCCCAAGCTGAGTTCATGCTTGACCTTGCCGGCGTTCTTGACGATGAAGCGAACGGTCTCGCCCTGCTTGACCTGAATGTTCGAGGGAGTGAAACGCATGGTGTCGCTCATCTCGATGGTGATCGTGCGGCTGGCCTTGGCGGCGACACCGGGCTTTCCGATGGCGGTTTCCTCTCCATCACCGTGGCCGTGGCCACCGGCATGGTTGCCTGCGGCCATGGCGGCCCCCGAAGCGGTCAGCGCGGCGGCAGCCAGCAGGCGGTAGAAGGTGGATCGCGTGAACTTCATGGATGATCTCCAGTTAAAAACGAAGGGAAGAAATCAGTGCGCACCATGTGACGTCGGCTTGCGCACCTTGACTTCGGTCGGCGTTGCAGGCTTGCGAACGCGCGGCATGGACTGGCCGCCCTCTGCGCTGAATCGCGCGGGCTCCGCCATCGGACCGGTGTACTCATACGCCACCGTGCCCTCCGGGTTTTTGTACCAACCCGGGTTCTTGTAGTCGCCTGGCTTCTGGTCGCGGCGCACCTTCAGGACACTGAACATGCCACCCATCTCCACCGATCCGAACGGCCCCTGGCCGGTCATCATGGGGACGGTGTTGTCCGGAATGGGCATCTCCATCTCGGTCATGTCCGCCATGCCCCGTTCGCCCATGACCATGTAGTCGGGAATCAGGTTGTTGATCTTCTTGGCCACGCCCCTGTGGTCTACGCCAATCATGGTGGGAATGCCGTGACCCATTGCGTTCATGGTGTGGTGGCTCTTGTGGCAGTGGAATGCCCAGTCACCTTCTTCGTCCGCGAGGAACTCGATCTGGCGCATCTGGCCCACGGCCACGTCGGTGGTCACTTCATAGAGACGTGTGCTCTTGGGTGTAGGACCACCATCCGTGCCCGTCACCAAAAACTCGTGACCGTGCAAGTGCATCGGGTGGTTGGTCATGGTGAGGTTGCCGATGCGAATACGCACCTTGTCATTGAGCCGGACGTTCAAGGAGTCGATGCCAGGAAAGATGCGGCTGTTCCATGTCCACAGATTGAAGTTCAGCATTTCCGCCACTTTGGGCGTTGCGGCCCCTGGCTCAATGTCATAGGCACTGAGCAGGAAGCAAAAGTCTCGATTCACTTCATCAATCAGCGGATGCTTGGCCTTGGGGTGCGTGATCCAGAAGCCCATCATGCCCATGGCCATCTGGGTCATTTCATCGGCATGCGGGTGGTACATGAAGGTGCCCGGACGGCGTGCGACAAACTCGTAGACGAAGGTCTTGCCCGACTGGATCGCGGGTTGGTTCAAGCCCGCGACGCCGTCCATGCCGTTGGGCAAACGCTGTCCATGCCAGTGGATGCTGGTGTGCTCGGGCAACTTGTTGGTCACAAAAATGCGAACGCGATCGCCTTCCACGACTTCGATGGTGGGACCGGGACTCTGGCCGTTGTATCCCCACAGGTGGGCCTTGAAGCCTGGGGCCATTTCGCGCACGACCGGTTCTGCCACTAGGTGGAACTCTTTGACCCCCTGGTTCATGCGCCAGGGCAGCGTCCAGCCGTTGAGCGTGACTACCGGGTTGTAGGGGCGCCCGGAGTTGGGAACCAAGGGGGCCATGGTGTCGGCGCTGCCCTGGAAAATGGGCTCTGGCAGTGCGGCCATCGCCACGCGGCTCACACTCGCTGCGGCCACTGCCCCTCCGGCAATGCCAGCAAACCGGAAAAAATCTCGTCTTGAATTCATGTTGGTTTCCTTGGGGGATCAGTAGCCGGCACCAGCTTCCGCAGCAGCGGCGCCGCCGCTACCCGCGACGCCAGCGCTCGTGGGTTTTCCGATGAGAGAGGCCTGCAGCGCCGCGTCCGCCAGCCAAAACTGTTGTTCTGCGTTCAGGGCCGCCATCACCGAGCTGACCTGATCGCGGGAGTCCGCCAGCAATTCGAAGACGCTGATCAGCATCCCGTTGTAGCGAAGCTGGTTTTCTTCGGAGATGACTTTTCGCAGTGGGATCACCTCATCGCGGTAGTGGCGGGCGATGTCGTAGGCAGTGCGGTAGGCCGAGTAGCTTTCGCGCAGATTCGACCCCGCAGCGCGGGCGGTGGCCTCTAGGCGGCTGGCTGCCGCCAGCGTCTGTGCATTCATGGCATCGCGCCGCAAACCGCCCCAATCGAAGATCGGAAGGCGTACGGCGATTTCCCAGCCGCGCGCAGTAGAACGAGTGCCCTCAGCGTTGTCAAAGGTCGTGTTGCGACGCCCAGTGAGTTCGATATCGGTGAAGCTGGTCACCAGGTTCAGACCCTGGGCCTTGGCCGCGCTATCCAACGAGGCCTGCGCCAGCCGAATGTCCAGGCGCGCTCTGGAGGCCTGCGTGGCAACAGCCTGCGGCTGCAGAGGCTCTTTGGGAAGGTCGGGGAGTCGCTCGGGCAGGCGAAGCGCTTGCGCCTGGGCCTCATCGAGCCCAAGCAGGCGCACGAGTTCTTCCCGGCTGGCCGTCGCCTGGTGCCCTGCGGTGCTGAGCCGGGTGGCGGCGTCAGCGTAGAAGGCCTGCTCGCGAGCACGTGTGATCCGGTTGAAGTTGCCAACGCCTTGCATGCGCTTGGCCAACTCGGCTCCGGCCTCCGCGCTTTCATAGACCTGCTTGGCATACTTGAGTGCTTGCTGGGCGGCCACGGCCCGCACCCATGCCTGACGTACCTGGGTGACCTGATCCACCACGTCGCTGCTCAAGCGCAACTGCGACTGCTCGATGCGCCGGGTCGCCACGTTGTACCGGGCTGGAAGCGTCAGCACGTCCAGCAGGCCGAATGCCAAGGCACGGCCCAGCTCCAGTTTGTCGCCCGCGACCATGCGCTCAAAGCTGAAGATCGGGTTGGCGATCCGGCCTCCTTGGGCCGCGTCGGCCGACTCCGCCCAACCCTGCGCCAGCAGAGCTTGCAGGGATGGGCTGTTCACCAAGGCCAACTGGACAGCATCTTTCTGCTCCAAAGGCTGCGCCAGCAAGGCTTGAGCGGCCTGCGCACGCTGGTCGCGTTCATCCAGGGTACGAGCCAACGCGAGCTTGCCCCCGGTAAAACTGCCAGCTTCGTCGTTGACGCGATTGATGTTCTGATCCAGGCTGACGCTGGCACATCCCGTCAGCACTGCCAATCCGAGTGCGGACAGAGCCAATTTGGCATGAGTGGCACGCAAAGGCATCATGGTTTTCCTCCCCCGTGATGGCCCGTGTGGGGATCGCTAGCAGGAGCAGCATCCTTGGCGGACGCGGGCTCGCCCGACTTGATTTCCTTAGCATAGGCGCGCCAGCCGCCAATCTGGCCCACACGATCATTGGCTTCGCGCCAGGATTGCACCGGTTGATCCGCATAGCCCTGATAAGCCCCGATAGGGGAAGCGTATTGCAACGTTGCCAGCGGTGCAGGCTTGGGAGTCTCGGTATCTGCTGGAGCTTGTGCGAAAGCTGCCCCCGCAAACAACACCAGTGTCGTAGGCAACAGAGCCCTGAAGGGCGGCAGGTAACTGGAAGTGAGCATGGTCTCCTCTAAAAGAATCTTTGATCTCATGATGTGGAGATTCTGGAGAGACCACCCTTTCATTCAGATGTCCTGAAAATTACATTGTTGTTATCTACCTGTCAGAACGCCTCAAACTTGGCAAACTCTCGCCAAAGCATTGAACGGAAGCGCACACGTGAAAATATTGATCGTCGAAGACGAGCCCAAAACGGGTGAGTACCTGCGTCAGGGTTTGACAGAAGCTGGATACATTTCCGACCTCGTGCCCAACGGCGCGGATGGCCTGCATATGGCCCTGCAGGGCGAATATGACCTGCTGATCCTGGATGTCATGCTGCCTGGCCTGAATGGCTGGCAAGTGCTGCAAGCCCTGCGTGACCGGGGGATCGGAATGCCCGTCCTGTTCCTGACTGCCCGCGATCAAGTGGAAGATCGTGTCAAAGGACTGGAACTCGGGGCCGACGACTACCTTGTCAAGCCGTTCTCGTTTGCCGAGTTACTGGCCCGGGTACGCATCATCCTGCGGCGCGGCCATGCAGGCAACGAGAGCACCACGCTGCGAGTGGCCGACCTGGAACTGGATTTGCTGCGCCGCAGGGTATCCCGCAACGGCAAGCGTATCGATCTGACGGCCAAGGAATTCGGCCTGCTGGAGCTACTGATGCGCCGACACGGTGAAGTGCTGCCACGGTCCCTGATCGCCTCGCAGGTGTGGGACATGAACTTTGACAGCGACACCAACGTCATCGAAGTGGCGATGCGCCGCCTGCGCATGAAGATCGATGAAGGCCAACCCCTCAAGCTCATCCAGACCGTGCGCGGCATGGGCTATGTGCTGGACGTGCCAGAGGAAGAATAGGTGGAGTCGAAACTGCGTTTGGGCAAGCTTTCGCTGACCCGTCGCCTCACCCTGTTCTTCACCGTGGTGGCAGCTGCTGTGGTGCTTGGGTTGGGAGGTCTTTTTCTGGTGGAAATTGAGCAGCATTTCGTCGAACTGGACCGGATGGCTCTGCAGGAAAAGCGGCATTTGATCGAGGAAATTCTTGGCAATGCCAACTCAGTGGACGACGCAAGCTTGCGCTTGAGCGAAGCTTTGAACTATCACCATGATCTCTATGTCCTGGTGCAGAACCCCCAGGGAGAGCGCATTTTTCAATCGTCAACATCCAACCTCAATGTGCAAAGCGGCGATGCCCTGAGTACCGAGGAGACGAGTGTTTTCGGGGTTTGGCGTCACCACGATACCGAGTTCCACACATTGAGCTTTGGAACTGCCCCGGCTTACTCCGCATCAGCGTTGCAGGTGTTGATCGCAGCGGATACAAAACACCACACCCAATTCCTCACTGAGCTGCGCAGCAGTCTGGCGTTCTACGTGATCGCGGCCATCATCGTGTGTGGGCTACTGTCGTGGCTCGCGGCGCGTCAAGGACTGGCGCCTCTGCGTGAAATGAAGTCACGCGCAGCCGTGGTCACAGGTCAGAAATTGTCCGAGCGCATGCCAGTTGAGGCCGTGCCGGTGGAAATGGCCGATCTGGCGCAAGAGCTGAACCGCATGCTGGACCGCCTGCAGGAGGACTTCCAGCGCCTTACCGATTTCGCGTCGGACCTCGCGCACGAGCTGCGCACCCCCATCAGCAACCTGCTGACGCAGACGCAGGTGGCGCTGACGACCAAGCGCGATGCCGCGACGTACCGCGACATCCTGGCCTCCAATGCCGAGGAATTTCAGCGTTTGGCACGCATGGTGTCCGACATGCTGTTCCTAGCCAAGACCGAGCGCGGCGTGGATCTGCCGCACAAGGAGCGGTTTTCCGCCCGCCAGGACGCGCTGGCGCTGCTGGAGTTCTACGAGGCCGTGGCCGAGGAAAAACGCATCCGGCTCCAGTTGAAAGGAGACGGCGAGGTCGAAGGCGATCGCCTGATGTTCCGCCGTGCGGTGAGCAACCTGCTGTCCAATGCCCTGCGTTACACGCCCGAGGCCGGCGACATCACCATCCGTATCACCAGCACGGCACAAACCACGACAGTGGCCGTGGAGAACACTGGAACCGACATCGATGCCAAGATCCTGCCCCGGCTGTTCGACCGCTTCTACCGAGCCGATGCTTCCAGGGCCCATCCGGACTCCGATGGCTCCGGGCTGGGCCTGGCCATCACACGTGCCATCGCTGAGGCCCACGGCGGTAGCGTCACGGCGACGTCGGGCGACGGGCGAACCTGCTTCACCTTGATGTTTCCTCACCGTGGCTCACAGCCATCAAGCTGACAACAATCTCATCTGGCTGTCCGGATTCTGTTGGGGTGCGCTCCCTACGATGAACACATCTCCTCAACGCCGACCAAGGCATGAGAGATGCAAGTTTCGTCCACCTTCTTCCTTAGGAGCTTCAACCATGACCCAACAACGCCTCTCCCTTTCTTCCATGATCGCAGCCGCAACCGCAGTAGTTGCTCTGGGCCTTCCAGGGATGGCTTCGGCAGCATATGAGCATCCTGCCAACAATGAAAAGGGCGTAATCGTTCACCCGGAACACTTCAAGAGCGAGAAAACCCGCGCCCAAGTCAAGGCGGAGACCGAGGCTGCGATGCGGCAAGGCCGCCTTTCTTATGGCGAGAGCAACTACCCAATGCCTGTGCCTAATGTGGGCCCAGGGAAAACTCGTCAGCAAGTGATCAACGAAATGCTGAACGAGTCACCTGCCGAACGCTCCGAGCGTCTGCGTCTCTACTCCCCGGGTTGATAGCCCCCAATTGGGGCTCCAGCAGAGCACGTTGAATCCATTCTGTGGGATCGCGCGTCGGCCTGGCTAACCTCGGGATTTCAGCAGCCTGATAGGTCACGCCCCAAAAATTACCTGACAGAAATGTAATTTTTGAAACATCTTCCCGTTAGCCTTGAGCTCGCAAAATGCATGACGTGCATTCACACAAGATAGGCGGATGCGAATGCGAAGTACAACAACCTGAATTTTAGTGGCTGAGGGTGCGATGCTGCGTGAGGAACTAATGCTGAACGTGGATTGGACCGAAGCGGTGGTGCTGTTCAATGTCGACTCGCGTTATACCTGTGGTGCGGTCGTGATTCCTGGCATGCGCAAGATCGTTCATCCGGCTAAGCAGGCCATCAACACAGAGCACCGATGAACGGCTACGAACTACCACCGGGCGCCGCGGGCTTGGTTGCCGCGCTTGCTGTCGGTCTGGTGATTGGCTTGGAACGCGGCTGGCGCGACCGCGAATTGCCGGAGGGTGGGCGTGTTGCGGGCCTGCGCACCTTTGCGCTGACCGGACTGCTCGGCGGTGTGCTTGGACATCTGGAGCCAGATTTCGGTCCCTGGCCTTTACTGGGTGCGCTGCTTGGACTCGCCCTGCTGCTGACGGTGTCCTACGCCCGTAATTCCAAACTGTCAGGCAACCTGAGCGCCACTACCCCGGTGGCGATGCTACTTACTTTGGTCCTGGGTGTTTTTGCGGCACACGGCAACATCACCTTGGCGTTGTCGGCAGCGGTGATTGGGGCCGTGCTGCTGGACCTCAAGCCGACCTTGCACGGTTGGCTGCGCTTGATTGATCACCGCGAGTTGACGGCATCGCTGCAACTGCTGGTGTTGTCCATGGTCATCCTGCCCTACCTGCCCAATACGGGCCTCGGGCCCTATGCCGCGCTCAATCCGTACCAGCTGTGGTGGGCAGTCATCCTGATTGCGGGCCTGTCGCTAACGGGCCACTTTGCCATGCGCATCACCGGCGCGCAAAGGGGTGTGCTGTGGACTGGGATTCTGGGTGGGCTGGCTTCTTCCACGGCCACCACGTTGGCTTTGGCTCGTTACGCACGCGCGCAGCCTTCGCTGGCCGGCGCGGCGGCAGCTGGCACGTTGGCCTCCTGTGGTGTCATGTTTTTTCGCATGGTCGTTCTGCTGGGCGTCATCCAGCCGACGTTGTTGCCCACCTTCGGCAGCGCCCTAGTGGTCACTGGCGTGGTGCTGCTGTGTATGGCGCTATGGGGGTGGCGCAAGTTGAACCGCACTGCAGTGGGAGAGGGCGCTGTCGGCGCGATGGCGCCATTCGACCTTGGCACCGCGCTCGGTTTTGGTGTGCTGCTCGCTGTCATGAGCGTCCTGGTGCCAGCGGCAAAGCAATGGCTGGACACCAGCGGCCTCTATGTGCTGTCGGCGGTTTCTGGCCTTGCGGACGTGGACGCGATCTTGATCTCGCTCGCTCGGCTGCATGGTGCCGGTGGATTGTCCACGGGCGCCACCGTCACGGCGCTCGGTCTCGCGACGTTGGCAAACATGGTGGCTAAGGTCGGCATCGCCTGGACGACAGGTGGTGCGCAGGTCGGTAAATCGGTTGTTTTTGGCTACCTCGGCGCGATGGCGTCCGGAGCTGCCGTATTGGCGCTGAGCGTGACGCTTTCGTGAGCGTCCACCGGCCACGTCTTCAGAATTTTGTGTTTAAACAATAGGGATCACCGCTATGAAAAAGTCATTTCATCGCTTCTCTGAACTGTTTTCCCAGCTTGGTCTGCGCATGGACGCGGCAGGCATCGGGGAGTTCTTGGAGGCCCACGCTCCACTGCCGGCCGATGTGCTGCTGGCCGATGCGCCATTCTGGACACCATCTCAGGCGACTCTGTTGCGCGAAGAACTTCTGGAAGACGCGGACTGGGCCGAAGTAATTGACCGGTTGAATTCCGCTTTGCGTGCGCCAAGGGGGAGGTCATGATGCCTATGAGGAATCGCCTGTCGTTGGGTGTGGTAATGGTGTCTCTCGCGCTGAGCTCGATGGTTTACGCGCAGGAGGTCAAGCTTGGGTCGAGTGTTGAAGGGTTGCTGCAAGCGGCCTGGGAGCGAAACCCCGAAATCGCAAGCATGCGTTTTGATGCCGATGCCGCTGCCGAGCGTGTCGTACCCGCGGGTGCCTTGCCGGATCCAAAGTTCAGCATGGAACTTCGTGACCTTACCCGGATGGGCGAGCGCAACCCGACGCTGCTGCCAGGGCGTGTGGGCAGCACGCGATACCTGCTCACACAGGAATTGCCGTGGTTTGGGAAACGGGGCCTCAAGCGTGAATCGGCCCAATTGCAGGCCGAAGCGGCCCGAGGGCGAGTGGCTGGCACCTGGAGTGAACTAGCGACCAAGATCAAGACGACATACGCCCAACTCTACTATCTGGACCAGAACGAGCGGCTGACCAGGGAGATCCTGGACCTGATGACTCGCCTGGAAAAAGTCGCCCAGGTGCGCTACGCCGGTGGCCTGGCCGCGCAGCAGGACGTGATTCGTGCGCAGCTGGAGCAAACCACCATGCGCAACGAATTGATTGCACTCGAAGCAGAGCGAAGTCAGTTGCAGGCCAAGCTGAAAGCGCTCGTGGGGCGCCCTGCCAGCGAGATGCTGGCTACGCCAGAGAGCATTCGCACACTTCCGGCGCCTGAGACCATGCGATTTGATGTCCTGGAGCAGCGTGCACGGTCCAGCAATCCGCTGCTGAGAACCGAGGAGTCACAAATCCAGGCTGCAGAAAAGAACCGTGAACTCACCTACAAGAACCGCTATCCGGACTTTGCGGTGGGGGTGTCACCCATCCAGTACGGTAAGTCGATCCGGGAATGGGAGTTGATGGTCGAGGTCACCATTCCCTTGCAGCAGGACACCCGGCGCGCACAGGAGCAGGAAGCACAGGCCATGCTGGATGCCGCCCGCTCGCGCCGCGAAGCGGCCACCAACCAGGTACTGGCGGATCTGTATGAAAACTTGGCGGGCCTGGATGCGGCTCGCCGTACGCTGGCGTTGACCACGGACAGCCTGCTACCCCAGTCGGAGCTGACGTTCCGGTCGGCTTTGGCAGGCTACGAATCGGGCAAGGTGGATTTCGCCACCCTGCTGGATGCACAGAGACAGATACGACAAGCCAAACTCAATCAAGTCAAAGCAGGAGTCGCGGCGCAGATTCGCCTGGCAGACATCGAGCGCATCGTGGGAGAAGATCTATGACAACAACTATCAAGGTGGGCGCGCTCGTGCTGGCCGCCACGGCACTGGCTGCGGGAGGCGGCTATTGGTACGGGCAACGCCAGTCCGCTGCACATGGATCAGTGCAGGCGACATCGACTGTTGCTTCGGCAAACGATAAGAAGGAGCGCAAGGTTCTCTATTACCGCAATCCGATGGGCTTGCCCGATACGTCCCCCACGCCCAAGAAGGACCCGATGGGGATGGATTACATCCCCGTCTACGAGGGCGATCAGGAACCGGAAGCCGGAAGCGCCAACCAGATCAAGATCAGCACCGACAAGGTTCAGAAGCTCGGGGTGCGCGTTGAGGCTGTCAGCCTGCGCAACCTGGACAAGATGGTGCGCGCGGCAGGCCGCATCGAACCCGACGAGCGCCTGACCTACGCCATCACCCCCAAGTTCGAGGGCTACGTCGAACGCTTGCATGTCAACGCCACCGGCCAGGCCGTGGGCAAGGGCCAGCCGTTGTTCGAGGTCTACAGCCCAGAGCTGGTGTCGGCGCAACGCGAATATGCGATTGCCGCCCAAGGGGTCGACGCCTTGAAGGGCGCCAGCGAGGAAACACAGAAAGGAATGCGAGAACTCGCCGAATCGGGCCTGACGCGCCTGCGCAACTGGGATATTTCGGACGAGCAGGTGAAGGCGCTGACTCAGTCGGGCACGGCGCGCCGCACCCTCACATTTCGCTCGCCGGTGGCAGGCATCGTGACCGAGAAAAAGGCGGTACAGGGCATGCGTTTCATGCCAGGCGACGCGCTCTACCAGGTCACTAACCTGTCTTCAGTGTGGGTGATAGCCGATGTATTCGAGCAGGACATCGGCATGGTCAAAACAGGGGCAAAGGCCACGGTTCGCATCAACGCCTACCCGGACAAGGTATTCACCGGTTCCATCACCTACGTCTATCCAACGCTCACGGCTGAAACTCGCACCGTGCCCGTGCGGGTCGAATTGACCAATGCAGGTGGGTTGCTAAAGCCGGGCATGTTTGCACAGGTGGAACTGCCCGCCGCCTCCAAGGGCACCGTGCTGACGGTACCGACGTCGGCCGTCATCGACAGCGGAACACGGCAGATCGTTCTGGTGCAACTCAAGGAGGGGCGTTTCGAGCCCCGCGAAGTCAAGGTCGGCGCGCGCAGCGAGGACCGCATCGAAATCATCGAGGGCGTGCGGGATGGCGAGATGGTGGTAGTGGCCGCCAATTTCCTCATCGATGCGGAAAGCAACCTCAAAGCCGCCATCGGAGGCCTGGGGCATACAGGACACGGGACTCAAGCCACTCCTGATGGATCAGCAAGCACCAAGGCCGTCACAGGCGTGGGTCACCAAGCCGAAGGCACAGTAGAGGACATCGATACGAAGTCCTCCACGGTGACGCTGGCACATGGCCCGGTGCCCAGTCTCAAATGGCCCGCCATGTCGATGGAGTTCAAGGTCGCCCACAGCGGCTTGCTCAAGGAGCTCAAGCCGGGTGCCCTGGTTGCCTTTGAGTTCGTCGAACGCGATCAAGGCGAATGGGTGATCACCGCCGCCCGACCCCTGGGCAAAGCCACGGCCAATCCTCACGCCGGTCACAACTGATTTTCGGGAAAAAATATGCTTGCGAAGATCATCGACTGGTCGGGGAGAAACCGTTTCCTGGTGCTGCTGGCGACCCTGTTCGTCATTGTTGGCGGTGTCTATGCCGTGCTCAAAACACCGCTGGATGCGCTGCCGGACCTGTCAGACGTTCAGGTCATCGTCTACACCGAGTATCCGGGCCAGGCCCCGCAGGTGGTCGAGGATCAGGTCACGTATCCGTTGACCACCTCCATGCTGTCGGTTCCCAAGTCCAAGGTGGTGCGGGGCTTCTCCTTCTTCGGCGCCTCGTTCGTCTACATCATCTTCGAGGATGGCACCGACATCTACTGGGCCCGCTCGCGCGTGCTCGAATACCTCAACTTCGCGGCGGGGCGCATGCCCAAGGGCGTGACGCCGCAGATCGGCCCGGACGCGACCGGCGTGGGCTGGGTCTACCAGTACGCGCTGCTGGCCAAGGACAAGACCCTGGCCGAGCTGCGCACGCTGCAGGACTGGTACCTGCGCTACCAGCTCACCAAGGCCCATGGCGTGGCCGAGGTGGCATCCATTGGCGGGTTTGTGCAGACCTACCAGATCACCGTCGACCCGGTGAAGCTGCGCGCCTACGGCATTCCATTGGCCAAGGTGTCGCAGGTGGTGCGCGACTCCAACCGCGACGTGGGCGGCCGCGTGGTGGAGATGGCCGAGACCGAGTACATGGTGCGCGGCAAGGGCTACCTGCGCGGCGTGTCTGACATCGAGAACCTGGTGGTCAAGGCCGACAAGGGCACGCCGGTGCTGGTGCGCGACATCGCCCGCGTGGAACTGGCGCCGGACGAGCGCCGGGGCCTGACGGAACTCAACGGCGAGGGCGAGGTGGTCTCGGGCATCGCCATGGCGCGCTACGGCCAGAACGCGCTGGAGGTGATTCACAACCTCAAGGAAAAGATCGCCGAGGTCTCGGCGGGCCTCCCGCCGGGCGTCAGCATCGAGGCGGTGTACGACCGATCCGACCTGATTCACCGGGCCATCGATACGCTCAAGCGTACCTTGCTGGAAGAGAGCCTGATCGTTGCCCTGGTCTGCATGGTCTTTTTGATGCACGTTCGCTCGGCCCTCGTGGCTATCTTGATGTTGCCCGTGGGTGTGCTGATCGCCTTCATCGCCATGCGCCTGCTGGGCATGAACTCCAACCTGATGAGCCTGGGTGGCATCGCCATCGCCATCGGGGCCATGGTGGACGCGGCCATCGTCATGATCGAGAACGCGCACAAGCACCTGGAACGCTTGCCCGAGGAGCACACCAACACCGAGCGCGTGGAAGCCATGATTTCCGCCTGCAAGGAGGTGGGCCCGGCTTTGTTCTTCTCGCTGCTCATCATCACCGTGTCCTTCCTGCCGGTGTTCACGCTGGAGTCGCAGGAAGGCCGCCTGTTCTCGCCACTGGCCTATACCAAAACCTTTGCCATGGCCGGTGCCGCGCTACTGTCGGTGACGCTGGTGCCCGTGCTGATGATGCTGTTCATCCGTGGGCGCATCCTGCCGGAGGCACGCAACCCGGTGAACCGGTTCCTCATCTGGATCTACCGTCCCATCATCGCCGCCGTGATGCGGTGGAAGAAACTGACGGTTGCCACGTCGATCATCGTGCTGGGCGTGTCGTTCTACCCCGCCAGCCAGCTCGGCTCGGAGTTCATGCCCACGCTCAACGAAGGCACGCTGCTGTACATGCCCGCGTCGCTGCCCGGCATGTCCATCACCAAGGCGGCCGAGCTGATGCAGACGCAGAACAAAATCATCAAGAGCTTCCCGGAGGTGGTATCGGTCTATGGCAAGGCTGGGCGCGCCAACACCGCCACCGACCCGGCGCCGACCGAGATGTTCGAGACCGTCATCAACCTCAAGCCCGAGTCCGAATGGCGCCCCGGCATGACGACCGACAAGCTCATCGCGGAACTGGACAAGGCATTGCAATTCCCCGGCGTGTCCAACGCCTGGACCATGCCCATCAAGGCGCGCATCGACATGCTGTCCACCGGTATCCGCACGCCCATCGGCATCAAGGTCTTCGGCAAGGACCTGGGCGAGATGGAACGCCTGGCGCGCGAGATCGAAACCGTGGTCAAGCAGGTGCCCGGAACGACCTCGGCGTTCGCGGAACGCATCACAGGGGGCTTTTACCTCAATATTGAACCCGACCGGGCGCAGCTGGCACGCTACGGCCTGGGGGTAGGAGAGCTGCAGGACGTCATTGGCACGGCCTTGGGTGGCGAGATGGTGACCACCACCGTCGAAGGCCGCGAGCGCTTCGGCGTGACGGTGCGCTACCCGCGCGAGCTGCGCGCCGACCCGCAGCAGATCGCCCGTGAAGTGCTGGTGCCCACCATGGACGGCGCCATGGTCCCGCTGGGACAGGTGGCGCGCGTGGAAGTCGCCAAGGGGGCACCCGGCATCCGTACCGAAAACGCGCTGCTGTCGGCCTATATCTTTGTCGACATCCGGGACCGCGACATCGGCGGTTATGTGGCCGACGCGCGCAAGGCCGTGAACGAGCAAGTTCAGTTCCCGCCCGGCTACTACGCCACCTGGAGCGGCCAGTTCGAATCCATGGAGCGCGCGGTGCAGAAGATGAAGGTCGTCATCCCGGTCACCTTGCTCATCATCTTCCTGCTGCTGTACCTGAACTTCAAGCGCCTGACCGAAACCTTGATCGTCATGCTGTCGGTGCCGTTTGCCCTTGTGGGGGGCATCTGGCTTATGTGGTGGCTGGGCTACAACATGTCGGTGGCTGTCGCGGTGGGCTTCATCGCACTGGCCGGGGTGGCAGCAGAGACGGGCGTCATCATGCTGATCTACCTCGACCATGCCTGGGAAGAGATTCAGGCCCGGCGCCGATCGGAAAACAAGGAGCCTGGCGTGGCCGATCTCTACGAAGCCATCATGGAAGGCGCGGTCGAGCGGGTGCGCCCCAAGATGATGACCGTGGTCGCCATCATGGCTGGCTTGCTTCCCATCCTGTGGGGAACTGGCACAGGCTCGGAAGTCATGAGCCGTATCGCTGCACCGATGGTTGGAGGGATGATTTCCTCGACCGTGCTGACGCTGGCAGTAATTCCCGCTATTTATGGCTTGGTCAAGCAGTTTGAACTTCGAAGAAGGCGAGCTTGATGCGATTGGCCTCGCATGCACAAGGAACTGCTCGCCCGTGGCATCCGGGTGGGCAGGAAACGTGTGCGCCGCTTGATGCAGCAGCACGGCATCCGGGCCAAGACCCAGCACAAATTTGTGGTGACCACGGACAGCCGCCACAGCCCCGCCGGTGGCCCCGGACCTGGTACAGCGACGTTTCAATCCCGATACACCCGACCAGCTCTGGTGTGGCAACACCACCTACATCGCCACCGACGAAGGTTGGGTGTACCTGGCAGCGGTCATCGACCTGTTCAGCCGCCAGGTGGTGGGCTGGAGCATGCAGGCGCACAACTATTGATCCGGCAGGCTTTATTCGTAAACCTTGCTCGGGCTGAGGTGTCGAAGCCCCTCGACGGGCTCAAGTTGAACGGCATCGGGACTCTGCAATAAACCGTGCCGGATCAATAGGCCGCCGTCAAGGCACTTTGTTCCCCTCATGCAGCTCAAGCCCCCTGTTTCGCATACCAAAGGAATCATCATGAACAAGCTGATCTACCCCCTCGCCGGCGCGCTGATGCTGGGCGCCGCCTTGCCGGTCCTGGCCGGCCCTGACTTTCAGGCTATCGAGCAAGGCCGCAAGGCCGGCCAGGAGGAGGCCGAGGCCACGCGCACGCGAGATGCCGCCGAGGCCGCCAAAACCGGCCGTGGCGACTGCCCGCCCCAGCCCTTGATCCTGCCGCTCGACCATGGTCCGCGTGCCTTGACTACGCCCTACCTGAACCAACTGCGCAAGCAGTGCTTCGAGGCGGAGATGAAGGCCTGCAAGGAATGACGCCGAGGAAGCGCCTATTCAGTCGGCCCTGCAAAACTCATCCGCCTGCCCATGCCAGCCGGCCCAACCCATGGAGGAGAAATAAGGCATAAGGCAGAAGACTTACAACCGCTGTGAAATCTCCAGCAATGGCTTGATGCTGGAGCCAAAGCGGCTCATGGACGCGTGGTTCTGCTCCAGTTGGCTGTAAGGCAGATAACGAATCCCGAGTTCCGAAACACGGGAGAATGCCGGTCTTTGGAGTTGCTCCGCCACCTTGGCTCGGCGATTGTCTGGGGCCACCATAAAGAGCGCACATTTTTCTGCAACCGGTGACTTCTGTCTACCCGTGTGGTTGGTCCTCCGTCCTCCGCATTCGTCCCCCGCGCACGTCCACCAACTCGCGCTCCAATTCACGCAGATTCTTAACAACAATGTCATCTGGCTGTCCGGATTCTGTTGGGGTGCGCTCCCTAAGATGAACACATCTCCTCAACGCCGACCAAGGCATGAGAGATGCAAGTTTCGTCCACCTTCTTCCTTAGGAGCTTCAACCATGACCCAACAACGCCTCTCCCTTTCTTCCATGATCGCAGCCGCAACCGCAGTAGTTGCTCTGGGCCTTCCAGGGATGGCTTCGGCAGCATATGAGCATCCTGCCAACAATGAAAAGGGCGTAATCGTTCACCCGGAACACTTCAAGAGCGAGAAAACCCGCGCCCAAGTCAAGGCGGAGACCGAGGCTGCGATGCGGCAAGGCCGCCTTTCTTATGGCGAGAGCAACTACCCAATGCCTGTGCCTAATGTGGGCCCAGGGAAAACTCGTCAGCAAGTGATCAACGAAATGCTGAACGAGTCACCTGCCGAACGCTCCGAGCGTCTGCGTCTCTACTCCCCGGGTTGATAGCCCCCAATTGGGGCTCCAGCAGAGCACGTTGAATCCATTCTGTGGGATCGCTGGCGTCGGCCTGACTAACCTCGGGACAGCCCAGGCCGCCGTCCAATTTCCCATGACACCCCACCGCCGCGCACCGTCGCGGCGATCTGCTGTCCCAGCCGCTGCTCAATCACCGGCTTCCACGGCACCAGGCTGAATCCCATCCCGTCATCGAGCATCGCGTAGCGCCCGCTGGCGAGCATCACGCTGCGGCGGTAGATACCGGCCACGCGCTGGCCATCTGCCGCAGGCCGATGCTCCAGCCCGGTTTCGGCGGCAATGTCCTTCCCGGCCTGCGCCACTTCCCGATTGCGCATCACCGTCAGCAGATTGCGCGCCAGGAACACGCGCTGACCGCGCCGCTCGGCCAGCCCCTGTTCGGCCAGGAAATCGGCGCGTTGCAGCATCGCCTGCTTCGCCTCGCCGCCAAACCCCAGGTTGCCCAGCCCCGAGCCGCCGCCGATCAACTGCTGATCCAGCCAGGTAGCCCCAATCAAGCGCGCCTGCCGCTCAATGGGCAGGTGCGATTTAAGCTCCACGGCTACGCCGCCCAGGCGTTGCGCATCGTACTGGCGGCCACGCTCGGGCAGGTCGTCGGGTATCCGGTGGGCCCCACGGCTGGCCATCACATCTGCTACCCACACGCTTCCGTCTGGTGCTTGGCCACGCTGCTCCGTGTTGACTTCCCAGCCTGTGCCTCTTATGGCTTTGGCAATGCATGCCTTTACAAACAGGTGCTCTGCAGTTTCAGCCGCCGATGTGCACTCGCCCCGACGTTTGTGCGCAAAAAACTGAGTGCCCAGCTTCGAGGTTTTGAGGGTGACATGCTCATCACAGCAAGTCATCCTCAGGTTCTTCTCTGACGCATTCGACGCCTTCAGGGGTCGCCTCAGAAAACGGAAAATAAAGCACGCTAAGCCCTTACTTACCCAGATGTTTGACTGTTCGTGGCACTTTCACCATGGCAATTGCAATTGCCCAACCCTTGCAAAATGCCGCACGCCTCTACAGATCGAGAGCCAGAACACTTCTCGCGCAAATCAACCAAGTGCCGTTTTAACTGCAACAGCGCGGACACACGCATTTCCACCTGTTGAATATGGGCCTCCAGCAGCGTGTTGACCTCCCCACAGTCCTGCATCGGGTTGTCTCGCAGACCCAGCAATGCGCGAATCTCGCTCAACGTCATGTCGAGCGAACGGCAATGACGGATGAATTGCAAGCGCTCAATGTGCGCCTCACCGTACAGCCGGAAGTTGCCACCGCTTCGCGCTGGCTTCGGCAGTAGCCCTTCCTTCTCGTAGTAGCGGATGGTCACGACCTCGCACCCAGAGCGCTTGGCGAGGTCGCCAATTCTGATTTCCATGCCTCAATCTCCATTTTTCACTTGACTCTATAGCGACTATAGAGTTTTTAATGGAGGCTGAATAGACGATTTGAAGGAGTTATCCATGAGCGAATGCGCTTCAAAGGGGTGTGGCTGCTCGACTGGGCCAATCATCCAACCCACGGCACAAGCCCCGCTGGCAACCGGATCGGCTCAAGCGGTGTACCGCATCGAGAACATGGATTGCCCCACGGAAGAGGCGCTGATCCGAGGCAAGCTGGCTGGGCTGGCGGGTGTGGTTGGTCTTGAGTTCAACCTGATGCAGCGTACCTTGGCCGTGCGGCACGAATTGCCTTCGCTGTCTCCCGTTGAGCAGGCACTGAAGGCCATCGGCATGCAAGCTGTGCGCATGGATCAGGCGTCGGCCGAGCAGACGACCAAGCTGTCCATTGCCAAGATGGATTGCCCGACCGAAGAGGCGTTGATCCGCAACAAGCTCGGCACCGTGGCCGGGGTTGCCGATCTCGATTTCAACCTCATGCAGCGCACGCTGTCGGTACGCCATGCTGACGGGGTTCTGCCGGATGTGCTTGTGGCACTACAAGCACTCGGATTCGAGGCGCAGGTCGAGGACAAGGCCGTGGCCGCGTCGCCATCCGCGTCCCCTGTGACAACGCCGACCAACTGGTGGCCGCTCGGCATTTCCCTCATCGCTGCATCGGCGGCCGAAGCGGTCTACTGGTTCCACGACGGCAATCATTGGTCAGTCGTCATTCTGGCGCTTGTCGCGGTCTTGACGGGGGGGCTGTCCACCTACAAGAAGGGCTGGATCGCGCTCAAGAACCGTAACCTCAACATGAACGCCCTGATGTCGATTGCCGTCACGGGTGCTATGTTCATCGGCCACTGGCCCGAAGCTGCGATGGTAATGGTGCTCTTCGCGCTGGCCGAGGTGATCGAGGCCAAGTCATTGGATCGCGCCCGTAACGCCATCCGTGGACTGCTCGACCTGACCCCGGAGCAGGCCACGGTGCAGCAGCCTGACGGCACTTGGCGAGAGGTAAGTGCCAAGCAAATCGCCATTGGCAGCCGAGTCCGGGTCAAACCGGGTGAGCGCATCGCGCTCGATGGCGAGGTGCTAGACGGACGCTCCACGGTCAACCAAGCCCCGATCACGGGCGAAAGCCTCCCGGTCGAGAAGTCCCCCGGCGATCCGGTGTTTGCGGGCACGATCAACGAATCTGGTTCCTTCGAGTACCGCGTCACCGCCTTGGCCAACAACTCCACTTTGGCCCGCATCATTCACGCGGTAGAGGCTGCACAAGGTAGCCGTGCGCCGACCCAGCGTTTTGTCGATCAGTTCGCCCGTTGGTACACGCCTCTCGTGTTCGCCCTAGCCATCGCCGTCGCACTGCTGCCCCCGCTTTTCATGGGCGCGGCATGGATGGACTGGATTTACCGTGCACTGGTTCTGCTGGTGGTTGCCTGCCCATGCGCCTTGGTGATCTCCACGCCGGTCAGCATCGTCAGCGGCTTGGCCGCCGCTGCCCGCCACGGCATTCTCGTTAAGGGCGGTGTCTATCTGGAAGAAGGCCGCAAGCTGCGCTGGCTGGCTCTGGACAAGACCGGCACGATCACGCACGGCAAGCCTGCTCAGACCGATTTTGTCGCATGGGGCAACGCACTCGCCGCCTCCGATAGCCGCAGCATCGCTGCCAGTCTGGCGGCCCGCTCAGACCATCCGGTATCCAAAGCGGTGGCGCAGGCTGCGCAGCGGGATGGGGTTGCCTTGCTCGACGTGGCCGAGTTCAGCGCGCTGCCCGGTCGGGGTGTGCAAGGCCAAATCGACGGGGAGACCTACTATCTGGGCAACCACCGAATGCTTGAAGAGCTGGGGCAGTGCACACCAGAGCTGGAGCAGCGCATCGCTGCGCTGGAAACCGCTGGCAAGACCGTCGTGATGTTGGTAGGCGCAAAAGGGGTACATGCCTTATTCGCCGTAGCGGACACCATCAAGGACAGCAGCAGGAGCGCTATCGCCGAGCTGCACGCACTGGGCATCAACACCATGATGCTGACCGGCGACAACCCCCATACGGCACAGGCCATTGCCGCACAAGCCGGAATCGACCGTGCGCAAGGCAACCTACTCCCAGATGACAAATTGCGCGAAGTGGAGCAACTGGCCCGAAGCGGCAAGGTTGGCATGGTCGGTGATGGCATCAACGATGCACCGGCCTTGGCGCGTGCGGATATCGGCTTTGCCATGGGAGCCGCTGGCACCGACACCGCCATCGAAACGGCTGATGTGGCGCTGATGGACGATGACCTGCGCAAAATTCCGACCTTCGTGCGCCTGTCGCGTGCGACGGCGCAGGTGCTGATGCAAAACATTGTGCTGGCCCTTGGCATCAAGGCAGTCTTTCTGGTGCTCACCTTCACGGGTCACGCGACCATGTGGATGGCTGTGTTTGCTGACATGGGGGCCAGCTTGCTCGTCGTTGGCAATGGCTTGAGGCTGTTGCGCCGATGAGTTGGAAATTCTTTCTCTATGACTGGGGTGGTCTGAACATCGCGATGTTTCAAGCCATCAACACGGGTACGCCTGCCGCGCTGGGGCCGCTGGCGTGGTTCTTCAGCCTCGTGGGAAGTTACTGGACAGCGCCGCTGATGCTGCTGGGTCTGTGGTGGTGGTCGAAGTCGGCCACCAACCCGACGCATGGCAGGGCCGTTCGGCATCGCCTTATTGGTTTTAGCGCAGCCTTCTTGCTGGCGTTACTGGCCGCCACCATCTTGAAGCTATGGCTCGACTTTCCACGCCCGCCTGCCGTCCTTGGCGACATGGTGCGCGTCATCGGGGACATCGAGCTTCACTACAGCCTGCCCAGCGGGCATGCCACCTATGCCGCGCTGGTGGTCGGCGCGCTCTGGCCTTTGATAGGCCGTCGTGGCCGCATCGGCTTGGTGTTGTACGCCGCATTGGTCGGTTGGTCACGCATCGCAGCCGGAATGCACTTTCCTGCCGATGTGCTGGCGGGGTGGGTACTTGGATTGAGTTGCACGGCGCTCGCCGGGTGGCTGATGCCGCTGGCCGTCCCTGTGTGGCAATCGGCTCGCCGCACATCGACTTGGGTCTGGTTCGCAGTGGCCGCCAGTGCTGTCATGACCGATCAGCTCGCAAAGTTCGCCATCACCCGCACGTTTGCCTACGGTGAACAGGTCGAAGTCACGCCCTTCTTCAACTTCGTCCATGTCCTGAATCCCGGCGCGGCATTCAGCTTTCTGGCGAACGCTGGCGGCTGGCAACGTTACTTTTTCATCACGCTGGGCCTGGTCGTGTCTGCTTGGCTGGGACGCATGCTGTGCCAGCAATTGCCCCGTCTCGAAGCGATGGGATACAGCCTGATCCTCGGCGGTGCGCTGGGCAATGTCGCGGATCGTGTGCTGCGTGGACAGGTTGTTGATTTCCTTGACTTCCATTGGCGACTTGCGCACTGGCCCGCCTTCAACCTCGCTGATGTGGCGATAACTATCGGAGCGCTCTGCCTGTTCTTGACGGTTGTACCGAAAAGCAGTAAAGGCACAGAGGCCGAGGTGTCCGGTTAAGCTATACCCTAACCTGGCGTCAGATCATCCGGTGAGGAAACGTCAGAATAGAGCCACCTTGCGGATTGTTTGACACAGGCCGTCAAAGGTCATAGATTTCTTCCTGACACATTTCCCTCAGGAGGATACCTTGCACGGTCAGCGCATCGGTTACGTCCGCGTCAGCAGCTTCGACCAGAACCCGGAGCGGCAACTGGAACAGGTTCCGGTGGACAAGTTGTTCACCGACAAGGCGTCGGGCAAGGACACACGGCGGCCCGAACTGGAACGGCTGCTCGCCTTCGTGCGCGAAGGAGACACGGTGGTGGTGCACAGCATGGATCGTCTGGCGCGCAACCTCGACGACCTGCGCCGCCTGGTGCAGAGCCTCACCCATCGCGGCGTGCGCATCGAATTCGTGAAGGAGCATTTAACCTTCACCGGCGAGGACTCACCGATGGCGAACCTGATGCTCTCGGTGATGGGCGCGTTCGCCGAGTTCGAGCGCGCCTTGATCCGCGAGCGTCAGCGCGAGGGTATTGCGCTTGCCAAGCAACGCGGTGCTTACCGTGGCAGGAAGAAATCCCTGCCGTCTGAGCGTATTGCCGAACTGCGCCAACGTGTCGAGGCTGGCGAACAAAAGACCAAGCTGGCTCGTGAATTCGGAATCAGTCGCGAAACCCTGTATCAATACTTGAGAACGGATCAGTAAATATGCCACGTCGTTCAATCCTGTCCGCCGCCGAGCGGGAAAACCTGCTGGCGTTGCCGGACTCCAAGGACGACCTGATCCGACATTACACATTCAGCGATACCGACCTCTCGATCATCCGACAGCGGCGCGGGCCAGCCAATCGGCTGGGCTTCGCGGTGCAGCTCTGCTACCTGCGCTTTCCAGGCGTCATCCTGGGCGTCGATGAACCGCCGTTCCCGCCCTTGTTGAAGCTGGTCGCCGAGCAGCTCAAGGTCGGCGTCGAAAGCTGGGACGAGTACGGCCAGCGGGAGCAGACCCGGCGCGAGCACCTGGTCGAGCTGCAAACCGTGTTCGATTTCCGGCCCTTCACCATGAGCCATTACCGGCAGGCCGTCCAGATGCTGACCGAGCTGGCGATGCAAACCGACAAGGGCATCGTGCTGGCCAGCGCCTTGATCGAGCACCTGCGGCGGCAGTCGGTCATTCTGCCCGCGCTCAACGCCGTCGAGCGGGCGAGTGCCGAGGCGATCACCCGCGCCAACCGGCGCATCTACGACGCCTTGGCCGAACCATTGGCGGACGTGCATCGCCGTCGCCTTGATGACTTGCTCAAGCGCCGGGACAACGGCAAGGCGACCTGGTTGGCCTGGCTGCGCCAGTCACCGGCCAAGCCGAATTCGCGCCACATGCTGGAGCACATCGAACGCCTCAAGGCGTGGCAGGCACTCGACCTGCCTTCCGGCATCGAGCGGCTGGTTCACCAGAACCGCCTGCTCAAGATCGCCCGCGAAGGCGGCCAGATGACACCCGCTGACCTGGCCAAGTTCGAGCCGCAGCGGCGTTACGCCACCCTCGTTGCGCTGGCCATCGAGGGCATGGCCACCGTCACCGACGAAATTATCGACCTGCATGACCGTATCCTGGGCAAGCTGTTCAACGCCGCCAAGAACAAGCATCAGCAGCAGTTCCAGGCATCGGGCAAAGCCATCAATGCCAAGGTGCGCCTGTACGGGCGCATCGGCCAGGCGCTGATCGACGCCAAGCAATTGGGCCGCGACCCGTTCGCTGCCATCGAGGCCGTCATGTCCTGGGACGCCTTCGCCGAGAGCGTCACCGAGGCGCAGAAACTCGCACAGCCCGAGGACTTCGATTTCCTGCACCGCGTCGGCGAAAGCTACGCCACGCTGCGCCGCTACGCGCCGGAATTCCTTGCCGTGCTCAAGCTGCGGGCCGCGCCCGCCGCCAAGGACGTGTTCGACGCCATCGAAGTGCTGCGCAACATGAACAGCGACAACGCCCGCAAGGTGCCCGCCGATGCGCCGACCGGCTTCATCAAGCCGCGCTGGCAGAAGCTGGTGATGACCGACACCGGAATCGACCGGCGCTACTATGAACTGTGCGCCCTGTCGGAACTCAAGAACTCCCTGCGCTCGGGCGACATCTGGGTGCAGGGTTCGCGCCAGTTCAAGGACTTCGAGGACTACCTGGTGCCGCCCGCGAAATTCGCCAGCCTCAAGCTGGCCAGCGAATTGCCGCTGGCCGTGGCCACCGATTGCGACCAGTACCTGCATGACCGGCTGACGTTGCTGGAAACGCAGCTCGCCACGGTCAACCGGATGGCGGCGGCCAACGACCTACCGGACGCCATCATCACAGAGTCGGGCCTGAAAATCACGCCGCTCGATGCGGCAATGCCGGACACTGCGCAGGCGTTGATCGACCAAACGGCCATGATCTTGCCGCACGTCAAGATTACCGAGCTTCTGATGGAGGTTGATGATTGGACGGGCTTCACTCGCCACTTCACACACCTGAAATCGGGCGATCTGGCCAAGGACAAGAACCTGTTGCTGACCACGATCCTGGCCGACGCGATCAACCTGGGGCTGACGAAAATGGCCGAGTCCTGCCCCGGAACGACCTACGCCAAGCTCGCCTGGCTGCAAGCCTGGCATACCCGAGACGAAACCTATTCCACAGCGCTGGCCGAGGTGGTCAACGCCCAATTCCGGCACCCCTTCGCCGGGCATTGGGGCGACGGCACCACGTCATCGTCGGACGGTCAGAACTTCCGCACCGCCAGCAAGGCCGAGAGCACCGGCCACATCAACCCGAAATACGGCAGCAGCCCAGGGCGGACTTTTTACACCCACATCTCCGACCAGTACGCGCCGTTCCACACCAAGGTGGTCAATGTCGGCGTGCGCGATTCGACCTACGTGCTTGACGGCCTGCTGTACCACGAATCCGACCTGCGCATCGAGGAGCACTACACCGACACGGCAGGGTTCACGGATCACGTCTTCGCGTTGATGCACCTCTTGGGCTTCCGCTTCGCGCCGCGCATCCGCGACCTGGGCGACACCAAGCTCTACATTCCAAAGGGCGATGCCGCCTACGAGACATTGAAACCGATGATCGGCGGCACGCTCAACATCAAACACGTCCGCGCCCACTGGGACGAAATCCTGCGGCTGGCCACCTCGATCAAGCAGGGCACGGTGACGGCCTCGCTGATGCTCAGGAAGCTTGGCAGCTACCCGCGCCAGAACGGCCTGGCCGTCGCCCTGCGCGAGTTGGGACGCATCGAGCGCACGCTGTTCATCCTGGACTGGCTGCAAAGCGTCGAGCTGCGCCGCCGCGTGCATGCCGGGCTGAACAAAGGCGAGGCGCGCAACGCGCTGGCCCGCGCCGTGTTCTTCAACCGCCTGGGGGAAATCCGCGACCGCAGCTTCGAGCAGCAGCGCTACCGAGCCAGCGGCCTCAACTTGGTCACGGCCGCCATCGTGCTGTGGAACACGGTCTATCTGGAGCGGGCCGCGAACGCCTTACGTGGCCACGCTCAAGCCGTCGATGACGGCCTGTTGCAGTACCTGTCGCCGCTCGGCTGGGAGCACATCAACCTGACCGGCGATTACCTCTGGCGCAGCAGTGCCAAGATCGGCGCGGGAAAATTCAGGCCATTGCGACCGCTGTCCCCGACTTAACCGCAGCACCCACGCTGCTGCTGGATCGGCGGGCATGGCACCGATCCGAACGAACAGAACACGCAGCAATCGCCCGGCTTTGGACGCAGCAGCGTATGGCAGGCCGGGCACTCGTAGTAGAACTGGCAAGCGTCCGTGGGCATGGTTTCCTTTTGTGCGTGGCCGCAGTGCGGACAGGTCAGCACGGATTCGAGGATGACAGTGCTCATCGTGGCGTCACTTCTGCACGGTGGACGGATAGCCTGCGTTCGTCGTGGCCTTGGTCAACGCCTCCGGCTGGGCCTTGTCGGCGTCATAGGTGACGATGGCCGTTTTCCTGTCGAAATCGACCTTGACGGCGCTCACTCCGGGCACTTTCTCCAGCGACTTCTTGACTGTGATCGGGCATAGCTCGCAGGTCATGTTCTGCACGGCCAGCGTGACGGTTTTCGGGGTAGCGGCCAGCACGGTGAGCGGTATGGCTACCAGCAGAGCAATCAGCAGTTTGCGCATGGGAGTCTCCTTTCAGTAGAACAATGGGGCGAACCACGGCACGGCCAACAGGCCAAGCAGCAGCACGGTGACGATCCAGAACGTCAGGCGCTGCCGCTGGCGTGTGCGCGGATCAGCGCACGGCGTGCCGGGCGTGCAGACCTGCGGCACCAGATAGAGCTTGCGGAAGGCCAGTCCGAGAAACAGCAGCGTCATGCCGATGAAAAAGGGCCGGTACGGCTCCATCGCGGTCAGGCTGCCAACCCATGAGCCACCAATGCCAAGCGCCAGCAGGACAAGCGGCCCGACACAGCACACCGACGCGCCGATGGCGGCCAGTACGCTCGCGATCAACGAGCTTTTTTCAGTGAGTCGTGCCATGTCGTTTTCCTTGAACCTGTTTGCCCAACTGTTACTATAAATCCCGTACTTAAGTACGGAGTCAAGGGGAGTGTGATGGAAACAGTACTGACCATCGGCAAGCTGGCTGACGCTGCCGGTGTGAATATCGAGACGATTCGCTACTACCAGAGGCGCGGCCTGCTGGATGAGCCGCCCAAGCCACTCGGTGGGCATCGGCGCTATGCGCCTGAGCAGGCCAAGCGTGTGCGATTCATCAAGCGGGCACAGGCGCTCGGCTTCACGCTCGATGAGGTGGCCGCACTGCTGACCTTGGATGTGGCGCGCGCCTGCGGCGAGACTCAGGCGCTGGCCGGACGCAAGCTGGGTCTGATCGAGCAGAAGATTGCTGACCTCGCGGCCATGCAGCGGGTGCTGGGGGAACTGGTACAGCAGTGCGACGTGAGGGACGGCCATACGACTTGTCCGATCATCGACGTGCTGGCCAAGGATTGAGCGGGCAGTTGAGGACATGCACGGCCGCTGCAAACCGCTTACCGTGCTTTATTTTCCGAATTCTGAGACGACCCCGAACAGGCGGGGCTGGACATTCAACGGGCGCGGGCGGACATCGCAGCCCCTGCATTGGACGCCGTGGTGCTGCAGGACGTGCGAGACCTGACCGACCTCAAGGTCGAAAAGACCCCGACCTTCTTTGTCAACGGGCGCCCGCTATCCAGCTTTGGCCACAAACAGCTAGCCGACCTTGTGGAGCAAGAGGTCTCCAAAACCAAGAAATGAAAGCGGGACATTCAGTAAGCGCTCCGCAAGCCCACCGATGGACTTGGCGCGCGCTGACGAACGCTCAGTGGGAATGCGCATGCACCTTGGTTTCTGAGCGGCTTGGCTTGGCGGCTGGCTCCACCCGTGTCCCGCGAAGCAGACGCAGTCCGTTGGCTACCACCAGCAAGCTCGCTCCCATATCCGCGAAGACCGCCATCCACATGGTGGCCGTGCCAACGACCGCCATCACCAGGAAGACGCTCTTGATGCCCAATGCCAAGGTGATGTTCTGCCAGAGAATGGCGTGGGTGCGCTTGGATAGACGCACCGTCTCGGCGACGCGCTGCAGGTCATCGTTCATGATGACCACATCGGCTGCTTCCATGGCCGTGTCGGTTCCCGCCGCACCCATGGCAAAACCGATGTCGGCCTGCGCCAGCGCCGGCGCATCGTTGATGCCGTCGCCGGTCATGCCGGTGGCGCCATAGCGCTTTTGCATTTCCTTGATGGCGTCGAGTTTGGCTTCGGGCAGCAGATCTCCACGGGCGTCATCAATGCCGGCCTGCGCCGCGATGGCTTTTGCGGTGGCCGTGTTGTCGCCGGTCAGCATCACCGAGGTCACACCCAGTGCCTTGAGATCGACGATGGCCTGTTTCGATGTCTCACGGATGGTGTCCGCTACCGCGAACAGCGCCAGGACGCCTGAATCGTCAGCCAGGAGGGTTACCGTGCGGCCTTGTTTTTCATGGGTGGCCAGCTCCGCCTCCAGCTCCGGACCGCACAGTCCTAGCTCATGGATCAGTCGGTGATTGCCCAGCATCAAGCGCACACCATTCACCATGCCTTCGACGCCGCGCCCAGGCAAGGCCTTGAAGCTTTCTGCTTCTGGACCCTTTACATCCAAGCCCTGGACAATCGCCTTGGAAACCGGGTGGTCGGAACGAGCCGCCAGGCTGGCAGCCATCTGCTGGACTGCTGCCTCGTCACCGGCACCCCACACCTGCCACTTCACCAGCTTGGGTTTGCCTTCGGTGATGGTGCCGGTCTTGTCCAGCGCCACCGCCTTCAGAAGCCGGGCATCTTCCAAGTAGGTTCCGCCCTTGATCAAGATCCCACGGCGCGCTCCCGCGGCCAATCCGCTGACCACCGTGACCGGCGTGGAAATGACCAGAGCGCATGGGCAGGCGATCACCAGCAGGACCAGGGCCTTGTAGAGCGCCTCCAGCCAGGTAAGTCCCATCAGGAAAGGAGTGAGGACCGCCACCGCCACGGCAATGGCGAAGACTGCGGGGGTGTAGATGGAGGCGAACCGATCCACAAAGCGCTGCGTCGGAGCGCGCGTGCCCTGCGCCTGCTCAACGGCTTGGATGATCCTGGCCAGGGTGGTGTTGCTCGACAAGGCTGTGACCTCGAACTCCAGCTCACCAGTCTCGTTGATCGTGCCGGCGAACACCTGGTCGCCAGGTGCCTTGTCCACGGGGATGCTCTCGCCAGTCACGGGGGCCTGGTTGATGGCGCCATTGCCCTTGGTCACCTTACCGTCCAGCGGCACGCGTTCGCCCGGCTTGATGCGCACGGTCGCTCCGATGGCCACCGAAGCCACCGGTGTAGCGGTCCATGCTCCGTTGGTGCCCAGTACCAAAGCCTCTTCGGGCGCCAGTTCCAGCAAGCCCTTGATAGCGTTTCGGGCCCGGTCCACTGCCTTGGCCTCGATCAACTCGGCAATGGCGTACAGGGCCATCACCATGGCGGCCTCCGGCCACTGGCCGATGAGGAAGGCTCCTGTGACGGCCACCGACATCAGTGCATTGATGTTCAGCTTGCCGCGCAGCAGCGCTGCAAGGCCTTTCTTGTAGGTGTCGATCCCGGCAAGCCAGATAGCCAGCGCGGCGATGGCCATGCCCGCCACCTTCCAGGCCATTTGATCGGGAGCAAAGAACGAGAGGACCTCAGCCCCCGTGGCGAACACCAGTGCGGCTACCAGTCGGGAGATGCCGCCTGCAAAACCATGTCCATGGTCGTCGCCTTCGGCTGGTTCGCCCGCCTGTCCGCCCTCGGAGCCATTGGCGCCGGCCACTGGCTGCGGATCGAAGCCCGCTTTGCGGATGGCGTCGAGGGCCAACGGGTAGGTGCCTTCGTCGGCATCGATCTTCAGCGTCCGCGCGCCGAGCTGAAAACCCAGAGAGCGGATCCCATCCAGAGGCTCCAGCGCCCGGCGAATCTCCGCCTCCTCGGCGCTGCAGTCCATGGTCGCAATGCGAAACACCCGGCCCTGGCTGCCCTGGGTGTTTGCCGCAGTGGCCACCGGCTGCGGATCGAAGCCCGCCTTGCGGATGGCATCGAGCGCCAGGGGCAAGGCGCTATCCTCCGCATCGATCTTCAGCGTGCGCGCGCCAAGTTGGAAGCCCAAAGAGCGGATTCCCTCCAGAGGTTCCAGCGCCCGCCGGATCTCCGACTCCTCAGCGCTGCAGTCCATGGTGGCGATTCGGAACAGCTTGCCTTGGCCCGGGCTGCTTGCGGCTGCAGGGACCGCTGCTGCGGGACTGGAACAGCCCGAGGAGCAGCAGGTGTCAACAGTGGTGGGAGGTGTGCTTGTTTCTGATTTCATAGCCCAATTGGAAACCTTCAAGTAGCTTTAAAGTCAAGCAGCAAAAAGAACATGGCTGCTTTGTCCTGGGTAAATCGGATTTCTTAACGGTCCGTACTCAGTCGCAGGGGCACAGGATCGACCCCACCCCGTCGAAAAACAACATCAATTCGGGGGGATTTCGATTCCCACATTCGTTACCCCGTTTTCTGACGATGCAAAGGGCTTTCCCTGGTGCATGCGTGCAATAGCTCCTACTATGGCCAACCCAAGGCCATGGTTACTCTGCCCATGACTACGAGCCGGATCTGCACGGAAGAATCGGTCAAACAGCTGCGGGAGTAGCTCGGGATCGATAGTGCTGCCGTAGTTGGTGACACTGATCAACACACGGCCCTCATCGATAGTTCTGAGGTTGACTTGGACGATTGAGCCAGGGTTCGCGTATCGGGTGGCGTTGCCGAGCAAGTTCGACAGGGCCCGGCGCAACAACGGCACGTCGAAAGCGCCATGCGCATCGCCGACCACCTTAGCGGTGAGACCAGCCTCGGCCAGTGCCGCTTCGTGGTAATCCAGTACGTCAGCAGCCACTGATGCAAGAGTCGCAACGGGGGCCCGACGTGCTCCCACACCCCGATCCGCCTGGGACAGGAACAGCATGTCATTGACGATGCCCGTCAGGCGGTGCAGCTCCTCCAAATTGGACGCCAGCACCTCGCGAATATCCGCCTGCTCAGGGCGCAGCAAAGCCAGTTCATTGTTGGCAATGAGCGTGGCCAAAGGCGTGCACAACTCATGCGCCACGTCCGCATTGAAGCCTTCCATCTGGGAATAGGCCTTCTCAATGCGAGCAAGGAGCGCGTTGAACTGGTCGATCAAAGGCACGAGCTCAAGGGGCTGCTCGGCGCTGTCGAGACGTTGATGCAGATTGTCAGCCGACACTGCGCGCGTCTGACTGGCCAGTCTTCGGACGGGCGCCAGGCCCAAGTTGACCAGGGAGAATCCGCCTAGCGATACAACGACGGCCCCACCGATGGCTGCGACCAGCAAGGTAAGAGCAAGTCGGTGCAACAACTGGTTGTCGGTTTGGATATCCAGCGACAGCTGAACGCGCAAGTTCTTTGAGGGAGTCTGGTCCGTAGTCTGTGCTACTTCGAACTGCCGTTGGCGCCATACCGTCTTCGCATTCTGGTTGCGGGTGTGGGCGTAGAGAACAATCCCGTCCGCCCGCGCGACTTCGAGCGACAGATCTCCGTGCCCAACAAGGAAGTCATCGAGTTTGTGCGCAAGGTCTTCCGAATCCCCATGCTCCTTGCCATCCACTAGCAAGTGCCGAATGACGTTTTCCTTTTGCGCCAGCGTTTCCTCTTGCCGATCACGAAAGTTGAACTCGGTCACCAGATACACCGCCAGACAGACCACCCCGAGTCCGGCAAAGCTCTGCAGCGCCAGCCACCAAGACAACCGCTGGCGCAATGAGCGATGTTGGGCCAGCTCCTTCATCCGTTGCGGTCCTCCATCACGTATCCCATGCCGCGAATGGTGTGGAGCAGCGCAGTGTCAAACGGAACATCGATCTTGGTACGGAGGCGCCGGATCGCGACTTCCACTACGCTGGTATCGCTGTCGAAATTCATGTCCCACACCTGCTCAGCGATCTCAGTGCGAGAAAGCACTTCCCCTTTTCTTCTCAGAAACAGAGTCAGGAGCAGAAATTCCTTGGCAGTCAACTCCAAACGCTGACCACGCCGGGACGCTTTGCGCCGTACAAGGTCCAATTCAAGGTCCGCCAAACGCAGTTGCGTGGGCTCTGCGGCATCCCGCGCGCCATGGGTCCGCCGTAGCAGCACCTGGATGCGGGCGCTCAGTTCGGAAAACGCAAAGGGCTTGACCAGATAGTCGTCGGCACCCGTCTTGAGTCCCAATACCCGATCCTCGACGCGGACCCTTGCTGTCAACATCAAGACCGGGGTCTGCTTGGTCTTGCGAAAGGCCGTTAGAAGGCTGAAACCATCGATCCCCGGCAGCATTGCGTCCAGCACCAGCAGATCGTAAGAGCCTTCAAGGGCCATGTGCAGGCCATCCACCCCGTTGTACGCAATGTCCACCACGTAGCTGGCCTCTCCCAGGCCCTTGCGCAGGTACTCGGCCAGCTTGACTTCGTCTTCGATGAGCAAAATTTTCATGCTGCCATTCTCGAAGAATCCGGCCTGTTCGTAGTTTACGAATTTGTTATCTGGCTGTTGGCACCTTGTCGCACTCGGTTTTTTAAAGTATCCCCGTGTCGAAAGGCATAGTCCCGGCAGATCGCCGAGGGCTGATTTAAATCAAGGGACAACACCATGACCGTTCGCAAACCCCTCACGCTCACTTTGATTGCCTTCGCTATCGCGGCTCCAGGATTGGCATCTGCCTCGTCGCTGTACCATCCCGCCGACGGCGAAGTGGGCATGACCACCCATCCCGACCACATGCAGAGCACAATGTCCCGTGGCGATGTGCTTCAGGCTGTCGAAGTAGCGCGCCGGGATGGCACGCTGGCGACCCTTTCACGCGGGGGGGCGTTGCCTGTCAAAGCAACGGGCGCAACGAAGACCCGTGAGCAAGTTCAACAGGAATTTCTCAACATGTCTGCAGCTGAAAAGAAGGCTCTTCAGGACCTGAACGGCGGCGCTCGCTGATTTCTAAACCCAGCGCTCCGCAGCGGCCATCCACGCCCGAGCGCGCCCTTCATGACGCATGCTAGACTTCAAAAATGTGCCGCTTGATCGCCGTTCTTATGCTTGCATTGCTTCCGTTCCAGTTCAGCTGGTCTGCGGTGGCAGCTTATTGCATGCATGAGAGCTCAACCTCGCAGTCGCAGCATTTGGGGCATCACGAACACAAGCATGAAGCCAAAGGCGGGAATGGTCAGGCCGAAAAGTCCAGCCAGGGAGCCGATGCATTTGATGTTGACTGTTCAGTTTGCCATGGCGCGGGTATCGGGGCCTTGAGCTGGTCAGATGCAAAGCCAGCCTTTTCCCATGACAGCCGTGTGGAGTGTTCCCCAGGCCAGCGCCTGCTGGCTGTAACGCCCACGCCCCCTGACCGCCCTCAGTGGTCCGTCCTCGCCTGATCGGCGGGGGCATCTCACTTTTCTTTTTCAGTCTTGTCCGCCATCGCGGCGGAAGCAGTTGCGTGTGTTGCAGCTGAAGTGACTGACGAGTTGCCAGGCAGCTGCACGGTTGCCAGCCCGCCGATTCCCTCGTGTTTTGAAATCACTGGAGAATCGGATGTTCAAGGGTACTTACCTTCAAGAGATGCCGCACGCATGGCGCGGCGGTAGAAAGATCAAGCTCGCGGCAGGCGCCGCAGCTATATGGCTGAGCGCCTCGGGCGGTGCCTTTTCCCAGGGCCTGCCACCAGGGCCAGCCGTTGGCGAACGAGCACCTCAGTCAGCTGCAGCGGCCGCAGCTGAGCCTTTGTCCCTGGCCAAGGCCATCGAACTGGCCCTGGAGGGAAATCCGGAGGTGGCTGCGGCAAAGCGCCAATGGGAGGCAACCGAAGGACAGGTTCTTCAAGGACGCTCGCGCCCCAATCCAGAGCTCGCGTACTCGCTGGAAGACACACGCTCCAAAACACGTACGCAAAGCTGGCAACTCAATCTTCCCGTGGAACTGGGTGGAAAGCGTGCGGCACGCACTAAGGCGGCCGAAAAAACGCGCGAGCAAGCACAGGCCCAACTCGCCGAGCTGCAAGCCACCGTGCGGGCCAATGTCGCTGCCGCTTACTTTGATGTTCTGACTGCGCAGGAACGATTGGTACTGGCCAGAGACAGCGCAGCGCTGGCCAAATCTTCAACGGATACCGTCTCAAAGCGTGTAGCCGCTGGCAAAGTATCCCCAGTGGAAGAGTCCAAGGCCCGGGTTGCCGAAGCCGGCGTTCGCGTCGAACTCGCCCAGGCCGCAAGCGAACAACGCAATGCACTGTCTCGCCTTTTCGCGCTGTTGGGACGGATCGATGCGCCGTACACCGTCCTGGAGGGCAAGGCCGAGAACCTGCCCTCGGTCCCGAGCCTCGTCGATCTCCAGCCCCTGATTGCTTCTTCGCCAGGCGTGGTACTTGCGCGAATCGAGGTGGATCGGCGCAAGGCCTTGACCGACCTGGAACAAAGCAAACGCGTCCCCGATGTCACCGTCAGCGTCGGCATGCAGCGCAGCAACGAGACGCAGCGCAACGTCCTTCTTTTCGGGGTCTCTTTGCCTCTTCCCGTCTTCGACCGCAACCAAGGCAACCTCCTGGAGGCGCTGAAACTTGAGGACAAGGCCCGCGATGAGCTGCAAGCAGCCACCGTGCGCCTGCACAGCGAAGTGGCGCAGGCACGAGAGCGCCTTTCCACGATCACCGCAGAGGTTCAGTCACTGCAGCAGGAAGTTCTGCCCGGTGCGAAGTCGGCCTATGACGCCGCCACCATTGGTTTCGAGAACGGTAAGTTCAATTTCCTGGAAGTGCTCGATGCCCAACGCACTTACTTCACAGCCAAATCCCAGTACCTCAAAGCCCTTGGCGAAGCACACCGTGCGGCGGCTGATATCGACCGCCTGCTCGGGGCCAGCATGGTTCCCGGCCTGATCGCAACGCAACACTGAGCATGACCATGAACACGAACTCCAGCAAATCCACCATCAGTAAAAAACACCTGATCGCCATTGCAGTAGTCCTCGCAATAGGGGTCGGCGCGGGAACTTTCATCTTGCAAGGTGGCGGCAAGCCCAAAGCCGCAGCCACCGAGGACGATGGCCACGGGCACGGCGGCCATACCGAGGCCAAGGGACACGGCGACGGCGAGCACCATGGCAAGGGTAGCGAAAAGGGCCACGACGATGACAAGGGGCATGCCGATGGTGAACACCATGAAAAGAGCGAAGCCAAGGGACCACATGGCGGTACCGTGTTCAAGGAAGGCGACTTCAGCTTGGAAGCATTGTTGTCTGAAGACGGTGGCGAGCCTCGACTGCGAATCTGGCTGTCCGACAAAGATAAACCGCTGCCCCTGAATGCTGCAACGGTCACGGCAACTGTGACCCGCCCGACAGATGAAAAGCAGAAACTGACGTTTGCCGCTGAAAAAGACAGTCTTGTCAGCCGAGAGATCGTTGCTGAACCCCATTCGTTCGACATCGAGATCATTGCGCAGACTGCCACAGAGCCTTTCATGTTCGTGATGAGCAAGGAAGAAGGAAAGATCGAACTGACCGATGCCCAGATTAAGGCTGCATCCATCAGCCTGGACAATGCGGTCAAAGCCAACATCAAGACGGCGTTGCTCCTTCCCGGGGAGATACGCTTGAACGAAGATCGCACGTCTCACGTTGTTCCCCGGCTTGCGGGAGTCGTGGAAAGCGTCAATGCCAGCTTGGGCCAAGTGGTCAAGAAAGGACAAGTTTTGGCGGTGATCGCGAGCCCGACTGCTTCCGAGCAACGCAGCGAGCTGCAGACGGCCCAAAAGCGCTTAACGCTGGCAAAGACCACCTACGAGCGAGAAAAAAAGCTGTGGGAGCAGAAGGTGTCTGCCGAGCAGGACTACCTGCAGGCCAAGCAGGCCTTGAGCGAAGCAGAGGTCGCAGTAGCCAACGCCAATCAGAAACTGAGCGCGATGGGCCTGTCCGCCTCGTCGGTAGCAGGACTGAACCGTATCGAGTTGCGAGCGCCCTTTGATGGCATTGTCATCGAGAAGCACCTTAGTCTCGGCGAAGCCGTGAAGGAAGATACTGCGGTTTTCACCATCTCGGACCTTTCTCAGGTTTGGGCTGAGATCAACGTTCCGGCGAAGGATCTGCCATCGGTGCGCGTGGGCGAAAAGGTCACGATCAAGGCCACAGCCTTTGACGCCTCGGCCACAGGCACTGTCGCTTTTGTAGGAGCGCTCATTGGCGAGCAAACCCGCACGGCAAAAGCCCGCGTGGTTCTTGACAACCCCAAGGGCGCTTGGCGCCCCGGCCTGTTCGTCAATGTTGAGGTGGTGTCCGAAGAAACGGCAGCGCCTGTAACCATCTCGGCCGACGCCGTCCAAAACGTCGGGGAAAAGCCGGTGGTCTTCCTCAAGGTTGATGGAGGCTTTATCGCTCAACCCGTGAAGCTGGGCCGAAGCGATGGCAAGCGGGTCGAAGTCCTCTCGGGTCTCAAAGCCGGTATGCCCTACGCCTCGACCGGCAGCTTCGTCGTGAAGTCTGAACTCGGCAAGGGATCTGCCGAACACACGCACTGATCGCGGAGCGCATACATGTTTGAAAAACTCATTCGATTCTCGATCGAACAGCGATGGTTGGTGCTTCTAGCGGCCCTGGGCATGGCGGCGCTTGGCGTCTTCAGCTACCAAAAGCTGCCTATCGATGCGGTCCCTGACATCACGAACGTCCAGGTTCAGATCAACACCCAGGCCGCAGGCTACTCGCCTTTGGAGACTGAGCAGCGGGTTACATACCCCATCGAGACGGTCATGGCTGGCCTGCCAAACCTGGAGCAGACCAGGTCGCTTTCGCGGTACGGTCTGTCGCAGGTGACCGTCATTTTTAAAGACGGAACCGACATCTATTTTGCTCGGCAGCTCGTCAACGAGCGTATCCAGGAGGCGCGCGACAAGCTGCCTGCCGGCATCACGCCAGCGCTGGGGCCCATCTCGACCGGGCTGGGCGAAATCTATCTCTGGACTGTCGAAACCAAGGACGGGGCGAAGAAGCCCGACGGCTCGCCCTATACCGCGACAGACCTGCGCGAGATTCAGGACTGGATCATCAAGCCACAGCTGCGAAATGTTCCTGGCGTGACCGAGATCAATTCCATTGGCGGCTTTGCCAAGGAATACCAGATCGCGCCCATCCCTGAACGCCTGGCTTCTCTGGGCGTGACACTGCAGGATGTGGTCACTGCGCTGGACCGCAACAACGGCAATGTGGGCGCGGGCTATATCGAAAAGCGTGGCGAGCAGTATCTGATTCGTGCACCTGGTCAGGTGAAGTCGCTGGAAGACATCGGTAACGTGATCCTCAGCAGCGCCAACGGTGTTCCTGTGCGCGTTCGCGACGTGGCAGAAGTTGGCATTGGCCGGGAACTGCGCACCGGTGCAGCAACCGATAACGGGCGCGAAGTGGTCCTCGGCACGGTGTTCATGCTGATCGGCGAGAACAGCCGGACTGTCTCGCAGGCGGTGGACAAGAAGATGTTGGAAGTCAACAAGAGCCTCCCAGAGGGGGTGCACGCGGTGACTGTCTACGACCGTACCGTGCTTGTTGACAAAGCCATCAGCACGGTGAAGAAGAACCTGCTGGAAGGCGCGGTTCTGGTGATCGTGATCCTGTTCCTCTTTCTGGGCAACATCCGTGCCGCCATCATCACGGCAATGGTCATCCCCTTGTCGATGCTTTTTACCTTCACGGGTATGGTTCAGTACAAGGTGAGCGCCAACCTGATGAGCCTGGGAGCGTTGGACTTCGGCATCATCATCGACGGAGCGGTGGTGATCGTTGAGAACTGCGTACGGAGACTTGCCCATGCACAAGCGCACCACGGTCGGCCACTGACGCGGGCTGAGCGCTTCCATGAGGTGTTTTTGGCATCCCAGGAGTCAAGGCGTCCATTGCTGTTCGGACAGCTCATCATCATGGTGGTGTACCTGCCCATCTTCGCGCTGACAGGCGTTGAAGGGAAGATGTTCCACCCCATGGCATTCACGGTGGTCGCGGCACTGCTGGGCGCCATGGTTCTGTCGGTGACATTCATCCCCGCAGCGGTGGCCCTGTTCATCGGCAATCGGGTCAGCGAGAAGGAAAACTTCCTGCTGGGCCATGCCAAGCGCTTGTATGGTCCACTGCTCGACCGTGTCATGGCCGCCAAGGCGGTCGTACTGACCGCAGCTGCAGTTGCGGTGATCTTGTGCGGGTTGATCGCCACGCGTATGGGCAGCGAGTTTGTACCCAATCTCAATGAAGGCGACTTTGCGATCCAGGCGCTGCGCATCCCAGGCACCAGCCTTTCCCAGTCAGTCCAAATGCAGCAGCAAATTGAAAGGACCTTGAAAGAGAAATTCCCCGAGATCGAGCGCATCTTCGCCAGAACCGGTACTGCGGAGATTGCCTCGGACCCCATGCCGCCGAACATTTCGGACGGGTACATCATGCTCAAGCCAATGGCCGAATGGCCCGAACCTCGAAAAACCCGCGACGAATTACTCGCGGCGATTCAGGAAGTCACCGGGAAAATCCCGGGCAACAACTATGAGTTCTCCCAGCCCATTCAGCTGCGCTTTAACGAGCTGATCTCCGGGGTGCGCAGTGACGTAGCCGTGAAGATCTTCGGTGACGACATGGATGTCCTGAACAAGTCCGCAGAAGAAGTCTCCGCAATGCTGCAGAAGATTCAGGGCTCCTCTGAGGTGAAGGTTGAGCAGACGACGGGGCTTCCGATGCTCACCGTGAACATCGACCGCCAGAAGGCTGCTCGCTATGGTCTGAACGTTGCCGACATTCAAGACACCGTGGCCACCGCTATCGGTGGACGCGAGGCCGGCACTATGTTCGAGGGCGACCGCAGATTCGACATCCTGGTTCGTCTGCCTGAATCCCTGCGCAACGATCTCGAAGGGATGAAGCGCCTTCCTATCCCGCTGCCGCGTTCTGCCAATGGGACAGAGGCCAAAACGAACTTCATCCCGCTGGGCGAGGTAGCAACATTCGAGCTTGCTCCTGGCCCCAACCAGGTGAGCCGAGAAAACGGCAAGCGCCGCATCGTCGTGAGCACCAACGTGCGCGGGCGCGATGTGGGCTCTTTCGTCGCAGAGGCTGAGAAAGGCCTGGCCCAGATCAAGATTCCTACCGGCTATTGGACGAGCTGGGGCGGAACCTTCCAGAACTTGCAGTCGGCCACGCAGCGCCTGCAGATCGTCGTGCCGGTGTCCCTGCTGCTGGTTTTCGTGCTGCTGTTCGCTATGTTCGGCAACGTCAAGGATGGTCTGCTGGTCTTCACTGGCATCCCATTCGCTTTGACGGGGGGCATCCTGGCGCTTTGGCTTCGCGACATTCCGATGTCTATCTCTGCGGCTGTCGGCTTCATCGCGCTTTCTGGGGTGGCCGTGCTCAATGGTCTGGTGATGATTTCGTACATCCGCAGCTTGAGGGAAGGCGGTGTTGGTCTTGACGAAGCAATCCGTGACGGCGCGCTCACCCGGCTACGGCCGGTTCTGATGACTGCCCTGGTGGCCTCGCTGGGCTTCATTCCAATGGCCATTGCGACAGGCACCGGCGCTGAAGTCCAGCGTCCCCTGGCCACCGTGGTGATCGGCGGAATTCTCTCGTCCACGCTGCTCACGCTTCTCGTGCTGCCGATTCTTTACCGTCTGGCCCACCGGCCCGATGAGGAAGATGAGGACGTGTCCGCTGAGCCCTCGCATCCCCCAGACGTGTCCGCGTCCGCGTAGTTGAAACGGTCCCGCTCGCTGATCGTGGGACCGTCCCTTTTCTCCAACCCCAAAGGAACTGTCATGAAACTCTCCCAACTCATTCTCGCCCTGTCAGTGTCGATCTCGGGCGCAGCCTTCGCTGCGGACAATCACGGTCACGACCTAAAGCCGATGCACGGTGGTGCTGTTGCAGAAGCCAAGGAGGTCGAGTACGAATTCGTTGCTAGCGCCGACAAACTGCAGCTCTATATGCGCGACCACGGGAAGCCCGTTGCTGTGACGGGGATGACCGCCAAGGTCACTCTGTTGGCTGGCAGCGAGAAGCAGGAAGTTCAGCTCCAGGTCGGCGACGGCAAGCTGGAAGCGTCGGGCAGCTTCAAGGTTCCCGCAGGTACCAAAGCCGTCGTCGCCGTCTCGAAGGCCGGCAAGTCGGTTGCCTCCGTTCGCTTCACGCTGAAGTAGTACACGAAGGCCGGCTGGGGGGGATCGCCTTCGCAACGCCTCCAGAAGTGATCCCACTTTCCGCAGTCCGTTCACGTCAAAGCAGCTGAC
>ENA-UOOA01000984-UOOA01000984.1-human-gut-metagenome-genome-assembly--contig:-P61old-NODE-984-length-50940-cov-59.824840_pt1 | contig 50940 bp, 42 predicted proteins | sample MGYA00242467_ERZ724014 | MGnify/ENA metagenome assembly ERZ724014 | reverse complement strand
CCAAATTGCGGCTGGAAAAGCTGGAAGCCCAGCAGAAAGAACTTGAGGTTCGGATCACCGAAGAAAAAATCGCTCGGCCACGGTTGAGCGAAAATCAAGTTCGGTTCTGGCTGACCCGGTTCCGCAAGCTCGACCCGAACGTGAAAAGCCACCGGGAAACGCTTATCAATACATTCGTGAATGCTGTTTATCTCTATGATGAAAAAGTTTTGATTGCATTCAACTACAAAGACGGCACAAAAACCATCACTTTCGATGAAATCGCCGCCAAAGATGCCCCAGAGGGCAATGGTTCGGATTTGGGTTGCTTCGCTCCACCAAAAATGCTCAGCGTACGAAAATACGCTGGGCTTTTTGTTTTATAAAAAACTGAAGTTTCACTTTCTAGGGTGGATTCGAACAGCTGCGGCCCGCCGGGCAAAAAGGGGCTGTTGCAAAATGGCGTAGACAGCTCTAGTAAGACTCAAAAATAATCGTAAAATCGAATAACACAAAAAAGCAAGTGCATCACATCTCCATCAAAAATTTTTGATTTTTGAGAAAAAGTGTTGCACTTGCTTTAATTTTAGAAAAATACAGTCAAAATTCTTTCGTTGTACCGTTTGAAAACAGGGCGTTGTATTTTGCAACAGCCCTGTCTCTTAATTTTTATTACTGTGGCTCTTGTTTGCGTTTAATCTGCTGTGTAAACCGAAGCGTTGTTACCCGCGATCCGGCCAAACACAACAAAGTCGCACACGGCATTACCGCCAATGCGGTTGCCGCCATGCACACCGCCGGTAGTTTCGCCAGCGGCATACAGACCGGGAATGACATTTCCCTGCGTATCAAGAACCTCTGCGTCTGCGTTGATCTTCAGACCGCCCACAGTGTGATGGATTCATCAAGTTGATGGAACAGGTATAAGAAAGCGCAGGAACATTCTCAAAATGCTCCTGCGCTTTCTTTGCTTAATCTTCTAATCCATGGCTACCGGTCACATTCCTCAAATATTTCTCCGAATCACCGTTCAAAATCAAATCCACGTAGCCCAGCGGGTCGTTATAGATTCTGCCTTACGGTACCTTTACAGTTGTGACCTTTGTGATACGTCTTTTTTGATAAGGTTTCGGACACACAGCCGTTTGGAACGAGCCGGAGCTTGTCGGGGGGAGCCCCCTCCATCTTGCTGGCGCAAGACCGCTCTGCCGCTTAAAAGCCCCACTGGGGCTTTCATTGCTGCGCAACCGCGGCATTCTCATTTCCGAAGAAAACGAAAAATCCGAACCCTTCTCCTATCGAGAAAAGGTTCGGATTTTCATTGTTTGGTGCGGATAAGAGGACTTGAACCTCCACCGAGTTGCCCCGATTAGAACCTGAATCTAACGCGTCTGCCAATTCCGCCATATCCGCATATTCTGTTTTGTTCGCTGCCGTTCGGCTCGGAACGATAGTTATTATACCACGGAAAGCGGGAAAGTCAAGCGTTTTTTCAAAAAAGTTTTTGCATTCTTTTCCGCATATTTTATCTTGCGTCCCTGCGCGCAAAAACACAGGCATCTGCCCCGGTGATGCCTACTGCCGGGGCAGATGCCTGCCAGACCACGCTTCTTATTTTGCAGTTTTTCCTGAATTTTCTCAGATGCCCCAGAACAGCCAGAGGCTCCCCGCCCCCACGAGGACCGCTGCCAACGTGAACGGCACACCGATGCGCAGGAAGTCCCGGGTACGAACAGTCTCACCGTTCTTGCGGAGAATACCGATGGCCGCGATGTTGGCTGACGCGCCGATGGGGGTCAGGTTGCCGCCCAGCGTCGCGCCGGTAAGCAGACCGAAGTAGAACAGCTCCGGCTCAATGCCCGCGCCGCCGTTCATGAGGGCGGCGACGCCCTGCACCACCGGCAGCATAGCCGCCACATAGGGGATGTTGTCGATGAAGGCCGACAGCCCCACCGACGCAACTACCAGCAGCAGATAAAGATGCAGCGGCTCGTCTCCGGCTGCGGAGTGGAACAGCTGCGCCGCCGCGTCGATGACTCCCGCCCTGCTCACTCCTTCCAGCAGAATAAAGAGGCTGAAGAGCAGCAGCAGGGTGTCATAGTCCAGCGCCCGGAACGTCTCGGCCAGCGGCTTCAGGGAGCGGCTGCGCCAGCAGGCGCGGGCGGCACCGAAGAGGCACAGCCCCATGCAGACGAGCCCGCTGCGCAAGGTATAGAGCAGATGCAGCACGCTGCCAGAAGGCTCAGGCAGGAAAGACGCCGCGATGAGCAGACCTACCGTCAGCAGGAGAAGCGCCGTGGGGACGTCGTCCTCCACCTCCGTTTCCACCGTGACATGGACGGGCTGGCGCTGGTCCCGGAACAGCCAGAACAGCACCCCCAGCGAGGCCAGCGCTCCCAGCTCCACGCTCCAAAAGATGCCGGGCCGATCCTCCATCCAGAAGAAATCGAAGAAATTCATCCCCGCAAAGCCGCCCAGCAGGATGCTCGTGGTGTCCCCCACCAGCGTTGCCGCGCCCTGTAAATTGGACGACACCGCAATGGCGATGAGCACCGGCACCGGCGACAGTTTCAGCCGCCGGGCGATGGCAAGCCCTACCGGAGCCACCATCAGCACGGTGGCCACATTGTCCACAAAGGCACTGATGAACCCTGCCAGCAGCGCCAGCACCGACACGGCCCACCGGACATTCGGCACATGGGCAATAAGCTCTTCGGCCAGCCGGGCGGGCATCTTGCTCTGGATAAAAAGAAAGACCGTACCCATCATTCCCGCCATCATCAGCAGGACATTGAAGTCTACGGCCCGAGCGGCGTCCGCCAGCGTGAAATCATACACGCCCAGCTTTCCCAGCAGCAGGAACGCCCCGGCCCCGCCCAGCGCGACCCAGGGGCGGTACTGCTGCACCGCCAGCATCAAAATATAAAACAGGACAAACAGGCTCAGCGCCAGTGTCATTTCGTCTCCTCCGCAGGTTCCAGAGGCTTTGCGTCTTCTTCTATCATCCGATAGCCGACGCCAAGCTCGTTGAGGATATAAGTATTGCTGCCCGGGCGGCTGCCCAGCTTTTTGCGGATATTGGCCATATTCACCTGCAGCTTCTTGGTGCTGCTGGCGTCCGTGTCGCCCCAGATGGCCCGGACGATGGCCGCATAGGTCATCACGCGCCCGGCGTGCTCGGACAGGAAAGCCACGATGTTGTATTCCGTCTGGGTCAGGCGCACCTCCTGCCCGTCCACGAACACCTTGCGGCGCTCGTAGTTGATGGTGAGGCCCTGTGCGCTGAACACCCCGCCGGGCAGACTGCCGCCGCCATAGCGGTTCACCCGCAGCGCAGCCCGCACCCGGGCCAGCAGCTCACCGGTGCCGAAGGGCTTGGTGATATAGTCGTTGGCACCGAGGTCGAGGGCCTCGATCTTATCCTGCTCGGTGGTGCGGGCCGACAGGACGATGATGGGGGTCAGATACTTCTGCCGGATGGAGCGGATCGCGTCCAGACCGTCCCGGTCGGGCAGGCCGAGGTCCAAGATGACGAGGTCCGGGTTATAGGAGATGAACATGGTCATGCCCATCACGCAGGTCTGGGCCACCAGCGCCTGATAGCCGTTGGTCTCCAGCAGGGTCTGGATGAAGCTGCAGATGTTCGCCTCATCCTCGATGATAAGTACCTTGAATTTATTATTGCTCATCCTCTGTTTCCTCCGTATCCACTTCTTCGGTCTCCAGCCAGAACCGGATGGTCGTACCCTCGCCGGGCGTGCTCTCGGCCTTTATCTCGCCGCCGTGGGCTTTGATGATGGCCGCGCACACCGACAGCCCGATGCCCATGCCGTGCTTGCCGCCCGACGAGGTATCCTGCGTCAGGGTCGTGCCGGTGAAGAGGGTCTTGAGCCGCTCTTTCGGGATGCCGCAGCCGTTGTCAATGACTTCAAACACCGCCCGCTGCCCCAGCGTGAACACCCGCAGCGTCAGGCAGGTCATCCCCTTGGCATGGAGCACCGCGTTTTCCAAAAGGTTCGTCAGCACCTGCTGGATGAGCATGGAGTCCATCGGGATGACGATGAAGTCATCCGGAAGCTTTACTTCCACCGGTACGCCGGGGTGGAGCTTCTGGAACCGCACCAGCACCGTATCCACCAGCTCTTCCAGCACGGTGGGCGTCTTCTGGATGGCGACGCCGTCGGCGTCGATGCGGGTGACGGAGAGCAGATTTTCCACCATCCGGTTGAGCCACTGGGCGTCGGCACAGGCCTCGGAAAGGAGCTTTATCTTCTGCTCCCGGCCCAGCGAGTCGTAGTTGTCGATGACCGTAGAGCAGGACCCGTAGATGGACGTCAGCGGAGTGCGCAGGTCGTGGGAGACAGCCCGCAGGAGGTTGGCCCGCATTTTCTCTGTCTCGCTCTCCATCCGCAGCTGCTCCTGCTTTTTGATGCGGGTGGTCAGGGTGCTCGTCATAAAGGAGACCACCAGCATCACCACACCGGAGAAGATGTTCTCCGGGATGGTGAAGTTGAAGGCAAAGTAGGGCGTGCGGAACGCGAAGTTGACCGCCAGCACGCTGATGACAGAACCGGCCACGCCCCACCAGTAGCCGTCGGTGTACATGGAAACAAAAAACACCGCCAGCAGAAACACCATCGAGGCCACACCGTCGATGCGTCCGCTGATGAACTGGATGAGCGTCACACAGGCGAACGCCCCGATGAGCGCCGCCAAAAGTACCCAGACGTCCTTTTTCCGGAGCATCTGCTTCATTTGCTGTCCCTCCCGATCTATATTCGGTTGCACTGTAAAAGTATACCACAAATAAATTAAAGATACAGCAAAGGGTGGGCATTTTTCCGTGGTTCCAAAGGGTTGACAAAAGTGCGTTCCTGGCTCACAATAGAATCATCTTCTTTATCGTAATAAAGGAAAGGGAAAGAATATGCTGTATTTTGAGAACGACTACTGCGAGGGTGCGCATCCCGCCATCCTTCAGAAGCTGACGGAAACGAACTTCGAGAAGGTGTCCGGCTACGGCACCGACCCCTACTGCGCCAGCGCAAAAGAGAAGATACGCGCCGCCTGCGCCTGCCCCGAGGCAGACGTCTTCTTCATCTCCGGCGGCACCCAGGCCAACTCCATCGTCATCGCCTCCGTGCTCCGCCGCTGGGAGGGCGTCATCGCCGCCGCCACCGGCCATGTGGCCGGTCATGAGGCGGGTGCCATCGAGTTCACCGGCCACAAGGTCATCGGCCTGCCCCAGAAGAACGGCAAGCTGGATGCCGCTACGGTGGAGGATTTCTGCAAGACCTTCTACGCCGACTCGAACCACGACCACATGGTCTTCCCCGGTATGGTGTATATCTCCCACCCCACCGAGTACGGCACCCTGTACAGCAAGGCTGAGCTCGAGGCCCTGTCCGCCGTCTGCCACACCTACCATATGCCCCTCTTCGTGGACGGCGCACGTCTGGGTTATGCGCTGGTGAGCGAAGGCACCGATGTGACCCTGGCCGACCTCGCCAGGCTCACCGACGTCTTCTACATCGGCGGCACCAAGGTGGGCGCACTCTGCGGCGAGGCCGTGGTCTTTCCCCACGGCGCACCGGCCCACTTCATGACGATGGTCAAGCAGCAGGGCGCTCTGCTGGCCAAGGGCCGCCTCATGGGCATCCAGTTCGACGTCCTCTTCACCGACGACCTCTACACCCGCATCAGCCGCAACGCCATCGAGACGGCCAACGCCCTCAAGAAGGGCCTCGCCGCAAAGGGCTACCGCTTCTTTATGGACTCCCCCACCAACCAGCTCTTCGTCGTGCTGGAAAACACCCAGCTGGCCGCGCTGGAAGGCAAGGCAAAGTTCGGCTTCTGGGAGAAGTTCGACGACAGCCACACCGTCGTCCGCATCGCCACCAGCTGGGCCACTAAGATGGAAGAGATCGAGCAGCTCATCGCTCTGATGTAACTGCCAAAACTTTTCCCTCCATTTTATGCGAAACGCCGGTTGCTTTTGGGGCGTCAGTATGCTATCTTTGAAAGAAACATGAGTGGAAGGAAGGTTTTCTCTATGGGCTTTTTGGACAGGCTCTTCGGCGGCAGGGCAAAGACTGCGGAAGAGACGCGGTTCCCCGGTGAAAAGATGGTCGTCAAAGCCCCCATGGACGGCATCGTTCTCCCGCTGGAACAGCTCCCGGACGAGACGTTCGCCGCAGCCATCCTCGGCCCGGGCTGCGGCATCGAGCCCACCGGCAGCACGGTCTACGCTCCCTTCGACGGGAAGGTCACTTCCATCGTCCCCACCCTCCACGCTATGGGGCTGGAAAGCACCGAGGGCATCGAGCTGCTCATCCACATCGGGATGGACACCATCGCCCTGCGGGGCAGCAGCTTCACCCCGCTGGTCAGGGAAGGACAGGCCGTCAAAGCCGGAACGCCCCTGCTGAACGTGGACCTCGACGCCATCCGCGCCGCCGGGCTCTCCACCGAGAGCGCCGTCATCGTGACCAACGCCGACGACCTGCCAAAGCTCCATATCATCGCGGGCGGCATCGTCTCCACCGGCACGCCGCTGTTCAAATTCGAGTAAGATACAAAAAAGACATCTGCCGCCGGCAGATGTCTTTTTCGTTATGCTCATGCTTTTTCGGGCTTATACTGCAGAACCCGCTCGGAGACGAGGCCGTTGAAGAACTGGATGAAGGGTCCGAGGCAGAACGCGCAGATGAGGGTGCCCAGACCCACGAGACCGCCCAGGAGCCAGCAGAGCAGGGCGCAGAAGGCGTCGGTGAAGACGCGGCATCCGAAGTACTGGAAGTGCGTGTAGTCCCGCAGACCCAGCGAGAGGTAATCGTAGGGCGCAATGCCGAGGTCAGCCGTCTGGTAGAGAGACGCGCCCAGCGCCGTCACAAGGACGGCCAGCACCACCCACACCAACTGTTCCGGCAGGGACGCTGCCGGGCCGAAGGCCGCGGCAATGGGGTCGTAGAAGAAGGTTATGATGAACCCCATGCCGATGCCGTTGACGAAGGTGCCAAGGCCGATGTACTTGCGCCCGAACCAGAATTCCAGCGCAAAGAAGAGGATGTTGGTGGCGACGTTCTGCACGCCCAGCGAGATGCCCAGCAGCTCGGCGAGGCGCATATTCAGCGCGCTGATGGAGTCGTTGCCGAGATGGGACTGCTTGAAGAGGGCGATGCCCAGACCAATAATGACAATGCCCACCACCATGCCCACGATGCGGCGGGTGGTCGGCTTTTGGGTGGTCGAAGTGCTCATGAAACGGCCTCCTGATCTATTTTTCTCTATTATAACGCTGCAGGAGGGTCGGCGCAATCAATATTGCACAATTATCTGTTTCATTGTGGAAAACTCATTGTCTCAAGTCTTCTTCCAGCCGGGCCTTGTCCAGCCCCTCGCCGATGACGATGAGCACCTGCTGTCCCTGCGGGATGGGGGCCGCCGTCAGACCGGCGGCGGCAGCATTCAGCTCATACCACCGGCCATCCTCCTCCACGAAGCCTTTCACCCGGAGGACATTTCCGCAGGCGGGGTCGGTGAAGAGGGACGGGATGTTCTTTTCCAGCTGAGCGCGGGGCAGACCCAGCTCGAGGAAGTAGGCCGAGGTGAAAGCATCGTGCGCGTCGAAGTGGAGCTTTTCGCAGCTGGCCTGCCGATAGCCGCACTTTGCGATGCGGGCCATGTCGTCGGCCGTCAGATCGGCCCAGTCCTTCGCAATGATCTCCTCCGGGCCGAACTTCCGGGAGCACTTGCAGGCTTCCAGCGCACGGGCCAGATGGGCTTCTGCCCCCTGCTTCTGCGCGTCAGAGGCCAGCTGACAGCGGCTCAGGAGGACACTGCCCGCCCACGCACTCTCGGAAGCGAGGATATATTCTGCCTGCGGGGAAAGTTCTTCCGGCAGAAGGGCATCCACGATGGCGATGACATTGCCCAGCTGATACCAGCGGTCCAGCGGCTCGTCCCGCAGCACGTCGAAGAACTCGTCCACGTCAAAGATGCCGCTGGGCTCCACGATGACCCGCTCAAAGCCCCGCATGGCCATGGAGATGAGCTTTGTCCGCATCCGGCGCTGGTGGGTGTCGCAGTCGCAGCCGCCGCTGATGGTCTCCAGCTCCACGCCCCGGGCCTCGAGGTCCTGCAGGAGCATGGCGTCCACGTTCACCGCGCCGAAGTCGTTTTCCAGCACACAGACTTTGACGCCCTGCCCGGCCCACCATGCCGCGTATCTGCGCAGGAAGGTGGTCTTCCCTGCCCCGAGAAATCCTGTGATAAGGTCTACCTGAACCATTGTCCTGTCCTCCTGTTGTATCAGCTTTTTCAGCGTTAGTATAAACTGACAGCCGTCGATTGTCAAACACAAGAAACGGCCCTTTCCCGGTCTGGGAAAGGGCCGTTCCGCCGCAATGCTGGGAGTTCCTTACAGGAATTCGACGCTGCCGTCCTCGATGTGGTACATCGCACCGACGACCCGCAGGCCCGTTTCCTCCTCGATGTTATGGATGCACAGGCTCTTTTCGATCTCCTGCACACTGTGCCGGACATTGAGACAGCTGGCCTTGTAGGGGTCTGTTTCGTCCCCGATGGCCTTCTTGATCTCGTCCGTGATGTAGCGGATATAGCCGGAGGGCTCCTGGTTGATGGCGGCATCCACCGCACCGCAGTGGGTGTGACCCAGCACCACCACCAGCCGACAGCCCAGATGGCCGGCAGCGTACTCGATGCTGCCCAGCTGATGGTCGTCGATGATGTTGCCCGCCAGCCGGATGACGAACAGCTCACCGATGCCCGCCGAGAAGATGTTCTCCGGGATGACCCGGGAATCCGAACAGGTGACGATGATGGCGTAGGGCGACTGGCCCTTCGCCCAGGTGGACATCCGGATACGGCGGGAAATATCGCCGCTCCCGTTTTCCGCGTTCAGGTATTTCAGATTGCCCGCCGCCAGCTTGTAGATGGCATCGGCCGCGGTGCAGACTGGGGTCTCACGCATTGCAGCAGCCTCCTTGGAAAAAAGTGGTAAAAAGTATCCTGCAAAAATGCCCGGCCGTCCAACGAAGGGCAGCCGGGCGGGAGCTCAGTTTATCAGAAGTGGATGACGCCGAGGATCAGACCAGCGACGAGGCAGACGATGGAAACACCCCACTGCCAGCCGAAGCAGTACTTGATGTGGTCCTTGATCTCGACACCAGCCAGACCGATGCCCAGATAGGTAGCGGGAGCCACCGGGCTGATGAAGGTAGCGCAGTTGCGGCAGACGACCATTGCGATGGCGATGTGAGCCGGGTTGACGCCGAACTGGTTGCCAACGCTGACCAGAACGGGCAGCAGGCCGTAGAAGTAGGAGTCGGTATCGAACAGCAGAGCCAGAGGCACGCTCAGGACGCCGATGATGATGGGCAGGAAACGGCCCAGAGAGGTCGGGATGACGTTGGCCATCATAATGGCCATCTTCTCCATGATGCCGCTCTTGCTCAGGACACCGAGGAAGACACCGGCACACAGGATGGTGGAAGCCATGCTCAGGCCAGCGGAGGCGTGGCTCTTGATGATGGAGTTGTGCAGCTTCTTGCCGCGGTAGTTGACCAGAATGCCCAGAGCGCAGCCGACCATGAAGACGTAGTAAGAGGGGAAGATGTCCAGAACCAGCACGATGATGACGGCCAGAGTCAGGATGACGTTGAAGATGAAGTTCTGGGGACGAGCCAGAGCCTCGTCCTTCTTGCCGTCGTCGGAGTCGTCGTACTTGCCGGCGTCCTCAGCAACGATGGCATCGCCGAGCTTTGCGATGCGCTTCTTCTCCTGCAGGCCCCAGAAGATGGCGGTGCCGACAGCCAGCACCAGGCCGACGATCTGCATGGGCATGAGCTGGAACCACAGGTCGTTGGGCTCCATCTCGATGACGCTTGCAGCGCGCATGGTGGGGCCGCCCCAGGGCATCAGGTTCATGACACCCATTGCGGTGACGCAGATGAGCAGCAGGGTCTCACGGCGCATGTGCAGGCGCTTGTAGACGGGCAGCATGGCGGGGATGGTGATGAGGAAGGTGGAAGCGCCGCCGCCGTCCAGATGGCCGATGATGGCGATGAGGCAGGTCATCAGAGCAACGCCGACGACGTTGTTGCCGACCTTCTTCATCAGCGCACCGATGATCTTGTCGAACATGCCTGCATCGGTCATGACGCCGAAGAACAGGACGGAGAAGATGAACAGGACAGCCGTACCGTGGACGCCCTTGACGCCCTCCTTGATAAAGCCAGCCATTTCATCCAGGGTGAAAGCACCGGTAGCCACCAGAATGGCTGCGGTGATGGTCGAGACGCTGACGAATGCCAGTGCAGGGACCGTGACATTGCGCAGCAGCAGGACGATGACCGCAATCACCGTTGCAAAGCCGAGCAGAGCGAGGATCGTATCACTCATGGGTTTGTACTTCCTTTCCTTTTTTCATGTGCTGGGGATGCATTCCGTTTTATCCTCCGGAATCATTCCCCTTCGTTATGGTTCCAGTATACAGACTCAAACTTACAGCCCAAAGCCCTTCTCGTTACGGTTTGTTAAGAAATTCCTTAATATCCTGTAAGATTCCGTATGGAAGGTTGGATACAATAAAGCCGGAGCTGCGCAAAAAAGAAACAAAAAACAACAGGCCCCGGGGTGTTTCCACTCCGGGGCCTGTTGTCATCTTTATTTATGGGGAATTATCGCCTTGCGGCGGTCCTCACATGGGGAAGCGGGAATTACTTTGCGACCACATCGTTGACGATGACGACCAGAATGTACTTGCCGTCACTGGTCTTGGCAGAGCCCAGCTTGCCGGTCTCAGCAATCTTCTTGTCGGTGGGAAGGATAATGACATGAGTAGCAATCAGACCGTCCTTCACAAGGGCAGCCTGCAGGCTTGCGTCCTTCTTGGCATTCTCGGTCTTGACCAGAGCAACACGGACCTGCTTGCCAGCATTTTCCTTCTCGGCATCGGCAGCGCTAGGGTCGGTGTACACGCCCAGAGCCTTCTTGACTGCATTGTTGGGGTCGTTGATGATGTTGTTTATCCCGATGATCTTGCCAGTGGTATCGTTAACAGCATTGTCCAGAGTGATCTTGTCGTCCTCGCCAGCAGCGGTGTTGGTATCAGAAGCGATGATAGCCTCGATAGCAGCCAAGGTCTCCTTAGCAGCCTTATCCACGCCATCATCCTGCTCGACCTTGACGCCCATCTTGGTCAGAGCGTCAGCGATGTCCTTGCTCTTGACGCTATTGCCGCAGCCAGTCAGAACGGACAGTGCCAGAACGCCGGCGAGGGCGACAGCCAGAAACTTCTTTGCCATTTTCATGATTTTTGCCTCCATAATTATGAATGATCTTGCAGGCAGGCTGTCCAGTTCCGGTCGTCGGCCTGTTGGCTTTATTATACCCCCCTCCTCATTAGATTTGTCAATACATTCCTGCATTTTTATCATATTGCCGAATTATGAAGGACACCTCTGTGCATATTCCACAACTTCGCGAAAAACAGCCGCTCTTCACTCTTTCCGGCTGCTCCTTATCTGCGCCAGAAGCGTAGACGCCGACACAGGTTTTACCACATAGCCGTCGATGACGCCGTGGCTGCGGGCGTCCACGATCTCCCTTGTGGGGGCATTGGTCATCACGATGCGGGTCATGCCCGGGTAGCGGCCCCGGATGGCCATGCAGAAATCCACGCCGCTGCTGCTCATCAGGCTCTCGTCGATGGCGAGGACGTCGAAGGGCTGCTGCTCCAGCAGCTGGCGCAGCTCGCCCCGGCGGGAGCAGGTGGACACGCTCAGGCCCAGCGCGCTGAGGTCTTTGTCCAGCAGGTCGAGGACCTTGTTGTTGTCGTCCGCCGCAAGGATGCGCAGCTTGCTGTCCACGCCCCACTGCAGCTGTTCGCGCTCCTGCTGCTGCTCCAGCACCGGCAGATAGACATAGAAGGTCGTGCCTCTGCCGATGGTGCTCTCCGCCCGGATACGGCCCCGGTGGGTGCGGATGATCTGGTCCGCCAGAGCAAGGCCGAGACCGGTGCCTTCGCCGGTCTTTTTTGTGGTGAAGAAGGGCTCGAAGATGTGCTGCATCGTCTCCTTGTCCATGCCGCAGCCGGTGTCGGTGACGCTCAGGCAGACGTAGCTCGACCATTCCTCGGAAATCTTCTCTTCCGGGAAGAGCGCCGCCAGCTCACTGCGCGGCACGACACTGCCCCGGATGGTCAGCTTTCCGCCCTCGGTGCCGATGGCGTGGATGGCGTTGATGCTGATGTTCAGCAGCACCTGCTGCAGCTGGGTCGCATTGCCCAGAACGCATTCGCCGCTGAGCTCATTTTCTTCCTTCAGCTCCACGTTCTTCGGGCAGTTCGTCTCCACCAGTTTCCGGGTCCGATGGAGCAGTCCCTCCACCGACACGGCGTCGTAGACCGTCTCCACGTTTTTCCGGCTCATGGAGGAGATCTGTTTCACGACCTCCTGCGCCTTCTGCGCCGCCTCGCTGATCTCCATCGCGTTGTCATAGATTTCGCTGCCCGGGTCGGCGTCGGCCATGATGAGGTCGGCATAGCCGGTGATGGGGGTCAGGAAGTTATTGAATTCATGGGCGATGCCGCCGGTGAGGGTGCCCATCATCTGTAGCCGCTGGCCGTGGGCCAGCGACTCTTCGCTGCGGTGGAGCTCTTCGAGGGTCTGGTTCAGAGTCTTCAGATCGCTGATCTCGGTCGCGCTGCGGCGGTCGCGCTCCTGCAGCCGGAACATCTGGAACATGAAGAGCACCAGCACCAGCGCCACGCCGCCGAAGATGAGGACCACCTTCACGAAGCTCTGCTGTACCGGCTCGTAGAAATCGTCGTAGTCCACCACGGCGCTGACGATCCAGAAACTGCCCCCCACGTCCAGATGACGAAAGGCGCTTATCTTATGTACCCGGGGCAGATCCGGGTCGGCCCACCAGTAGGAGTAGTAGTCCAGCGTGCCGGATTCCTCTTCCTGCTGAGCGCGCAGCAGCTCACTCAGACTGCTCATGTCCAGTTCCTTCCCCTGATAGATGCGCTGGCGGCCCTCCACGACTTTGATGCCCCACTGAACGGCTTCGGGGTGCATGACCACAAGGTTATCGTCATTCTTTATCATGATGTAGCCGTTCCTGCCGACATGGATCTCCGAGATGAGCTGCTGATACATGACAGTGGAGTCTACCACGAGGCAGGCTGTTTCATCCCCGGCCTTCTTCTTCATCACAAGATAGTGCTCGCCGCCGCTGTGGTACTGCCAGTAGGAGATGTCCTCCGTCCGGGTGATGAGGACATCGCAGACGGCGCTGAGGCCGTAGCAGCTGTAGATGACCTCGCCGTTGCTGTTTTCCAGCCAGACGTCCCGGATGGTATCGCTCCGGGCCACCGTGGGGCGGAACGCTTTGCTGGCCTCCGCTTTTCCGGCGATGGAGTCCAGCCGGTCGGCGTATTCTTCCAGCAGGACGCGGATGCTGTCGGCGGTGCTCTGCACCACCAGCTCCATCTGCCTCGTCTGGCTGTCCATCATGGCGGTGCGGTAGTCCTTCCACACCATACCCACCACGACAGCCAGTGCGGCTACTGTGACGACACCGATGGCCAGCGGCACCCACAGGGTGCGCAGCGTCTGGAAGCGTATCTTTTTCGGGGCGTTCTCCTTCATATCGAGTCCTCCTTTGGGGCAGTCTTGCTCTTCCTGTCTAAAAATGTTATAATTTTATTTATCGCAAGTGAAACAAATTTTTCCGGTCAGAAAAGTGCAGGGAGTTATCATGTCGTATCATGTTCTTATTGTAGACGACGATCCAGCAATTTGCAAACTTTTATCGAAAGTTATGATAAGCAATGAGATGGACCCTCTCGTCGTCAACAGCGGCGCGGCGGCGCTGGACCTCATCGCGCGGCAGAGCAGCACGCTGGATATGATCCTGATGGACATCACGCTGGGCGACATGGAGGGATTCGATGTCATCCAGACCATCCGGCGCAACGGCGTCACCACGCCGGTCATCATCATCAGCGGCCGCAACGAGGACTACGATTTCATGTACGGCCTCTCGCTGGGCGCCGACGACTATGTCACCAAGCCCTTCCGTCCCCAGATTTTGGGCGCAAAGGTCAAGGCCCTCATCCGCCGCAGCAAGAGCTTCTCGCAGGAGAACAACCAGCAGATCAGCTGCGGGCCTTTCCTCTGCGACACCACCACCATGCGCTTTTATAAAAACAATGTGGAGCTGAACCTCTCCGAGAAAGAGCGCAGCCTGCTGCTGCTCTTCGTGCGCCACCCGCAGCAGGTGTTCACCAAGGACATGATATACGAGCAGATATGGGGCAACCTCATCGCTGTGGACGACAACGCCATCATGGTCTACATCAACCGCCTGCGCAGCAAGATCGAGGACAACGCCCGCACGCCCCAGCACATCATCACCATCCGCGGCGTCGGCTATCGTTTCGTGCCGTAAGAGCGTTATTTATTTTTTCATAGAAACAAAGAAGAGCAGCCAACTGCGCGCGGTGCAGTTGGCTGCTCTCTGGTTTTATGCCGGTATAAAACACAAAACCTTGAAAAAGGAGAATCGCATGAAGTTTGTGTGCATATTTAGCCGCAAAAGCGGGGGTGAGAAGAGCGAAGGAATCTCCGTGAATCCATTCCGAAGCGTGGTTGGCAAGCCACATTCCCACTTTTACGCCATATCACTCAATCTTCGCGGAAAGAGAAAGGCTTGACTTCGCGGACGACGTCCATGACAGTGCCGTCGCGGGCCTCGATGATGCCCACGATGCGGTCACCGAACTGGACCTTCTCCGGCTCGCCGACGATGGAGTAGGCGATGTCGCGCAGCTCCTCGATGGTCTTCAGAGGCACGCAGTCAGCGGCCTTCAGAGCCTCCAGCAGGTCGGGACGGCGGGGGTTGACGGCCACGCCGTAGTCGGTGACGACGATGTCCACGCTCTCGCCCGGGGTGGTGACGGTGGTCACGTCGGTGCAGATGGCCGGGATGCGGCCCTGCAGCAGAGGAGCGATGACGATGGTGCATTTTGCACCCTGTGCGGTATCGGGATGGCCGCCCTGTGCGCCGGTGATGATGCCATCGGAGCCGACGACGACGTTGCAGTTGAAGTGGGTATCAACTTCCAGAGAGGCCAGAATGACGTAATCCAGCTTGTTGACGAAGGCGCCCTTGTTCATCGGGCTTGCGTACTCGCCAGCAGAGATGGGGAAGTGGTTGGGGTTGGTGCGGACATTGTTGACCGCGTCGAGGTCGAAGTCCTGCGTATCGACCAGCTTGCGGGCCAGACCGCGGTCCAGCAGCTCGCACATGGGCTTGGTCAGACCGCCGACGCCCAGACCCATATGGATGTTCTTCTCTTCCATGATCTTGGACAGAGAGATGGTGGAGGCGATGGATGCGCCGCCGACACCGGTCTGATAAGAGAAGCCGTCCTTGAAGTAGGGGGTGTTTGCAACGACCTGGGTGCAGTACTCGGCCATCAGGATCTTGCGCTGATCGGTGGTGGGCTTTGCAGCGCCGGTAGCGATCTTCTCGGGAATGCCGATCTGGTCCACGACGCAGACGTAATCCACCTTGGTCTGGTTGATCTCTGCGGGGTAGTTGGGGTAGTCCACGAGGCAATCGGTGACAGCGACGACATAGTCAGCCATCTCAGCGTCCACATAGGCGTAGCTCAGGACGCCGCAGTTGGTCTTGCCGCCCATACCAGAGCAGTTGCCGTACTCGTCACAGGAGGGTGCGCCGATGAAGGCGATGTCCACATGAGTCTCGCCGGTCTCAATGGCACGGACGCGGCCGCCGTGGCTGCGCATGGTGGCCAGGCCCTTCAGCTTGCCGTGAGAAATAGCATCGCCGATCTTGCCGCGGACACCGGAAGACTCGATGTTGACGATGGTGCCGTCCTCGATCATGGGGACGAGGGCGTCATGAGCCTTGCCCAGAGAGCTTGCGCTCAGGGTGATGTTCTTGAAGCCCATCTTGTGGATCTCTTCCATGACCATGCAGACCACGAGGTCGCCCTCGCGGAAGTGGTGGTGGAAGGAGACGGTCATGCCGTCGTGGGCATTGCACTTGACCAGAGCCTCGTGGATGTCCTTGACCATCTTGTCGTGGTCATTGCGCATCACGGGGGTGACCTTCGGGCTGGCCTTCTGGAAAGCCTTGCCGTCCTTATAGTTGTTGCCCTGAAAGACCTCTTTGCCGGTGCGCTCGAGGATCTCTTCGGGAATTTCTCTGCCGACTGCGTTCAACATAATTACAAATCCCCCTTATACACGCCGGATGCCTTTGCCAGATCGATGGTGCGCTTTGCACCGTCGTAGAAGGCGATGTCGATCATCTTGCCGTCAACGGTGAAGACGCCGATGCCCAGTGCCTTCTTGGAGTCGATCTCCTTGACGACCTTCTCAGCGAAGATGATGTCCTTCTGGGTGGGAGTAAAGATCTCGTGGACGATGGGGATCTGACGGGGGTTGATGATGGATTTGCCATCGAAGCCCATCAGGTGGATGTTCTCGACGTCCTTGCGGAAGCCGTCCATGTCCTTCAGGTCGGTGTAGACGGTGTCGAAGCACTGCACGCCTGCTGCGCGGGCGGCAATGATCATCTGCTGGCGGGCACCCATCAGCTCGATGCCGGTGCCGGTGATGTGGGTCTGCAGGTCCTTGGTGTAGTCGCCGCCGGACAGTGCGATGCCGAACAGGCGCTCGTCAGACTCGCAGATCTCCAGAGCGTTCATCACGCCGCGGGCAGACTCCAGAGCGGCGATGATGAGGACTTCGCCCTCAGGACGGCCATAGGTCTTCTCGTCCTCGGCGATGGCAGCAGCCACGCGGTGGACGTCCTCGGCGTGCTCGGTCTTGGGGATGCGGATGGAATCGCAGCCGCCGGCCACGCAGGCACGGATGTCTTCACGCCAGTAGGGGGTGTCCAGACCGTTGATACGGACGACGCGCTCTGCACCGCGGTAATCCACGGTCTTCAGGGCGTGATACAGGCTGAAGCGGGCGACATCCTTCTGGTTCTCGGCCACAGCGTCCTCGAGGTCCAGCATCAGGGAGTCGGCCTTATAGATGTAAGGGTCCTTGATGAGGCCGGGCTTCTGCGCATTGAGGAACATCATCGTGCGGCGCAGGCGCTTCTTGTTCGGATTATTCATCGAATGGCACCTCCCCAAGGCAGATTCTCATACTGGTCAACAGAGCGGAACACCGCGCCCTCGATGCGGGCCTTCAGGGTGCAGTCCAGTGCGCCCTTGTCCACGATGGTGATGCGGACGTTGTCGATGTCCAGATTCTTCAGGGTCTCCAGTGCGACCTTGCGCAGCTGGTTGCCGTACTGGTGGATGACGGAGCTTTCGAGGGAGAAATCGATCTTACCCTCACCCGGCTCGACGGTCACCATGCAGTCGCTGGATTCCAGAGTGCCAGCCGTGGCTGCTTTCTTGATCTCCATGCTTTTTTCCTCCTTGGCAGGTGGTTTCTTCAATCGTTATACCGTACTTGCGGGGCAGCGCCTCACTGCGCCGCTCCTGATGGTTCTATCATAATCGGACAATCTTACAAAAGGCATAGCGTCAGTCTTAATATTCGTTAAGAATCGCCAAAAATTTCTCTTGTACACAAGACATATTCCATTTTGGCATAGTTTCCGAGCCATCACAATGCCGATCCACCGTTCCCCGGTTTCGGAGAGCAGCAGACCGACTCTGAAACTATGATACCTTAAGACCGGCCGTTTGTAAAATCGTCAGATCCAATCTTGAACCATTCTCTGGGAGAATGGTTGCTTACTGGTTGTTCCGATAGTAGTTGATGAGGCAGCCGTCAGCGATGATCTGACGCTCCGGCTCGGTGAGGGCACCGGTGGAGACCGGGAAGGCGGTCACGGTGCCGTCCGGTTTGACGGCGTAAGCAGTAAAACTGGCCTTGTTCTCGAGAACGGCCTCGCGGATGCCGGGCACAAAGATGTAATCGCCCAGTTCAAACACCTCGGGGTTCTCTACGAGGAAGGGCGTCATGCCCCAGTTGATGCAGTTGGAGCGGTAACGCTTGGTGGCGTACTGCTTGGCAAAGTTAGCGGATGCACCCATGACACGCTGGCAGGAAGCGGCCTGCTCACGGGCTGAACCGTCGCCGGGCATATTGGCGAAGATGGTGGAGCCGATGTCGGTGTGGGCGGGATCGTTCTTCACACCAGCCTTAGTCAGGGCAGCATAGACGTTCAGGACTTCCTCGGGTAGGGCCTTGCCCGCCTCGCGGTCGCGCTCGATCTGGCGCATGATCTTGCTGCGGCCCACGTACTGGGGGTCACGGCGGCTCAGTGCGAACTCCGACAGACGCTCGGGGTTGGAGCGATAGGAAGAAGTCTCACCGGAGGGGATCAGCTCGTCGGTGGTGGTGACGGGGTCGGTGATGTAGGAGCAGACCTTGACCAGCAGATCGTCGGTCAGGGCAGGCATCTCGGGCCAGTCCTTGATGTTCGGGCCGAAGCGCAGCTCGGCATCCGGTTCGGCATGGCCCCAGCCGTTGTAAACGCGCTTCTCGTACAGGGAGGCGTTGTAGTGGTACTCAGGGTTCGTATACTCCACGTCCAGATCGGTGGCAGCGGTCAGCTTGCCGCCGTTGGCTGCGGTGGCCGCGATAGACCGGGCGTCCATCAGGGCAACGGCAGCCATCTGGCTCTCGCCCGGCTTGGAACCCTCGCGGTTCGGGAAGTTGCGGGTGGTGTGGCGGATGGAGAACTCGCCGTTGGCCGGGCAGTCGCCTGCACCGAAGCAGGGGCCGCAGAAGCACTCGCGCATGATGGCACCGGCGTTGACCAGATCGTTGGCACGGCCATTCTTGAGCAGTTCGCTCAGGGCGGGCATAGAACCCGGATAGATGCTCAGGGTGAAGGCACCGTTGCCGCAGCTCTGACCCCGCAGGATGTCGGCAGCGGCGCAGATGTTGTCGAAGGTGCCGCCGGCGCAGCCTGCGATCTCGCCCTGATCGACCCAGATGGCACCATCGTGGAACTTGCTGTCCAGATTCATCTTGGCACCCTTGATCTGCTTGTTGGCCTCTTCCTGTACAGCGTGCAGGATGTCGGCAGCGTTGGCCTGCAGCTCGTGGATGGTGTAGGTGTTGGAGGGGTGCATCGGCATAGCGATGGTGGATTCAATGGTGCTCAGGTCGATGTAGACGCAGCCATCGTAGTAGGCCACCTCCGCAGGCTGCAGCTTCTTGAAGTCCTGCGGACGGCCGTGGATAGTGTAGTAACGCTGGGTCTCCTCATCGGTGACCCAGATGGAGGACCAGCAGGTGGTCTCGGTGGTCATGACGTCGATGGCGTTGCGATACTCGATGGGCAGGCCGGCAATACCGGGGCCGACGAACTCCATGACCTTGTTCTTGACATAGCCCTTCTTATAGACGGCACCGCAGATGCTCAGAGCCACGTCGTGGGGACCGATTCCCGGGCGGGGCTTGCCGGTCAGGTAGATGGCGATGACCTGCGGACGAGCGAAGTCATAGGTGCGGCCCAGAAGCTGCTTGGCCAGCTCGCCGCCGCCCTCGCCGACCGCCATGGTGCCCAGTGCACCGTAGCGGGTGTGGGAGTCGGAGCCGAGGATCATCTTGCCGCCGCCGGCCATGGTCTCACGGTTGTAGCTGTGGATGTTGGCCATGTTGGTAGGGACGTAGATGCCGCCGTATTTATGAGCGGCGGACAGGGCGAATTTGTGGTCGTCCTCGTTGATGGTGCCGCCAACAGCGCAGAGGCTGTTGTGGCAGTTGGTCAGGACGTAGGGCAGCGGGAACTGCTTCATGCCGGAAGCGCGGGCCGTCTGGATGATGCCGACATAGGTGATGTCGTGGCTGGTCATCGAGTCGAACTTCAGTTGCAGCTGGTCAGGATCACCGCTCTTGTTGTGGGCCTGCAGGATACCGTAGGCCATAGTGCCTTTCTCAGCTTCCTTTGCGTCCACGGTGCGGCCGGTCTTCTGGGCCACTTCCTCAGGGCAGGAGCAGATGGTCTCGCCGTTTACAAGGTAGATCCCGTTATCGTATAATTTCAGCATGGTACTCTCCATTTTTCACACATTTGCGTTCTTATACTCTCTCAAAAAGGCACTCCGGAAAAGGGGAGCCTCCCCTCCCCGGAGTGAATCAGACTTTTACAGAACCATCGAAACGATGAGGTTGAATATAGCTGCAACACCGATGCTGATAGGCGTTGCGACGAACAGCAGACGGTTGAACAGGCTGCTGCGCTCTTCCTCATTGCCACAGGAACCCAGAATCAGGGAACCGCCGGAAGAGAAGGGGCTGATTGCACTGCTCTGCGCGCCGAGAACCGTGCAGGTGAACAGATTGGCCGCGCCCAGACCCGTCGTTGCGGACAGACCGGGGATCAGCGGGAACAGAGCCGGGCAGACAACACCGGTGGTAGAGCTGAAGAAGCTCATGACTGCGCCGACCAGACTGAATGCGATCGGAACCAGGAAGGTCGGAACGTTGCTGCCGATCCAGTTGGACAGCAGGTCAATGGTTCCAGCCTCAACTGCAACGGCGATCAGCATACCAGCTCCGGCGATCATCAGGATAGTATTCCAAGGAACACGAGCGATGATCTCCTTCTGCGGAGCAAGCTTCATCAGCAGCGCAATGACAGCGAAGACGAATGCGACCAAGCCGACGTCGATCTTTCCTGCAACCAGCTTGATGACCGCATTGCCGGGGATCAGCAGCTTGAGCAGCGGGAAAACCAGAACGACTGCCATCATCGCGACCATGAGATAGAGCGTCTGCTTCTGTGCGGTGGTGTATGCTTCCGGTTTTTCAAACTTGACATCTTTGCCGATGTTGCGGTTTGCAGGCAGTGCAAAACGGAAAATCGTAATGAGGATCAGAGAGAACAGGACTGCCAGACCGAACATTTTCAGGCAGGTCACGAAAGAATCAATGGCCTCCAGTTCGGGAGCTGCCTCATAGGAGCTGTCCATCAGACCACGGAAGATAACGCCAAGCGCAGCCGTCGGGAAATCACCGCCCGCCAATGCGCCGCAGTTGATGGCGACTGCACCGGTCAGCTTGTCCATCTTGGACTCTTCGCAGATGAGCAGCGTGATGGGAGCGAGGAATGCCAGAACCGTGAAGTATGCTGCACCCATGACCGACAGGATGACAGCAACGGCGAACAGCGCATATGGCAGCATTCCCGGGAATTTACGGCAGGCATACAGCAGCGAGCGGGAAATCTTTTCCAGCGTGCCATTGGCTGCTGCAACATTATAGAACAACGAAACGGAGATGATGACGAACATCGTGTTCGTCGGCCAGAATGCAATCAGAGCTTTCGGCTTGAGATCCAGCCAGAAACAGCCGATAAAATATGCAAATACAATGCAGAAGAAACCCGTATTGATCTTGGTTTTATAGCCAAGAAAGACTGCCAGTGCGATGGCAGCGATAATAACAGCACTTTGCATGGAACATCCTCCTTATTCCACTTCTTCGGCGTTACTCGATGCCGAGCAAGCCTGCCGCAATGGTATGCGACATGTAGTAAATCTGGTCGTCCGGCACACCATGATCCGACAGATATTGGAGATACTGCTGCATCGCGATCTCCCAGTGAGGATTCTCGGTCTGACCGCCGTCTGTGCTGATGAGCACGTTCTTATAGCCGACCTCACGGATGACCTCAAGGTTTTCGGGCAGATTGCTCTTGTACTTGCCGCCGCCCATGTTCTGTGCATAGCAGCGTTCCAGCAGAACATCGTAATCCTTGACGATCCGTTTCTGGTCTTCGATGCTCATGTCGACGACCCACCATTCCGGATGGGTGACGACCAGCTTCTTGACACCGGCAGCGCGGGCTGCATCGCAGACGATGAAGCTCTCTTCAGGGGAGATATGCGCCGTGCCGAGTACTGCGTCATAATCCTTGACCAGCTGGAAGATGTCCTTCATCTCGGGAACAATTTTTCCATTCTCGGTCACCTTCACGCCATCGTCCGGGTTCTTGCCGAACTTTGCCAGATGGTTCTGGGCGTGCTGGGTCGGCAGCCAGACCACTTTGGCTCCCAGCTTCAGCGCGACCTCGACCGCCGCCGGATTCAGGCCGCCGACCGGATGGTTCAGGGTGATGCTGCCGAACATGGTAAAGTCGTTGTCGCCATGGACGATCTTGTTATAACGGTTGCACAGATAAGCCCGATCCATCGTCGTACCCTGATGGGTCTTGATGACAATGGCTCTTGCGCCCACCTTGACCGCGGCATCCGTCAGCTCCAGATCGTCATACGCTCTCAGTCGAAGATCAGGATTGGTGTGGACGTGCATATCAATAACGCCCTTCATTGGATATACGCTCATGTTTTACCTCTTTTCCATCATGATCCTGTACAAAAGAATCCTCATCTGCAGTTGAAGTTCTGGTGATTTTAGTATATAATCATTTCTGTGATTGGAAAAGTCCTGTTTTTATAATAGCCCCTATAGGCAAAACCGATAGAAAAAAAGAAATTTCTGTCGTTTTTGGAGGAATTGTCATGGATCTCCGCGAACTATACTATCTGAACGCCCTTGCCGAAGAGCAAAGCATCTCGAAAGCCGCCGAGCGGCTGTACATCGCGCAGGCCAGCCTGAGCCAATTCCTGCGCCAGTTCGAGGCGCAGCTTGGCTCTCCCATCTTCGTGCGCACCAACAAGGGTATCCGCCCCACCCCTTCCGGCAAGGTTTTTCTGAGTCACGCTAAGCACATCTTAAAAGAGTACCAGCAGGCCCAGCAGGAGTTCTGGGACAACGAGAACACCGTCGGCGGCACCGTGTTCTTCGGGGTCAGCTCCTTCCGCGGCAGCTATGTCATCCCGCCCATCCTGAAAAAATTCTACGACCAGAACCCTCGGGCTACCATCAACATCTACGAGGGCAACAGCATGAATCTGGTGGAGAAGATCCGGGAGGGCGAGCTGGACCTTGCGCTCTCCGCCTACCCCATCGTCAGCACCGAGGGCATCCAGATGGAATACCTCTACCGGGACGAGGTGCTGCTGGTCGCCACCAAAGACCACCCGATCTTACAGCAGGCCCGCATGGACGAGACCGGGCGGCTCCGCGTCTCGATGGAGGAAGTCACCCGCCATGAGTGCATCCTCAGCGGCAAGGATACCATGCTGGGTCACCTGATCCGAAGTGCGTTCGAAGCCTACGGCCTGCGACTGAAATCGAAGCACGACAACATCACCGCCGCATTTGCCGCATCCATGGCACGGGTTGGCCTTGCTCTGGCTTTCACCTACCGCTCCTGCATCGTCGAAGAGCCGGATGTCGTCTATCTCTCGCTGGGGTCGCAGGGGCTTTACCTCCGGCTGGCCCTGCTCTCCCCCACCACCGACTACCGCTCCAAGGCGACGCTGGCCCTGACCAAGCTGCTCCGCGAAGAGCTGAGTGGCAAAAACGCAGATAAAAAGACACCCTCGCCGTCCAATCAGATCAACGAAGGTGCCCTGTAAGGTTCGATTCTGTTTATGCGTGGTTGAAGCCCTTGCCGAACACCTCGGTGGTGCTGAGCATCGAGATAAAGGCGTTGAGGTTTTCCTTATGGATAAATGCCTGCAACTGCAATGCCTCGCGGTGGGTGAGGGTCGTATAGATCATGTAGTGAGGCCGGTCGGTATAGGCACCGTAGCAGGGCGTATAGGTCGCGCCGCGCACCAGCTTGCGCATGACGAAGTCACAGATGGGGTCTTTGTCGTCGCAGATGATGAGGATGGCCTTACACATCTTCATCTGCTCGAGAACGGCATCGACGACGAGGCTCTTGACCGTCAGACCCACGAAAGAGTAGAGAGCGGTGTAGAGGTCGAAGACGAAGCAGGCTGCCAGCACCATGGCGAGGTCGGTGATAAAAAGCGCCTCGCCGGTGTTCTTCATATGGGCGTATTTTTTCAGGATGAGGGCGACGACATCGGTGCCGCCGGAAGACGCGCCCACGTTGAAGAGCAGAGCCGACGCAATGGCGGGCAGGGCGATGGCGAAGACCAGGTCCAGCATGGGCTGGTCGGACAGGGGGCCGCTGAGGGGGACATATTTTTCAAAAAGGGCCAGCTCTGCCGTCATGACAACGGTAGCCCAGCCGGTGCTGATGGCAAAATCCCTGCCGAGGAATATCCAGCCCAGAATGAGCAGGAGGATATTGGCGCAGGATGAAAAAGCTGAGGCCGACAGGGGCGTGAGCTTTGCCACAAGGGCCGCGCCGCCGGTCACGCCGCCGAAGACGAAGTTGTTGGGGAATTTGAAGAAGTATACGCCGATGGTCATGATGCTGATACTCAGGGTGATGATAACGTATCGACTGACGATCTGCAAGGTCTTTTCCCGCGTGCTGATCTCCATTTGACTGTTTCCTTTCGCCGTCCGCGCGGCACTCTCTTCTCACACAAAGGGCCGTTTCTCTGCCCATTACTTGTGTTATTGTAACACTGCCCACTGCGCCGTTCAAGAGGAAAAACTTTTCCGCACAAAAACCGCCCGCTTCGTTTTCCACAAAGCGGGCGGCAGCTGTTGAATTTATGGAAGTGCTTACAGCTTCTTGCCGGTCAGCATCTCGTAGGCTTCCTCATACTTGGCGATGGTCTTGTCGATGACGTCCTGCGGCAGGTCATAATCACTGTCGGGGTTGGCCAGCAGCCAGTTGCGGACGAACTGCTTATCAAAAGAGGGCTGACCGTGACCGGCCTCGTAGCCCTCCAGCGGCCAGAAGCGGGAGGAATCGGGGGTCAGCATCTCGTCGCCGAGGATGACGTTGCCCTCCTCATCCAGACCGAACTCAAACTTGGTGTCGGCGATGATGATGCCGCGGGAGAGGGCATACTCAGCGCACTTCTTATACAGAGCGATGGTGTAGTCACGCAGCTTGGTGGCGTACTCCTCACCCTTGCCGGGGAACAGCTTTTCCAGCACGTCGATGCTCTGCTCGTAGGAGATGTTCTCGTCGTGGTCGCCGATTTCAGCCTTGGTGGAGGGGGTGTAGATGGGCTCAGGCAGCTTCTCGGACTCCTTCAGGCCCTCGGGCAGCTGGATGCCGCAGACCTTGCCGGTCTTCTGGTAGCTGGCCCAGCCGCTTCCGGTGATGTAGCCGCGGACGATGCACTCGACGGGCAGCATGGTCAGCTTGCGGCACATCATGCTGCGGCCCTCGTACTGGGGCTGCTGGAAGAACTCGGGCATCTCCTTCACGTCCACGCTCAGCATATGGTTGGGCAGCAGGTCGCGGGTGTAGTCGAACCAGAACTTGCTCATCTGGGTCAGCACTTTGCCCTTGTTGGTGACTTTATTCTTTAAGATAACATCGAATGCAGAGATGCGGTCGGTGGCGACCATGATGAGGCTGTCGCCGTTGTCGTAGATCTCGCGGACCTTGCCTTCCTTGATGGGCTTGAACTCAGTCATAGCAAAACTCTCCATTTCCCTTATTCCGTAGGTATCTTTCAGCGTAGGAACAACCTCTCAGTCTCGCTATCGCTCGACAGCTCCCCTAGCGAGGGGAGCCTCTGGCGAAGAGATAAAGCTTTACGGAATGCCAAAGCCTCCCCTCGATAGGGGAGGTGGCACGCCGTAGGCGTGACGGAGAGGTTTCACCGTTTACACTATAATCTTATCACAGGAATTGTCCGTTGGGAAGAAACAGATGGGAGAGAAATGGGCCGATTTTTGTTTTTTTCTCGTGAAAAGTGCTAAAATTCAGCTTAAATTTTCGTCGTTTTGACGGCAAAAGTCGTACTTTCGCCCCATTTTTGCCTGCCTTGCTGACCGAAACGCCGTCATTGACGAAATTTGTGAAAACGTGTATCATGGGTAACAGCATCGCATTTTTCAACTTTTGTCTTTTAAGGAGGTCCATGCCATGCGCCCTCTCATCATCGCCCATCGCGGCGCGTCCCATCTGGCCCCCGAAAACACGCTGACCGCGTTCCGTCTGGCAAAGACGCTGGGTGCGGACGGCTTCGAGTGTGACGTTCAAATCACCAGGGACCGTCATCTCGTGGTGGCCCACGACTACCTCACCGACCTCAAGACCGGCGTCCACGGCAACATCCCGGATATGGACTTCGACGACCTGCGCCAGCTGGATTTCGGAAAATGGAAAAGCCCGGAGTTCGCGGGCGAAAAGATTCCCACCCTCGAAGAGGTTCTGGAAGTCGCGCAGGACTTCAGGATGGTACATATTGAGTTGAAGCCCTACTTTGACCGGGACGAAGAGATCGTGGACCGGATCATCGACGCCGTCCTTGACGCCGGGCTGGAAGAAAAGGCCGTGCTCACCTCCTTCGAGTACGGCGCCCTCCGCCGGGTGAAAGAGCGGATGCCCCAGATGGCCACCTGCGCCATGACCCTCAGCCCCGAATCCCAGCTCAGCCAGCCGGCCACCTTCTGGGAGAAACTGGGCCTCAAGAAGACCGACCCTCTCGTGGAGAAGCTTTCCAGCCCCCAGGCCCTCAGCGAAGCGGCCGCTCTGCTGGAAGACCCCAGCAGTCTGGACGAAGAGAACAGCGTCCTCATCTACTACCTGAAAGACCGTCTCGATTTTCTCCACTCCATCTTCCCCGGCATGAACCTGGCCGAAATTTTGCAGCAGTATTATTATCAGACAGATTTTGTGAACTATGTGGCCCAGTTCGGCTTCCCGGTGGATTACGTCGGGCCGGAGTACCACGCCTTTTTCCGGGACAAAGACCTTATCCCCAATGCCCACGCCCGCGGCTTCAAGGTCGCGCCCTGGCCGGTGGGCGTGGAAAGCCGGGACGACCTGCGCCAGCTGTTCCGGCTGGACCCGGAGCTTGTGGTCACGAATAAGCCCGAGGTGGCCGTTTCCATCCTTACCGGGCTGGGCCAGTGGGACGAATCATCCAAAGAGGGTTGACAGCCCTCTTTTTTTGGAGCATAATAGTCCTGTATCGAACAGTTTTATGTGAAACAGTTCGGCGTTCAAACATTCACAGCAAAAGTCAAACCAGAAGGATGATACTATGAACCAAGCCTTTGAACCCGCCTGCACCCCCATCGCGCCGCCGTGGGAGGCGCCGCAGGTCATCCCGGCCCAGCTGCGCCGGGTGAACAACCTTATTTTCCGCAAGATCGGCCAGATTGCCCGCACCAATGGCGTGGAGGCCGTGACCCCCATGCACGGCTGGATCATGGAGTATCTTTACCGGCACTCCGAGACCCCGGTGTTCCAGCGGGACATCGAGCGGGAGTTCTCCATCACCCGTTCCACTGTCACCAACATCCTGCAGCTCATGGAGCGCAAAGGCTACATCACCCGCCAGAGCGTGGAGCAGGACGCCCGCCTCAAGCAACTGGTCCTCACCGAAAAAGGCCGCCAGTTCCACGAGGACACCATGCGGGCCTTCCACCAGACCGATGAATATGTGGCCGGTCTGCTCACCGAAGAAGAAAACACCGAGCTGCTGCGGCTGCTGAATAAACTGTATCTGGGACTAAAGTGAAACAAATATGAACTTTTTCCGAAACTTTGGAAAAAGCATTGACTTTAATATTGTTTTGTATAAAATTGTTCCGTACCAAACAATTTATCAAAGGAGGCTCAAAGTATGATAAAGAAGCTTGCTTCCCATCTGGGCGAATACAAACGCGCCGCTATCCTGACGCCGATGTTTTCCGCACTGGAAGCAGTCATGGACATCCTGCTGCCCACCATCATGGCGTTCATCATCGACCTTGGCATTGAAAAGGGCGATATGAACGCCATCGTCAAATACGGCCTGCTCACCTTCGCAGTGGCGGCCATCGCCCTGCTGCTGGGCATTCTGGCCGGCAAGTACGCCGCCGAGGCGTCCACCGGCTTTGCCGGCAACCTGCGCGATGCGATGTATGAGAATATCCAGCATTACTCCTTCTCCAACATCGACAAATTCTCCACCGCCGGCCTCGTCACCCGTATGACCACCGATGTGACCAACCTGCAGAACGCTTTCCAGATGATGGAGCGCATGTGTGTGCGCGCCCCGGTCCATCTGGTGTTCGCACTCATCATGGCGTTCAGCATCGGCGGCCCTCTGGCCCTCATCTTCGTAGTGGCCATCGCCTTCCTGCTGGCCGTGCTGGCAAGCATCATGGTCCCCACCTTCAAAATTTTTGACCGTGTTTTCAAGAATTACGACAACCTGAACTCCTCTGTACAGGAGAACGTCTCCGCTATCCGCGTGGTCAAGAGCTTCGTCCGCGAGGGCTTCGAGAACGAGAAGTACACCAAAGCCTGCGAGGGTCTGTATCAGCAGTTCGTCAACGCAGAGAGCCGTCTGAGCTTCAACAACCCCGTCATGCTGACGGCTATTTACGGCTGCAACATTGCCCTGAGCTGGTTCGGCGCAAAGTACATCCTGCACGGCGCACTGACCACCGGCCAGTTGAACGCTCTGTTCGGCTACATTATGAACATCCTGATGGCTCTGATGATGCTGAGCATGGCTTTCGTCATGATCTCCATGTCCGCCGCTTCCGCAAAGCGTATCGTGGAAGTTCTGGACGAGAAGACCGACCTTCCCCCCGCCAAGGCTCCCGTGCAGGAAGTCAAGGACGGCAGCATCCGCTTCGACCACGTCACCTTCAAGTACAAGCACGGCTCCGGCCAGCCTGTCCTGAACGACATCACCTTTGACATCAAGCCCGGCGAGACACTGGGCATCATCGGCGGCACCGGCAGCGCAAAGTCCAGTCTGGTGCAGCTCATCCCCCGCCTGTACGACGCCGAGACCGGCACTGTCAGCGTGGGCGGCGTGGATGTCCGGGATTACAATCTCGACGTCCTCCGTCACGAGGTCTCCATGGTGCTCCAGAAGAACGTCCTGTTCTCCGGCACCATCCTCGACAACCTCCGCTGGGGCAGCGAGAACGCCAGCGAGGAAGAGTGCATCCGTGTGGCGAAGCTGGCCTGCGCCGATGAGTTCATCGAGCGCTTCCCGGACAAGTACAACACCTGGATCGAGCAGGGCGGCTCCAACGTGTCCGGCGGCCAGAAACAGCGTCTGACCATCGCCCGCGCCCTGCTGCGCAAGCCGAAGGTCCTCATCCTCGACGACTCCACCAGTGCCGTGGATACCGCCACCGACGCAAAGATCCGGAAGGCGTTCCGTGAGGAGATCCCCGGCACCACCAAGATCATCATTGCACAGCGCATTTCCTCGGTGCAGGATGCCGACCGCATCCTCGTGCTGGACAACGGCCAGATCAACGGCCTCGGCACCCACGAGGAACTGCTGAAGAACAACGCGATCTATCAGGAAGTCTACAACAGCCAGACTCAGGGCGGCGGCGACTTCGACAAGCAGGGAGGTGAGCAGTAATGGCAGAACAGAAAGCAAAAGTCGTCCATGGCCCCGGCCCCCGCGGCATGGGAGGCCCGCGTCCGAAGGTCGAGAACCCGGGCAAGCTGCTCAAGCGCATCATGGCAGAGGTGTTCCAGCACTATCTGCCTCACTGCATCCTCGTGCTCATCTGCATCGTGGTCAGCGCGCTGGCCAATGTGCAGGCAAGCCTGTTCCTGCAGACCCTTATCGACGACTATATCATCCCCATGACCCAGCAGCAGGACCCCAGCTTTGCACCGCTGGCCGGTGCGCTGGTGCGCGTCGGCTGCATCTATGTGGTGGGCATCCTCGCTGCATGGCTCAACGCCCGCATCATGGTCAACGTCACCCAGGGCACCCTGCGCAACCTGCGCACCCAGCTCTTTACCCACATGGAGAGCCTGCCCATCAGCTACTTTGACACCCATCCGCACGGCGACATCATGTCCGTCTACACCAACGACGTGGATACCCTCCGCCAGATGCTCAGCCAGAGCATCCCGCAGCTGGTGTCCAGCGCCATCACCATCGTTTCCGTCTTTGCCAGCATGTGCATGCTGAGCTGGCAGCTCACCATCGTTACCATGCTGATGGTAGCCCTGATGCTCTTCTGCTCCAAGAAGATCACCCAGCAGAGCGGCAAGTACTTCATCGCACAGCAGCGCGACCTCGGCAAAGTGAACGGCTACATCGAAGAGATGATGGAAGGCCAGAAGGTCGTTAAAGTCTTCACCCACGAGCAGAAGGCCCTCGAGGGCTTCCGCGAGCTGAACGACAAGCTCAAGGACAGCGCCAAGCAGGCCAACAGCTTCGCCAACATCATGATGCCCGTCAACGCTCAGCTGGGCAATATCAGCTACGCCATCTGCGCTCTGGTGGGTGCAGCCATGGCCGTCACCGGCATGGGCGGCGTCACGCTGGGTACTGTCATGGCGTTCCTGTCCCTGAACAAGAGCTTCAATATGCCCATCAGCCAGGTGTCCATGCAGGCCAACAGCATCATCATGGCACTGGCCGGTGCAGAGCGCATCTTCAAGATGATGGATGAGCCCAGCGAGACCGATGAGGGCTATGTCACCCTCATCAACGCCAAGTACGACAAGGACGACAACCTCGTGGAGGCCAACGAGCGCACCGGCATCTGGGCCTGGAAGCACCCCCACCATGACGGCACCACCACCTACCACAAGCTGGAAGGCGACATCACCTTTACGGACGTCGATTTCGGCTATGTGCCGGGCAAGACCGTCCTGCACGACATCAACCTCTATGGCCGTCCGGGCCAGAAAATTGCCTTCGTCGGCTCCACCGGCGCCGGCAAGACCACCATCACCAACCTTATCAACCGCTTCTACGACATCCAGGACGGCAAGATCCGGTACGACGGCATCAACATCCATAAAATCAAGAAAGCCGACCTCCGCCGCTCTCTGGGCATCGTGCTGCAGGATACCCACCTGTTCACCGGCACGGTCATGGAGAACATCCGCTATGGCCGTCTGGAAGCCACCGACGAGGAGTGCATCGCCGCAGCCCGTCTGGCCAACGCCGACGGCTTCATCAAGCGCCTGCCCGAGGGCTACAACACCATGCTGACCGGCGACGGTGCGAACCTGTCGCAGGGCCAGCGTCAGCTGCTGGCCATCGCCCGCGCAGCCGTCGCCGACCCGCCGGTGCTCATCCTCGATGAGGCTACTTCCTCCATCGACACCCGCACCGAGGCTCTGGTGCAGCGCGGCATGGACGGCCTGATGTATGGCCGCACCAGCTTCGTCATCGCCCACCGCCTCTCCACTGTCCGCAACGCAGACTGCATCGTGGTCCTGGAACAGGGCCGCATCATCGAGCGCGGCAGCCATGACGAGCTCATCGCCAAGAAGGGCAAGTATTACCAGCTCTATACCGGTAATCTGGCCGAGAACTAAAGAATAACGCAAAGAGGCCCCGGCAGCAGCTGCCGGGGCCTCTTTGCGTTATATCAATCCAAATCGTGCTTCTTACAGAACTTCCTGCTCACCCAGTACATCCCGGCCCAGATAGCGATGGCGAGGATGAGATACACCGGATTTTTCAGCGAGCTGAGCAGCGACTGGCCGAAGAGCGCCATCATGGCCACCATAACGGCCTTGCCCGCCAGAAGGGTGAGCAGATAGCGCTTCTCGTCAAAATCCGAGATACCAAAGGCCAGATGCAGGAACGACGTGGGCGTGAAGGGCAGGACGGCCAGCATAAAGAGGCTGGCCGTGTCCACATGGCTGACCCACTGCTGGGCCTTTTTCAGCTGTTCGGAGCGAGAGGCCAGCTTCCAGAAAAAGCGTTTGACCACCCGCCGCCAGAATAAAAACACCACCGTGCCGCCTGCGGCCACACCGAGCCAGCTGTAGACGAAGCCAAGAAATCCGCCGTGGGCCGCGATATTGAGGGCCACGATGGCGATGAGGGGCAGCGGCGGAAAAATGGATTCCAGCATCGCCAGCAGAATAGGGACCAACGGCCCCAGCCCTTCAAAGCCCTCTAACAATGCCTCCCAGAATTCCAGCGTACCCAGCTGGTGGAGCCAGTCGATGAGCGTCGTTTCCATCGTGCTCGTACCATCCCTTTCGTTTCTGCCTGATGTTTCTTCTTAGTATATCCAGCATCTATGACCGGGATATGAACAAAATCTGAGCATTTTTGCCTTTTTCTTCCTGTCTCTCCTTACAATACGAAACAGCGTCGTTCTTTCCTGCACGATATTTTATTCTTCTGCCTCAGAAGATGTGCCGGGCGGCCTCTGCTTCGGCGGCCTGCCGTTCGGCCTTGAGGCGCTGACGCTCCAGATACTGGGCCTTCTGCTTTTTCCAGCGGACCAGGCTTGCATCGTCCGGCATCTGGACGCAGCGGGCGAAGGCCCAGTGCAGGCCGTCCCGGCGCGACATCCGGTATTTCTGGAACACGCCCCGGCCGGCCTCACCGCCCCGGCCCTTACAGACGGGACACTGGGACAGCGTGTACCAGCCGCTGCTCCCTTTTTTCAGCCAGACGTCATCCGGCTGCAGGGCCGTGCCACAGACCGGGCAGGCCATCGTGCCGATGACGGGGTCCAGCTTCCACATAGACTGTTCCAGATAGCCTTGGAAGACCCTGAAATCCCGGTAGTCGCCCGGCGTGGGGCAAAGGCTCTGGCGCAGGGTGTCCTCCTCACTGGGGTAAGCGGCCAGTCCGGCCCGCAGGTCGAGCATACGGCAGAGGTCGGCGGTATAGAGGGTGTCGGACAAAGCGTCGTGGAAGGGGCGTTCCAGCGGGATGCCCATCCGGGTGACGACATTTTCCAGCTTCATCCCCTCGCCTTCCTTGCGGGGGTACTCCCGCAGAAAGAGCTGCTGCAGGTCGTACCAGACCGTCGGGCGGCTCTCGTCGAGATTGCAGAGGAAAAGGTTCTGCTTGAGCACCGGCACGTCATCCATGCCCCACTCGGCGAACTCGGCGTCCGGGCCGCACCACTTCATAAAGCGGCGGAGGCCCTGGATGATGGGTTCACCCTTGTCGAGGTCCTCCTGCGTCAGACCGGTGACTTTGGCGATGTGGTGCTGCAGGCAGCGGAAGATGCGGGGACGCAGGTGGATGGAGAAGGTATCCAGCACGTTGGCGTCCTCGTCGATCTTGACAGCACCGATCTCAATGATCTCCCCCCGGAACGTCTGCTGGACGCCGTGATAATTAAAGATAAACGGCTGATAGCCGATGTTCCACTCCAAATCGAATAAAACTAAGTTGCGCGGCATTTGTGTCTGGTATCCTTTCAAAAAATAAACTTCTCAATGGCCTCAGCCACGCCGTCATGGTTGTTGTCGGCGACAGTTACATAGTCCGCTGCCTCCTTGACGGGGGGCTCTGCATTCTGCATGGCCACACCCACGCCGGCAAAGCGTATCATAGAGCGGTCATTGAGGCCGTCGCCGCAGGCCATGAGGTTGTTGCGGGTCAGCCCCCTGCTTTCCAGCAGACTGCCGAGGCTCACGTCCTTGGCGACCCCCAGCGGCACAGCCTCGATGAAGAAGGGGCTGGACGGGTAGAGGTCGATCTCGCCCGCAAACTGTTTCCGGCCTGCCTCCAACACCTCGTCGCGGCGGGCGGGGTCGAGGGTAATGAGCATCTTGCAGATGGGATAATCCACATAGGCGGCGAGGTCCTCCACCTTCTGCATGGGCAGCTTGCAGGTAAAGCACTCCTTCAGCGCCCACTCGTCCTCGGGACTTTCGGTGACGACGCCCTGCTTATTATAGGTAATGATGACCACGCCCTGCTCCCTGGCGAAGGCACAGAGCTGCGGCACATACTTTGCATCCAGCTGCTTGCGGTAGAGCGTCTCGCCGGTGGCACAGTCGATGATGGCACCGCCGTTATACGAGAGGATGCAGCCGCCCTTTTTATCCAGTCCCAGCTCCTTTGCCAGCGGCATGATGCCTGCCGTGGGACGGCCCGAGGCCAGCACGATGGTCACACCCTTGGCAGCAGCTGCATCCAGCGCTGCGCGGGTGGCGGGGGTGACGACCTTCTGGTCATTGGTCAGGGTGCCGTCGAGGTCGAGCGCCAGCACACGAATATCTTTCTTTTCCATATCCAGCCTCACTTATTTTTACAGGCCGGAACGTCCCGGCCCTGTCGATTTTATCGCATACTTTTTTATTGTACAATGAATGCACCTCTCAGCGCAAGACTCTTTGTTATATTTCTTCGGCACTTTGGAGTTTGTTTGAAAATACAAACTGTAGTTTGTACCAAAAAACACGTAAAGATAGACATTTCTAACTACTTATCGTAAAATGTTAGCAGATATTAACATCATCAAAATCCCTTGAAATTTCCAAAAACCGCGTTATAATAACGGCAGAAACACTTATCCCATGCCCTTTGGGGGTACATGAGGGAATAAAAAGGAAGGTATACTACTATGGTCGATATTAAGAAGATTGCTCTGTTTGCTGCCGGCACCCTGTTCGGTTCCGCTGGTTTCAAGCTGCTGTCCAGCAGCGATGCCAAGAAGGTCTACACCCAGACCGCCGCTGCTGTCCTGCGCATGAAGGACTCCACCATGGAGACCGTCAGCAAGGTCCAGGAGCAGGCCGGTGACATCCTCGAGGATGCAAAGGCCATCAACGAGGCCCGCGCTGCCAAGGCTGAGGCTGAGGTCATCGAGGACGCTGCTGAGGCAGAGACCACCGAGACCAACGAGTAATTTTGCAGTCTCTGAGCCGCCTGCGGGCGGCTCTTTTTATGGTTATTTTTTGCAATACGCAGAGGATATTCTGATATGAAATGTACTATTCTTCATGAGAGCCGCGGCCGTCTGCGGGTACACGTCTGCAATGTGCGGATGACCCTGCACCGGGCCGATGTGCTGGAAGCCTATCTGAACCACCACGACGCTGTGAGCAAGGCCAAGGTCTACGAGCGGACGGGCGATGTGGTGGTGTGTTACACCGGCTCCCGCAAGGACGCCGTCGCCGCCCTGAGCACCTACCGTTTCGATGACCCCGAACTGGACGCACTGGTCACCAGCGCCGACAGCCGCCGCATCAATCAGGAATATCAGGAAAAGATGTATAACCTCGTGGCAGGCCGGGTGCTGCGCAAGCTGTTCCTGCCCGCCCCGCTCAACGCCGCCTACACCGTGTTCCGCTCCATCGAGTTCCTCTGGAAGGGCGTGTGCTGCCTGTGGCGCCGCAAACTGGAAGTCGAGGTGCTGGATGCTTTGAGCATCGGCGTTTCCATCCTGCGGGGCGATTTCGCCACCGCTGGCTCCGTCATGTTCCTGCTCAACGTCGGCTCCCTGCTGGAGGAGTGGACCCGCAAGAAGAGCCTCGACGACCTGGCCCGCAGCATGGCCCTGAATGTCGATAAGGTCTGGGTCCGCGCACAGGGCACCGAAGTCCTGATGCCGCTCACCAAGGTCCACCCCGGCGACGAGATCGTCGTTCGCTCCGGCAACATGATCCCGCTGGACGGCACCGTCATCGAGGGCGAAGCCATGGTCAACCAGTCCGCTCTGACCGGCGAGTCCATGCCGGTGCGCAAGACCATCGGCGCCACCGTTTATGCCGGCACTGTGGTGGAAGAGGGCGAGTGCGTCCTGACCACCAGAGCCGAGGGCGGCGCAAACCGCTACGACAAGATCGTGGCCATGATCGAGGAATCCGAGAAGCTGAAGTCCAGCACCGAGAACCGTGCGCTGGCTCTGGCCGACCGTCTGGTCCCCTGGTGCCTCGGTGCTACCGTCGTCACCTACGCCCTGACCCGGAACGCCACCCGCGCCATCTCCTGCCTAATGGTCGATTTCTCTTGCGCCCTCAAGCTCTCCATGCCGCTGGCCGTTCTTTCTGCCATGCGCGAGTGCGGCGCAAGCCATATCACCGTCAAGGGCGGCAAGTACCTCGAGACCCTGTCCAAGGCCGACACCATCGTCTTCGACAAGACCGGCACCCTGACCCGCGCTACCCCCAAGGTGGTCAAGGTCGTTCCCTTCTCCGGCTGCAGCGAGAGCGAAGTTTTGCAGCTGGCCGCCTGCCTCGAGGAGCACTTTCCCCACTCGATGGCCAATGCTGTCGTCCGCGAGGCCAAAGAGCGCGGCATCTCCCACGAAGAGATGCACTCCGAGGTGGAGTATATCGTGGCCCACGGCATCGCCAGCCGCGTCAGCGGTGAGCGGGTCGTCATCGGCAGCCACCACTTCGTCTTTGAGGACGAGCACTGCACCATCCCCGAGGACGAGCGCGAGAAGTTCGATAACCTCGAACCGGAGTATTCTCACCTCTATCTGGCCGCTTCGGGCCGTCTGGCCGGCGTCATCTGCATCGCCGACCCGCTGCGTCCGGAAGCTTCCCGCGTGCTGCGCGCTCTGCGCGGCCTCGGCATCACCAACACTGTCATGATGACCGGTGACAGCGAGCGCACCGCCGCCGCCATCGCAAAGCAGGTGGGTGTGGACCAGTTCTTCGCCGAAGTCCTGCCCGAGGACAAGGCTGCTTTCGTCCAGAAGGCCAAGAGCGAGGGCCACACCGTCGTGATGATCGGCGACGGCATCAACGACTCCCCCGCCCTCTCTGCCGCTGACGTCGGCATCGCCATCAACTCCGGCGCTGCCATCGCCCGCGAGATCGCAGACGTGACCATCAAGGCCGACAGCCTCGAGGAGCTGGTCATCCTCAAGACCATCGCCAACTCCCTGCAGCGCCGTGTCAGCGCCAACTACCACTTTGTGCTGACCTTCAACTCTGCCCTCATCGCGCTGGGGGCAATGGGCATCCTGCAGCCTGCGTCCTCTGCCATGCTGCACAACCTCTCCACCATTGGCATCAGCCTCAAGAGCATGACCAATCTCATCCCCGAGGAAAAGGCTCAGAAGGCTCTGGCAGAAAAGAACTAAATCCCATCAGATACAAAAATACCGGCTGTGCATCCAACACAGCCGGTATTTTTATGTTCAGATATTACTCAAGGCCGATCTGCTGGGCATACTCTTCCAGCAGCTCCCGCTCGAGGAAGGGGGTCTTGACGCCCTCGCGGTCACGGTAAGTCTCATGGCCCTTGCCGATGACGGCGATAAGGTCGCCCTCCTGTGCGTGGTCAACAGCATAATGCAGGGCGTCGAGGCGGTCGGGGATCTCCACGAACTTTGCGTCCGGGTTGCCCTTGTTCATGCCCACGCGGATATCAGCAAGGATGTCCTCCACCTTTTCAAAGCGGTTGTTGTCCTCGGTAAGGATGGAGAGATCCGCCATCTTGGCGCAGATCTCGCCCATGCCGTAGCGGCGCAGCTTGGAGCGGTTGCCGCCGCAGCCGAACACCACCACGAGGCGGTGGGGGTCGTAGGCCCGCAGAGTCGTGAGCAGGCTCTCGGTGGAGACTTCGTTGTGGGCGTAGTCCAGCAGGATGGTGAACTTCTTGCTGATGGGGACCAGCTCCACGCGGCCCTTGACCACGCAGCGGCTCAAACCTTCGTGGATGGCCTCATCGGGCAGGCCCAGCACCTTGCCCACAGTGAGAGCGGCCAGCGCATTGTAGACGCTGAACTCGCCGGGCATATTCACCTTGACGTCCATATCGTCCTTGCCGGAGACATGGAACTGGACGCCGAGGAAGTCGTGGGTGCGGAGCAGCTGGTAAGTACCGGCGCGGTAGTCGGCCTTCTCGCTGCAGCCGTAGGTCACAAGCTTGCAGGTGTGGCCTTCCAGCAGGGCCTCAGTGTTCTCGTCGTCGATGTTCACGACGCCGGTGGTGCAGCGCTTGAAAAGCTGACCCTTCCAGCTGCGGTATTCTTCAAAGGTCTTGTGCTCGCCGGGGCCGATGTGGTCGGGCGAGAGGTTCGTGAAGACGCCGATGTCGTAATGGATGCCCGCCACGCGGTCCATCATGAGGCCCTGACTGGACACTTCCATCAGCGCCGTATCGCAGCCGGCGTCCAGAAACTCCCGGAAAGTCTTCTGCAGCTCATAGCTCTCAGGGGTGGTGTTGGCCGTCTCCTGATGGTGGCCGAGGAAGTAGATGCCGTTGGTGCCGATCATGCCCACCTTGCGGCCTGCGGCTTCCAGCACGCTCTTTATCATGTGGGTGGTGGTGGTCTTGCCCTTGGTGCCGGTAACGCCGATCATGGTCATCCGGCGGGAGGGGTTGCCGAACAGGTTGCCGCTCATGAGTGCCATCGCATAGCGGCTGCTCTCCACCTTCAGCACGGCAGCACCGGGGACGGTGGAAAGGTCGATGTCGTGCTGGACCACCAGCGCCGTCACGCCGTCGGCCACGCACTGGGCGGCGTAGTCGTGGCTGTCCCGCTGGGTACCCACGATGCAGACGAAAAGCCGGCCCGGGGCCGCCTTGCGGCTGTCGTAGATGATGTCCTCGATGTCAAGTTCAAGGCTGCCCTGCACCAGCGTATAGGACACGCCCTCCAACAGTTGTTCCAGTTTCATCGTTCAAATGCTCCTTATTGCTGTTCTGCCGCTGCGGCAGTAGGGTCTTCGGCGGGCGCGGCTTCCGCGCCCTCAGTATCGGGTTCGGTGCCGGAGGCTTCCTCCGGCTGGCTCTCGGCTTCTGCCTCCGCCGGGGCGGCAGGCTCTTCCGGGGCCGTCCAGCCCGAGGGCAGGGTCGGCTCCCCCTGTGCGAAGCGGAATTTGCGGCTGGAAGAGGCGCTCAGGTGGCTCAGATCCAGCATACCGGTGTCGGTGGGCGAGCAGCCCTTGCCGTCCTCGTTGAGCAGGACATACTTTGCCAGCCGGAGTTTGTAGTCCAGCTCATTCAGGGTACCCAGAAGCACGCTGATGCGGCCCTGATACAAAAACGCCATCTGCTCCGGGTCCTCGAACTCGATGCGGGTGACATCCGCCCCCAGCTCACTGCTGTCCAGTGCGGTCAGCAGAGTGTTCAGGGACTCGAGCCGCTTATCCGTGGGCGGTCCGGCCTCGCTGGATGCGGCGCTGTCAGACGCCGCGCTGCCCGAAGACGCGCCGGACGGTCCTGTCTCAAATTCCAGCTGTGTACCCGGCGTCGTGGATACCGGCTCGCCGCCGCAGAGGATGATAAGGTCCGGCTGGGCCGAATCCTTATCCAGTATCTTCAGCCCCGCAGAAAGGCTCAGCCAGCCGCTGGACGTCTGCATGGCGTAGACCGCAGTGGCCGCGTTGGTCCGCACCACTACGGTGTTAGGGTAATCCCGCTCCACCCGGATATTTTCCAGCAGCGGGAACTGCTTTTCCAGCGCAGCGGCCTTTTCGGCGGGGTCGAAGCTGAAGATGTTCTCTTCCGCGTGGACGCCCAGCGCCTGCAGGATCTCAGCGCTGGAATAGCCGCCCACCTCCTGCACCACCTCTCCATCGACCGCCACTTCTAAGGTGTTTATCTTGAAGAGCATGGTCACGGTGAGGTAGACGCCCACCCCGATGACGCAGAGCAGCAGCGCCAGCGCCGTCAGGCGGCGGATGGCCCTGCGGCGGCGGACAGCGGCACGAGTCAGACGGCGCTTTTTTCTGCCCTCCCGCCGGGCCGGGCTGCGGAGGTTCGCCTCCGTGGGGCGGTAGCGCCCGCCGCTCTGGGGCCTCCGGGCGCTCTGGACATTCTGGGGCCGCTGGCCATTGCGAGGGCGGCTCCCATTTGTGGGGTAGGCGGTCGTGTTCTGACGGGGCCGCTGGCTTCTCTGCTGGCCCTGACGGCGGCTCTGGTTCTGGTTATTGGGCCGTCGCGCCGTCTGCTGGGGAAACTGGATGCTGTTGTCCGCATATCCTGAGCTGTGGTTTTCGAACGTCACATTGCCGCCCGAGAAGTCCAGCGTCTGCTCCTGATAGCCCTGCGTCCGGCGACGGTTCTGATTCGAGGGACGCCGGTCCTGCGTCCAGTCGTAGGCTTTGCGGGGCTTTCCCTGCCGCCGGGCGCTGTTCTGCTGGATCGAACTGCTGGGGCGTCGGCTGTTGTTCCGATCCTGCTGCATGGTGCGGCGTCGCCTCCTTTCCGTCTGATTATTTTATCACAAGAGTGCTGCCGAATCAATCACGGCGTCTTGACCAGTTTCATCAGGGCGTCGGCGATGCGGTCGAGGCTGTCGTCCACCGAAAGGGTGCGGGCGTTCTTACCCATGGCAGCCAGCTTGCCCGGCTCGGCCAGCAGGCCGGAGACGGTCGAGACCAGCTTCTCGCCGGTCAGATCCTTTTCCTCGATGACCACAGCGGCACCGGCCTTCTGCAGCTCCATGGCGTTGTAATACTGGTGGTTCTCCGCCACATTGGGGCTGGGGATGAGGATGGCGGCGCGGCCCTCGGCTTCCAGTTCGGCCAGCGTCAGCGCACCGGCACGGCTGATGACGAGGTCGGCAGCGGCCAGCAGCTCGGGCATATTGTTGATATATTCCTTCACCACGAGGCTCTCGCCGGGAGCAAAGCCTTTTTCCTTTTCGAGATTTTGAAACAGCTCCACGCCGTACTGTCCGGTGGCGTGGATGTGGAGCACAGGCTTGTGCTCTTTCTGCTCCCATGCGCAGAGGTCGGCCACCACCTCGTTGACACGGCGGGCGCCGAGGCTTCCGCCGAAGGAGAGGATGACGGTGCGGTCACCGGCACCCAGCTGGGCGCGGATGGCGTCCCGCTCCCCTGCCTTCTCGAACACTTCAGGCCGCACCGGGTTGCCCACGACCTGCGTCTTTTCGGGCGCACCCAGCTTTTCCACAGCGGCAGGCACGGCGGCGAACACGATGTCCACGTCCGGGGCCAGCAGCTTGTTGGTCACACCAGGGAAAGCGTTCTGCTCATGGATGGCGGTCTTGATGCCCTTCTTGGCGGCGCAGCGCACCACCGGGCCGGAGACGTAGCCGCCGCAGCCGATGACGAGGTCGGGCTGTACTTCCTTCATCATGGCCCGGGCTTTCGGGCCGGAGAGGGCCAGGTTCCAGAGGGTGATGATGTTCCGCTTGATGTTGTTCAGGGAGAGCCTGCGCTGGAAACCGGTGATCTCGATGTGGTGGAAGGGGTAGCCCGCCTGGGTCACAAGGCGGTATTCCATGCCCTCTTTCCGGCCTGCAAAGTGTATCTCGGCGGACGGGTCGGCCTTTTTGATGGCTCCCGCGATGGCCAGAGCCGGGTTGATATGTCCGGCAGTTCCGCCGGCTGCAATAAGTACACGCATGGTGATTTCCTCCTTATTTGGATGTGCTCAATATCCCATGTTGGGGTCGAGCCGGATGGTGTTATTGGACTTTTCTTTTTCCCGCTGTTCCCGCAGGGCGCGGAGATTCTCCCGCTCGAGGCGGGCGCGCTCGCCGCCCCGGCCGATGTTTATCATCACGCCCATCTCGGCCAGCAGCAGGATGAGGCTGGTGCCGCCGGAGGAGAAGAAGGGCAGCGAGATGCCGGTGTTGGGCAGGGTGTTGGTGACGACCGCGATGTTGCAGAACACCTGCCACGCAATTTGGGCCATGATGCCGATGCCCACCAGTGTGCAGTAGCGGTTCTCAGCGTGGAAGGCCAGCCACAGCCCCTGCACGAGGAAGAGCACGAAGAGCAGGATGACGATGACGGCACCCACGAAGCCCAGCTCCTCGCACACGACGCTGAAGATGAAGTCGTTGGTGCTCTCGGGGAGCCAGAGCTGTTTTTCGATGCTGTTGCCGAGGCCGAGGCCGGTGACACCACCGGAGCCGATGGCGTAGAGGCTCTGCAGGGTCTGGTCGGTCATCTTGCTCAGGTCGTGGGTCCAGCCGTCCAGACGGCTCTGTAAGTACGGGATGGAGTCGATGTGCTCCAGCACGGTGCGGAGCAGCAGCACAGCGGACGCGCCGCCTGCCCAGGTGATGATGCCGCCGCTGCCGCCCAGCAGCAGGATGGTGCCGCAGATGGCCGTCGTCAGGACGATGCCGGACATATGCGGCTCAAGCATGAGCAGAAACACCACAGGGATGAGGGGCAGCAGCGGGACGATGAGTTCCCGCACGATGCGCTGATAGAGCCACTGGCCTGCCGGGACGCGCCGCCCGGAGGCGGGGTCCAGCTTTTCCAGATGGGGCGCTTTCGCGGCCAGATGGGCCGTGAGCAGGATCATCTCGAACTTTGCGATCTCCGATACCTGAATGGTAAAGCCGATGCGCAGCCAGCGGCGGCAGCCGTTGAGGGGCGCACTGAACAGCACCGCGATGAGCATCACGATGCAGACGACATAGCCCGGCCCGACCATCCTGCGCAGAAAGCGGTGGTCGATGCGGGAGAAGAGCAGCATGACCGCGAGACCCAGACCCAGGCAGAACACCTGCGACTTGATGTAGTAAAAGCTGTCGCCCATCCGCAGGTAGCCCGTGGTGTAGCTGGCACTGAACAGCATGATGAGTCCGAACACAATGATGACTGCCAGCGTCGCCAGCCAGTTGATGAGCACCTGCGGCCAGGGGCCGGGGCTCGACAAGATGGCAAAGGACTCAGACTTTTTTCTCCGGATGGTCGCCATCCGCATTCCCTCCTTATCGGGTCCCGGCTCAGCTGGCCCGCGCCGCCTGCAAGGTCAGCGCAAGGCCCAGCATTGCCAGGACTCCAAAAATATAAAAGATATTCACCGGGTCAAAGCCCCGCTTTTCCAGCCAGCGGTGGAGCGGCGCGGTGCCGAACAGCTGCCGCCGCCCGCCGGAGGCTTTCCAGACGATGATCTGCAGAGCCACCATGCCGCCTTCCAGCCAGTAGGGCAGGGCCAGCGGGAGCGTCAGCCCGGGCCAGCCGACGCTCAGCGGCACACAGCCCAGCGCACCGGCTAAAAACTGGCATCCCACTGCACCGGGGCGGAGCTTTGCGGGGTAAAAGTTCCAGAGCAGGAAGGCCATCAATGCCCCGGCCAGCGCCGCCGGGAGGACGCCCAGCGGGAACCAGCCCAAGAGGGTCATAGCCGTCATGAGACCCAGCATGGCGATGAAGGCGCAGCCGCAGACCGTGCCGTCCATGCCGTCGGCGGTGCGGGCGCTCTCGGCCAGCGCCACTAAAATCGCCAGCCAGACCACCGGGGCCAGCGGCCCGAGGGTGCAGTAGCCGACGCCCGGCAGGGCCAGCCCGTCGGGCAGGCAGTGGTTCAGCCCCAGCAGGGCCAGCACCAGCGTGCCGGAGGCCGCTTCCAGCGCCAGCCGCACCGGGCGGCGCAGCCCCAGCGGTGACCGATGCCGCAGCCGGACCACATCGTCCGCGAGGCCCACGGCCCCGAAGCAGAGCGCCCCGAACAGGGCGATGAGCAGCCGTGTGGTCAGCAGGCTCTCGGTCCCCAGCAGCTCCGGCTGGGCGACACAGGCCGCTGTCCAGCCGACGCCCACCGCCGCCAGTGTCCCCACCATCAGGCAGAGCCCGCCCATCGTGGGCGGCTCATTTTCCTCCTGCTGGACGCGGAACGCCCGCAGCAGCGGCGTCATCAAATTCCCGAGCGCCGCCGTGAGGACGAACCCCAGCGTTGAGGCGACGATCAAGGCAAAACGAATCATAATAACGATACTCCAAGTATTTTACTTTGCGCAGACGGGATAAAACAGGGCCAGCGCCTTTTCCAGTGCCATGCCCCGGCTGGCCTTCACCAGCAGAGCGTCGCCCGGGGCCATCCGGGCCAGCAGAGCGTCTGCGGCCTGCTGGTAATCCTCGGCGTGGACGACATCGGCGAGGCCCGCGTCCTTTGCGGCCTTTGCCGTCCGTGCGGCCTCGGGGCCATAGGTGACAAGGGCGGTCAGCCCGGCCTCTGCGGCCTGACGGCCCAGCTCTTCGTGGGCGGGCGCGCTCATCTCGCCCAGTTCCAGCATATCGCCCAGCAGAGCGAAGCGGCGCCTACAGGGGTACTCTTTGAACATCGCCAGCGCAGCCTTCATGCTGTCGGGGTTGGCGTTGTAGCAGTCCTCGATGACGTCCATGCTGCCTGCGTGGACGACCTTCTGGCGCATACCGGTCTGCTCGAAATCGGCCAGACCCGCGATGACGCCCTCGGGCGCGAGGCCCAGACGGGTGGCGGCGGCGTAAGCAGCCAGCGCGTTCGCCACATTGTGACGTCCCATCGCAGGAATCGTCACCTCATAGCGGCCTGCATCTTTATCGCAGAGGGTGAAGGCCATGCCGTCACCCTCCTGCCGGACATCGAGGGCGCAGACGTCGGCGTTCTCGTCGCCGAGGCTGAACCACACGGGCCGGACATGGGTGGGCAGAGCGGCTTTGCGCAGGAAGGGGTCGTCGCCGTTGAGCACGAGAGACGAACCCTCAGCAAGGCCGGCGCAGATTTCCAGCTTCGCCTTGCAGATGTTCTCCTGACTGCCCAGATTGCCGATGTGGGACACGCCGATGCAGGTGATGATGCCCACATCGGGGCGGGCGCACTTTGCCAGACGCTCGATCTCACCGGCGTGGCTCATGCCCATCTCGACGACAGCGTACTCCGTATCCCTGCCGATGCGGAACATGGTGCGGGGCAGGCCCAGCTCATTGTTCTGGTTGCCCTCGGTCTTGATGGTATTGCCAAAGCCCGCGATGGCGGCGTAGGTCATCTGCTTGGTGGTGGTCTTTCCCACGCTGCCGGTGACGCCCACCACCTTCGGGTGGAACTGGCTGCGGTAGTTCGCGCCCATGACCATCATGGCGTGGTAGCTGTCGGGGCTGATAACCGCCTGTTCAGCCGGGACGCCCTCCACAGGGTGGTTGAGGACGACATAGGCCGCGCCCTCTTCCAGCGCCTTGGCCGCGAAATCGTGGCCGTCGAAGCGCTCACCGGGGAAAGCCACAAAGATGCAGCCGGGGCAGACCTCGCGGCTGTCGGTGGTCACGAGGCCGATGGGCTGGCTGTCGGCGAAGCCCTCGGGGGCAAGGCCCTTCAAAAGCAGTTCTGCTGCGATTTTTTCCATAATAAATCTCCTTATCCGCAAGTGATGGTGACGACGGTGCCTTTCTGGACGCTGGAGCCGGCGGCCTCGCTCTGGCTCTGCACGGTACCGGCGCTGTCGCCCGCCACCTGACAGTTCAGGCCGGCGGCGGTCAGCATCTGGCGGGCAAAGTCGGCACTCTTGCCGCTGACGTCCGGCACTTCCGTGTGGCTGCCGGAGTAGGTATCGGTGTAAAGATAGATGGTGGTGCCGCTGGCCACCGTTGCGCCCGCGTGGGGGTACTGGTAGGTGACGACGGCGGCGGTCTGGTCGCTCTCGCTCTCCACGAGCTGATGCTTGAGGCCCTTGGTATTCAGGGAGACCTGCGCATTGCTCCACTCCTTGCCCACGAGGTTCGGCACCTTGACGGTGTTCTGGCTGCGGTCGATGCCGTCGGTGGCAATGCCCAGATAGGGGGCTATCTCACTGATGATGTTGCCGACCACAGGCGCAGCCAGAATGGACGAATAGTCGGTGTGGGCGTTGTTGGGGTCGTCCAGCATGACGTAGACCAGAATTTCCGGGTCGTTGGCAGGCAGGACGGCGGCAAAGGAGGCGACCTTCTTGTAGTCGCCGTCGGCGCGGCGCTCCATGTTCAGCTGCTCGGACGTACCGGACTTGCCGCCGATGCGGTAGCCCGCGACGTAGGCGTTGGAACCGCCGCCGGTGGTGGTGCCGTCGCCGACCTCGTATTCCATGATCTGGCGGATGGTCTCGCTGGCGCTCTTGCTGATGACCTGACGGCGGACGTTCGCGCCGATCTCCTCGACGACGTTGCCGTTCTGGTCGGTTATCTTATCCACCACATGAGGGGTGACGAGGTAGCCGCCGTTGACGGCTGCCGAGACGGCGGTGCAGACCTGCAGTGGGGTCACAGCCATTGCCTGACCGAAGGACGAAGACGAAAGCTCGACCTCGCCCAGCTGGCTCTTGGTGTAATATTTCATCATGCCCGTCTCGTTGGGCAGGTCCACGCCGGTGCGCTCGGTGAAGCCGAAAGCGTCGAAGTAGTCGTAGAAGGCGCTGGAACCCAGCCGCTGACCCAGCTGGATGAAGTAGATGTTGCAGCTGTTCCGGAGGGCCTCGGCGAGGTTCTGGACGCCATGGGCCTTCTTACCGGCGCAGTGATACGTCTCTTTTGCCACGCCGTAGGCACCGGAGCAGTTGAAGGTGGTGTAATAGGTGGCCTTGCCCGAGTCTACACCCATGGCGGCCGTGATGACCTTGAAGACGCTTCCGGGGTAGTACAGCTCGGTGATGGTCTTGTTCTTCCACTGGATGTCGCGGTAGGTTCCGGTGTAGTCGGGGTCTTCTTCCGGTATCTTCTTGCCCTGCTCATCCCGGAGATAGTTGCCGTTGGCGTCTTTCTTGTAGATGGTGTAAATCTCCGGTTCTGCGTTCACCTGCTCATTCAGATAGGCCAGGTTCTCGCTAAAATCCAGCGGAGCGTTGGGGTCGAAGTCAGGCTTCGAGGCCATGGCAAGGATGGCACCGGTCTTGACGTTCATGACGATGGCTGCGCCGCGGTTCTCGACCGTGTTGGCGTAGATGGCCTCGTTGAGGTAGCGCTCCACGACCTCCTGCACATTGACGTCCAGCGACAGCACCAGATTGGAGCCGTCCTTGGCGGCGTAAGTGGTGGCGTTGGCGTCGGCGATGGCGTTGCCGTAGGCATTGCGGAGGGTGATCGTGCGGCCATTGACGCCCGCGAGGGTGTCATTGTAGGATTTTTCGAGGCCGTAGAAACCCTCGCCGTCGCCGTTGCAGAAGCCCAGCACCGATGCGGCGAACGCGCCGTAGGGGTAATCGCGCTGGAAACTCTTGGATGAAGAGACGGAGATACGGCCCTTCTTGATGACGGTGCCGTCTTCCAGAGTCTTGGCTTTGGCGTGATTTTTATTATATTCACTGATGTATTTCTCGATGGAGAGCTTGACGGCATTGTTCACCTTGGTGGCCAGCACCTGATAGGACGACCCGTTCTTGGCCAGCGCGTCGTGGACGGTCTGGTACTGGGTCTGATATTCTGCCGAAGAGGTATCTACGCTGTCCAGACTCTCGCCGTCGCCGGAGAGCAGCCGCAGGGTGAGCTGGCGGCTCACATCGGCCAGCGTCGTCTCGTCCACGGTCTTGACAGCCTCACCTGTCTCCTCAACGGTCTGGCTGGTGAAGAGGGCCGTGCTGTAGCTGGGGTCGGCCCAGATGGTCCATACTACGCTGGTGGACGCCAGCGTGATGCCAGAGGCATCGTAGATCTCGCCGCGGGTGGCCTGGATGGTGCTGTCCAGCAGCTGCTGCTGGGCCGCATACTGGCGGAAGGTCGCGCCCTGTTTTATCTGGATGTTATACAGGCTGTGGGTGACGATGCCTGCAGCCGCCACTACAAAAAATACCGCCGCGCCGAAGCTGAAATGCCGCAGCCGCGCACTGAGGCGCTCGTGCGGGTCGCTGCGGCGGAGGCGGTAGTAGATGTTCTTATGCTGGTCGTTGGAGGGCTTGTTTTGCATGGTATTCTCCTGCAGAAACCAGAAAAGCGTGCGCTGCCGCACGCTTTTCTGTCTGTTTGCTTATTTTACGCTGCGGACGGAAGCCAGAATGGTCATGGCACCGTCGTGCAGGAAATCCGTCCACTGGTGGACAGCCGACTCCCTGCGCACCAGTACGCTGTCGCTGTCGAGGCGGATGTAGGTGAGCTGGCTCTGGTCCATCTTCATGAGGCCCAGCCGCCCGGCCACTTCTTCCACGCTGGTGATGTTGGTCTTGCTGTTGAGGACACTGTTATAGTAGGTGTACTGGCTCTGCTCGCTCACGAGTTCCGCTTTGGCCTTCTGGATCTGGTCGTTGACCTCCACCAGCTGGGCCTCGCTCCACAGCAGGCTTACCGCAAAGCCTGCCAGCAGCGCCATCGAGATCAGTTGAAGTGCGTGCTGCATGGCCGCCTGGAACGGGCTGAGACGGCGTTTGCCACCCTTTTCCACCCGCAGTGCGACCTTGCGCTGGGTCTGAGGCGCTTTTCTGCGACGCACCTCAGACGACATATCATAAGCTGGCTGACCCATAGTTGATCTCCTCCTCTTACACTGAGCGGCGTCTTATCCGGCTCAGAGTTTCTCCAAAACGCGCAGATGAGCAGAACGGCTGCGCCGGTTCTCCTCCAGTTCCTGCTTGTCGGCCTCGATGGGCTTCCGGGTAATGAGCTTTGCCTTCGCCTTACCGCCGCAGACGCAGACCGGGAACTCCGGCGGGCAGGTGCAGGCGGTGGACCAGCGGCGGAACTTGTTTTTCACCAGCCGGTCTTCCAGCGAATGGAAGGTGATCACACACAGCCTTCCGCCCGGGGCAAGGTGGTCGAAAATGGTATCCAGACCTTCCTCCAGAGCGTCCAGCTCGTGGTTGACCGCGATACGCAGCGCCTGAAACGTGCGCCGCGAAGGATTCTTGTTCTTGCGCCGCTCCGCAGGCGGCATGGCGCTGGCCACGATGTCGGCCAGCTGCAAAGTCGTCTCGATGGGGGCCGCCTCGCGGGCCTCCACGATGTGGCCGGCGATCTGCCAGGCATAGGGCTCTTCGCCGTAGTCCCGCAGGATGCGGGAGATCTCTTCCCGGCTGGCGGTGTTCACGAGGTCTGCCGCCGTCTCGCCCTGCTGGCTCATCCGCATATCCAGCGGGGCGTCTGCCCGGTACGAAAAGCCCCGGGCCGCGTCGTCCAGCTGATGGCTGGAAACGCCGAGGTCCAGCAGCGCACCGTTTATCTTCTCGATGCCGAGGCTCTCGAGGGCTTGTCCGGCGTAGCGGAAGTTTATCTGCACCACCGTGGCCGGGAGCCCGGCCAGCCGTGCCCTGGCGGTCTGCACCGCATCGGGGTCCTGGTCGAGGGAGACGAGCCGCCCGCCTTTTGCGCCGTCCAGCCGGAGGGCGATCTGGCGGGAGTGTCCCGCGCCGCCTGCCGTGCCGTCGAGATAAGTGCCTGCCGGGTCGATGTTCAGTCCATCGAGGCACTCGTTCAGAAGCACGGGGATATGCTCAAACGAGGCCGGGTCGAACTGTGCCAAATCTTCTGTCTGAGTCATCGCGCCCAGCCTCCTTTCGTTTCGTGTTCCGAGCCGTCCGATACGCCGGACATCTCCCGGGGAGTTTGTCCCGTTTTTTGCTCTGTCATGATACCTGACGACTCTATTTTATTTTAGCAAATCGAAACGCTGAATGCAAGTTTTTTCCTGCGCTTTTTTCCTACAAAATGTTACAAAAAAAGCCCCTGCGAATCGTCATTTTTACTTGCAGGGGACTGTATTCAGGTCAGGAGCGGCTCATCACACGCCGCGGCGGGGGGTCTGGCGCAGGTTCGCGCGGACGTTTTTCACCTGGGCGGCGTTCTCAGACATCGTCTCCTCGGTGGTTTTCAGCATATTATCGCAGTAATCCGTGACCGTCTGGCGGACGGTGCGGGCCTCGGTCTGGGCAGCGGAGACGATCTCGGACGCACGCTGCTGGGCGGCGCGGACGATCTCGGCCTCGCTCACGAGGATGCGGGCGCGCTCTTCTGCCTTCTTGACGATGGCCTGTGCCTGCGCGTTGGCCGACTCGATGAGCTGGGCGCGGTCGCCGACGATGGACTGGGCCTGACGCAGCTCCACGGGGAGGTTTGCGCGGATGTCATCGAGATAGTCCCGAATTTGTTCCACATCCACGATGCGCTTGCCGCCCGAAAGGGGCATTCCGGTGCTCTCTTCCAGCAAGTCTTCGATGGTATCCAAAAGCTCGTTGACGTTCATCACGCTTCTCCTTCTTCCTCTGCGGCGTCTGCCATGGGTCTCACATATTTCCAGAGCAGGACTTTGCCGTACTTATACTGCTTCTTCAGCTGTAAACCGCCCACTTCGGCGGGGAGGACGAGTTTCGTCTCGCTCTCGCAGATGACGATGCCGCCGGGGGCGACGCACTTATCCACGATGGGGAGGATATTTTCCAGCGTGCCGTTGTGGAAGGGCGGGTCCAGCAGCACCAGATCGAACTGCTCCCGGCAGGCCGAGAGGAAGCGGGCCGCTTCGCCGATGTTGACGCGGCTGCGGTCAAAGACGCCGCAGTTCTTGCAGTTCTTCATGACGATGTTCACAGCCTCGCGGTTCTCGTCCAGGAACACGCACCGGGCAGCGCCCCGGCTCAACGCCTCAATGCCCAGCTGGCCGCTGCCTGCGTACAGGTCCAGCACACGGGCTCCGGGCAGGTCGAACTGGACGATGCTGAACATCGCCTCCTTCACCTGATCGAGGGTGGGGCGGGTAATATCCGTGCCGGGCAGCGCTTCCAGCCGTCTGCCGCGGGCTTCTCCTGCAATGACTCGCATGGTTTTGGCCTCCTTCGGGTCTTTCCTGTTATCGTAACTTCATATTATCGTCATACCGCCGGTCTTTGTCAAGGGCAGCGTCATGATTCGTTGCGTTACGGTCATGAATGTGCTAAAATCATACCAGAACGCCGCTTTTTCGGGCGTACAAAAGGAGAGTATTTATCATGAAAGTCCTGCTCATCAACGGCAGCCCCCACGAGAAGGGCTGTACCTATACCGCACTGAGCCTCATCGCCGGGGAGCTGAACGCCGCCGGCATCGAGACGGAGATCTTGAACGTCGGCACAAAGCCCGTGGGCGGCTGCATCGGCTGCGGCGGCTGTGCTGCCGGCAAGGGCTGCGTCTTCGGCGGCGTGGTCAACGAGGCCATCGAGAAAGCCAAGACTGCCGACGCCTTCGTCTTCGGCACGCCGGTGCATTACGCTTCCGCCTCCGGCAACATGACCAGCTTCATGGACCGTCTCGCCTACGCGGGCGGCAGGTATCTGGCCTACAAGCCCGCCGCCATCTGCTGCTCGGCCCGCCGCGCCGGCACCACCAGCACCCTCGATCAGCTGGTGAAGTACCCCGAGTTCTTCCATATGCCGCTGGTGAGCGGCTCCTACTGGCCCATGGTCCACGGCTCGAACCCCGAGCAGGTACTGCAGGACGCCGAGGGCTGCGCCGTCATGCAGGAACTGGGCCGCAACATGGCCTGGCTGCTCCAGTGCATCGAGGCCGGCAAAGCCGCGGGCATCCAGCACCCGGAGAATCCCCGTCGGCCGATGACGAATTTTATTCGTTAAGCCTCTCAGTCAAAGCCTGACGGAGAGGTTTTCTCCAAGGGGCCGCGTTCCCGCCGGGAACGCGGCC
>ENA-UOOA01000981-UOOA01000981.1-human-gut-metagenome-genome-assembly--contig:-P61old-NODE-981-length-51059-cov-59.459160_pt1 | contig 51059 bp, 54 predicted proteins | sample MGYA00242467_ERZ724014 | MGnify/ENA metagenome assembly ERZ724014 | reverse complement strand
TTGTAGCATTCCGCTGGAGAGCGGTCTATAAATACTACTATTTTATTATACGAGGCAATGAAGATGCAGGAATACTACGAACGTTACTGGTTTACTGCAACCACCCGACTGAAAAATTCTCTGGGGGGGGTACTGATTATGCTGCACAGTAAAATCAAGCCCCTTATCTATGCCGCCATGACTGCGGCCATCTATTATGTCCTGTGCGTGGCTATCGCGCCCCTGAGTTATGGACAGATTCAGTGCAGGATTTCCGAGGTTATCCTGCTGTTCTGTATGCACAACACGTTCGCAGTCTATGGTTACACCCTCGGATGCGCACTGGCAAACCTGACCTCCCCGCTGGGCATCCTTGATGTCATTGTCGGTTCTCTGGCAAATCTGATTGTCGGTTCCTTCGCTCGCAAGTGCGGCAAGGCGCTGCCGACTGTCCTGTTTGGCGCTGTGTTCAACGGTATCGTAGTAGGCGCAGAGCTGTCCATCGTGTACGGTTCTCCGTTCCTGCTGAATGCTGTGTGCGTGGCAGCGGGCGAGGCTGTTTCTCTTTTGGTGGGCGCTCTGCTGTACCATCTGGTGGGCAAGCGCCTTGAAAGCATTTGGAGGTGAGTTGCGATTGGCCGCAAAGGTAAGTTTGAGCAGTGGTTAGAGCCGGAAGGTCTGGCACTGCTTCGCGGATGGGCAAAAGACGGCCTGAAAGACAAGCAGATTGCCGAGAATATAGGCTGCTCAATATCGACCCTCTGCGAATGGAAAAACCGATTTCCTGAATTTTCGGAAGCACTAAAAAAGGGCCGGGACGTTGCGGACTACATCGTGGAGAATGAGCTATTCCAGAGCTGCCAGACGCGCACTGTGACGGTCAAGAAGCCCGTCAAGGTCAAGACCGTAAAGGTAGACGGCAAGAAACGGCTGGAAGAAGAACGCATTGAGTATGCGGAGGAAGAGGTCGTTGTCCCGGCCAACACCACGGCACAGATATTCTACCTGAAGAACCGGAAGCCGGACAAGTGGAAGGACAAGCCACAGGAGAACACGACCGAAGCCCAGAATAACGATATGCAGACCCTTGCCGACTTGCTGCAACGGCCTGTTCCAAACCGCGATATCAAGGACTTTGAAGAATGAACATTCCGGCTCCATTTTCTGAAAACCAGATGCGGTTCTTCTGGAACTGCTTCGACCATTGGTTCAACGTTGCAGAGGGCGGCAAACGTGGCGGCAAGAACGTGCTTATTACGATGGCGTATTGCACCATTCTGGAAAAGCATCCCAGCAGAATACACCTCATTGCGGGTGTGTCTACTGCGACCGCCCGGCTGAACATTCTGGACTGTGACGGCTTTGGCCTGAAAAATTACTTTGAGGGCCGCTGCCGTGAGGGCACCTACCAGAACCGCGACTGTCTGTACATCCAGACTGCCACCGGCGAAAAGGTGGTGCTGGTGTCTGGTGGCGGCAAAGCCGGTGACGAAAAGCTCATCAAGGGCAACACCTACGGCACCGCGTACATCACCGAAGCCAATGAATGCAGCGAAACTTTCATCAAGGAAGTATTCGACCGTACCCTGTCCAGCCCGGACAGAAAGGTATTTCACGACCTGAATCCCAAGGCAGAGGGTCACTGGTACTATGAAAATATCCTGAATCTGCACGAAAAGAAGCAGAACGAGAACCCAGAATACGGCTTCAACTATGGGCATTTCACAATTGCCGATAACATGAGCATTTCGGACGACCAGCTCCGGGCTGTGCTTGCAACCTACGACCGCAGCACGGTCTGGTATGCCCGTGATATCCTCGGTAAAAGGAAAGCTGCCGAGGGCCTTGTATACCCTTTCTTCTCCGCCGGGCAGGACACCTACCTCTTTCACGGTGATGCTTCCCACATCGATGGGCAGTTTTACGTGTCCATCGACTACGGCACGCACAACCCCTGCAGTATGGGCCTGTGGGTCATTCATGATGGCAAGGCTCTGCGCATCAAGGAAAGCTATTTTGACAGCCGTGCCGAGCGTGTGCAGCGCACGGACGAAGAGCACTATGCCGAGCTGGAACGCCTGACCAAGGGCTATTTCATTCAGGCGGTGGTGGTTGACCCGTCCGCCGCTTCCTTCATCGAGACCATCCGGCGGCACGGCAAGTATCTTGTGATCCCCGCTGATAACGACGTGCTGAACGGCATCCGCTGCGTGGCATCCCTGATGCAGGCCGGGCTTGTGACCATTCACGAGAGCTGCGCGGCATCCCGCCGGGAGTTCGGCCTGTACTCGTGGGATGACAAAGCCAAAGAGGACCGCGTCGTCAAGGAGAACGACCACGCCATGGACGACATCCGCTATTTCTGCTATACGATACTGGCCCCGCTGATCCGCTGGGCAGACTGGAGACGAAAATAATGTTTGATAGACTGCTTTTCTGGCTGCGGGAGAAAGCGCGGCTGCTGTTCGGTGAAAATACCACCGTCAGCGCCAGCGTGTCCTACAGCATGGAGAATGCGATCATCCTGTGGGCGCAGATGTACGATACCGGCGGGCCGTGGTGCCACGGCGGCAAGAACGCCCTGCACAGCCTGAAGCTGGCCCAGAGTGTTGCATCGGAGCTGGCCCGTCTGACCACGCTGGAAATGGAATGCATTGTTTCCGGCAGTGCCCGCGCCGACAGCATCAGCACCATGCTGCAGCCTTTCATTGCAGATCTGCGCACCCCGGTGGAATACGGCTGTGCGCTGGGCGGCATCCTGTTCCGGCCTTTCCTCGATGCACAGGGCTGCATCCAGATCGATGCTGTGCAGGGTGACTGCTTCTGCCCTACCCGCTTTGATAGCTCTGGCCGCATGACCGGGGCTATTTTTTATGACCATCTGGTGCGCGGCAACCGCATTTATACCCGTCTGGAAGATCACGAGTTTTCCGGCAGCACGTACAGCATCACGGTCAAGGCGTTCCGTTCCATGACCAGTGCAGACCTCGGCATTGAAGTCCCGCTGACCGATGTGCCGGAATGGTCCGCGATCTCCCCGCACACTGAGTTTTCCGGTGTAGACCGTCCGCTTTGGGGCTATTTCAGAGTGTCCAGCGGCAATTCCACTGATCGGCACTCCCCGCTGGGCGTGAGCGTCTATGCCGCTGCTGTTGACACCATCCATGATGCCGATGAACAGTATGGGCGGCTGTTGTGGGAGTATGACGGCGGGCAGCTGGCCCTTGACGTTGACCAGACCGCCCTGCGGCCCGACATCAACGGCGAGAGAGTTATGCCGCAGCGTGAGCAGCGCCTTTACCGCAACTGGTTGAACGGCAGCTCCGGGGCCAATGGCCGGAACCTTTACGAGGTGTTTGCCCCTGCCCTGCGCGATGAAAGTTATCGTCGGGGGATGGATACCATGCTCAAGCGGGTGGAGTTCCAGTGCGGCCTTGCCTACGGCACCCTGTCCGACCCGCAGAACGTGGACAAGACTGCCGAGGAGATCAGGAGCAGCAAGCAGCGCAGCTACACTACCGTCAAGGATCTGCAGCGGGCGCTGGGCAATGCGCTGACCGATCTGGTATACTCCATCAGCAAGCTGCTGGATGCCCAGTGGAACAGCGGCGCAGCCGTTTCCCCGCCGGGCGACTGCAACGTGACCTTTGACTTTGACGACAGCATCATCTCTGACCCCAAGGAGCGCAAGCAGATGTACTGGGGCTACGTTACCGCAGGCAAGTTCCCCTTCTGGCGGTATCTGGTGGAGTTTGAGGGCTACAGCGAGGACGATGCCAAGGCCATTGCCGCCGAAGCGGATGCTGAGAACCGCAGCCCTGAAGCCCTCACCTTCGGGGGTGCCTGATGCTGCCGCCGAGCTATCTCGACCAGATGCCGGACGCCTTTGTGCAGCTCTGGCAGCAGGTCGAGGACGCGATCTTACAGGACGTTGCCCGGCGCATCGGCAAGATGGACGCCGTGACCCCCACCGCTAACTGGCAGCTGTGGCGCTACCAGCAGACCGAAGCGGTGCGCAATGATGTTGTGAAGCTGCTGGCCCGCTACAGCGGCAAAAGCGAAACGGCCATCCGCAAGCTGCTTTTGCAGGCCGCCACTGAAGCCATGGAGCGGGAGGACGCCATCTACTACCACTACGACATGGAGCCGACGCCCTTTGAAGAGAGCGCCGCCCTGAACAACCTGCTGGATGCCGGCGCGCGGCAGACCTGCGGCACATGGCAGAACCTCACCGCCACCACGGCAAACACCGTCACAGGGGCCTTTGAGCGCACACTGGACGCTGCATGGCTCAAGGTGAGCACCGGTGCCTTCGACTACAAAACCGCCGTCAAACAGGCCGTGGACAGCCTTGCAGACGACATGCCCATGGTCACCTATCCCAGCGGGCATAAGGACAGCATCGAGGTGGCCGCCCGCCGTGCCATCCTGACCGGCGTGAACCAGACAGCTGGCAAGCTGCAGGTGGCCCGCGCCGACGAGATGGGCGTGGAGTTCTTCGAGACCACCGCCCACGGCGGGGCACGACCTTCCCACGCTGAGTGGCAGGGCAGGCAGTTCCACCGGGGCGGCGCGGTCGATTACAAGGGCAAGCACTACCCGGACTTTGAAGCCGCCACCGGCTACGGCACGGGAGCAGGGCTTTGCGGTTGGAACTGCCGACACCAGTTCTTTGCCTGCTTCCCGGAGCTGAGCGACCCGCCCGCGTGGACGCGTGAGCAGCTGGAAACCCTGAACGCCCGGAACATCGAGTGGAACGGCAAAAAGTACACCGCCTACGAGATATCCCAGATGCAGCGTGCCCGGGAGCGGAACGTCCGCCGCTGGAAAAAGCGGTATCTGGCCGAGGATGCTGCCGGGCTGGACACCACCGACAGCGCTGTGCGCCTGAGAGCAGCCCGCCAAAGCCTTGCAGAGTTTGCACAGGCCACGGGTGGCCGTGTGGACAGCGCCCGTGTCAGCGTGCCGAAGTTCGGCAGGAGTGAAGCCAGTAGGGCAAGTGCAAAATCTCAGGCGCATCACACCGACTGGCTCAAGTCTATCAATGCGCAGAGTACCAGCCTGAATACCGTTGCAAAATATTATGATGCACGGTATAATAATACCGAAGAATATCGGTTGCTGATGCAATATGCCAACAGCGTAAAAAGTGGCTGGCTTTCGCCGCTTGCAGGTTTTGACCTGTACAAGAGTACGCACGAGCGCATCCAGACCGAGCTTGTTGGCAAGACTACTGCGGATGGTACTGTTATTACCGGACATACCGCCCATTTCATGGAGCGTATGTTCGGCACATTGGTCGACCCCGATAAGTTAAAATATGACCTTAAAATCATCCGGCGAAGCGGTGTTGGCTATGAAGCCATGCGTGATACCGTTTTGAATCCTGAGCGCATCAACCCTGTAAAAACGGATTCAAGAGGAAAGCGAAGCGTGCGCCTTATTGGCAAAGCGATCGTCACGATAAACCCAGACACGGGACAGCTGATTCAGCTGAATCCAAGGAGTGAGCAGAAATGACCTTTTGTTTTGAAGATTTAGATCCTGATTCCAAGGAGTTTTTGAAGAAGCATGTTCCCAGCGCGGTAAACTGCAAAAGTCTGGATGAACTTCTTTTGGAGCTTGATGATTTCATCACATCGACCTTTGACGAGAATGACGAGCCGACAGCTCTTTCTCGTGAGGGCGAAGCAGTGTACGACAGAATCTACTGTTGCACGCCGTAATTCATAATATCAACTAAACCACGATGCACACGCACCGTGGTTTTCTTTTGCCAATTTTTAAAAGCTCTTGACTTTTGTGTAACCAAAAGTTATAATATTTACGGTGACACAAAAGTGAGGTGATATAATGTCGCCTAGAACTGGACGACCAACAACCGAGCCTAAAACACATGAAACACGAATTCGTATGTCCGACGTTGATGTTCAGATGCTAGAAATCTGTTGCAAAGAAACCGGAATGACTAAAGCGGACGTGATTCGTCAAGGTATAAAGCTTGTGTACGAAGGTCTGAAAAAAGAATAACGCCTTGCCCGGCGACTGGAAATCTTGGGCAAAGCGTTATAAGACACCAGAGGAATTACCATCTGGTAAATCTATTATACCATTCGGTAATACCTCTTACAAGAGAAAAAAAGAGGTTTTTATCATGACAAAAGCAGAATCCGCACTCCACATGATCGAAAAAGAGCGTGAGCAAAACAATAACAATCGTCTGTTTGCGCGTGAAATCAATGCTGTCTATGAGCAGCATCCTTCCGATGCCTATGCATTCGGCATCGATATGTTCCTGCTGGGCATTGCCAAAGGCCGCCGCATGGAGAAGGCCGCACGGAAAGGTGGTGCCCGTTGATGGGAAAGTTTGTTGATTTAACTGGTCAGCGGTTCGGAAGGCTCGTTGTTAAGGAGCGTGCAGAAAATGATAAGACTCATCACACACGATGGGTTTGTGTTTGTGACTGTGGCAATTATGTGACGGTATCACAAGCGAATCTATCTTCCGGGAACACTCAAAGCTGTGGATGCTTTCGCAAAGAAAACTCTCAGAGAAACGGAAGCAAGTCTAATTTACACCACGGACAGCATGGAACGCGGATATACCGGATTTGGGCCAATATGCTCTCCCGATGCAGGAATCCAAAAGTTCGCTCATATAAAGACTATGGTGACAGAGGAATTAAAGTTTATGATGAATGGCTGATTTTTGAAAATTTTTACAAGTGGGCCATTCAATCTGGCTACAAAGAAAATCTGACGATTGACAGAATCGATGTGGATGGAGATTATTCTCCATCAAATTGTAGATGGGCAACTACAAAAGAACAAGCAAGAAACAAGAGGACTTCAAGAATTATCACCTATAATGGAAACGAAAAGGTTCTGCAAGACTGGGCTCATGAATACAGCATAAATCCTTCCACCCTAAGAGCAAGAATTGAGAGCGGGTGGAATATAGAAGATGCTCTTAGGAAGCCCATAAAATAATGATTAGAAGAAGCTCACGGTGTGGGCTTCTTCTTTTTATCTTCATTTACATCTATGCCGTTTTAGCTCATGTTGGCAGAGCACCGGACTTTTAATCCGGGGGTGGCGGGTTCAACTCCCGCAAGCGGCACCACAGCGGAAGGCGGCGCGTACCCCGTCTTGTCCCGTGCGGAATGAGAACCGCGATACTAAACAGAAGGGACCCATCCACCCCACAGACAAAAGAAAGGAGCACATCGCAAGTGAAACGCGAAGATGTGAGCAAGATCATTCCGGGTATCACCTCGGACCAGCTGGACAGCATCATGAACCTGCACGGCGCGGATATCACGGCCAAGGTGAACGAGATCACCACCCTCAAGGCCGAGAAAACCACCCTGACCGAACAGCTGTCCACTGCAAACAGCAAACTGGAAGGCTACGACCCGGAGTGGAAGGCCAAGGCAGAACAGGCCAAGACCGATGCTGCCGCGCAGGTGGCTGCCCTTGAGAAGGGCTATGCGCTGGAACGCAAGGCTTCCGGTCTGAAGTTTTCCAGCGAGAGCGCCCGCAAGGCGTTCCTTGCCGAGGCAAAGGCCCAGAATTTTGCCATGAAGGACGGCGAGATTATGGGCTTTGATGATTATGTCAAGTCTTTCAAAGAGAGTGATCCCAGTGCTATCCTGCCGGACGGCGGAATGGCACGTTTTTCCGCATCGGCGACCGGCGCACCCGGCCAGCCTGCAAACGCACATGAGGCCGCAAACGCTGCATTCCGCGCAGTGTTCGGCCAGAAAGGTTGATTATTATGGCTATTGATGCAATCGCTCGCAATAAGGCTGAGGCCCTGATCCGGGAGCAGCTGGTGAACACCATCCAGCAGGACGTGCCCAAAAGCTCCACCGTCATGCAGCTGGGCACCCGCCTTGCCAATATGACCTCTAACCAGACCAAGATCCCCGTGCTGTCCATGCTGCCGCTGGCTTACTGGGTCAACGGTGACACCGGCATGAAAAAGACCAGCAAGCAGGAATGGGACAATGTGTATATGACCGCCGCAGAGCTGGCCGTCATCGTGCCCGTGCCCGAAGCTGTGCTGGCAGATTCCAGCTTTGACATCATGGGCGAGGTACAGCCCCGCGTCCGGGAAGCCATGGGTGCAAAGATCGACAACGCCATCCTGTTCGGCGGCGAGCGCCCCACCGAGTGGACGACCGATGTTCTGACCCTTGCGGCCAAGAACAAAGTCACCGGCCCCATCGACTATGCAAAGCTGCTGGGCAAGGACGGTCTGTTCTCCAAGGTGGAGGCTGGCGGCTTCGGCGTGGATGCCGTGGTGGGCGACCTGACCGCCAAGGCAGAGCTGCGCGGCCTTGTGGATACCACGGGCCGTCCCCTGTTCCGTTCCGATATGCAGGGTGCCACCACCTACGCGCTGGACGGCGCACCGATGTACTTCCCGGAGAACGGCGGCTTTGATGCTTCTAAGGCCCAGCTGATCGCTGGCAACTTCAAGAAGCTGGTGTACTCCATCCGTCAGGATGTCACCGTGAAGCTGCTGGATCAGGGCGTTATTCAGGATCCTTCCACCAAGGAGATCGTTTACAACCTCGCCCAGCAGGATATGGTGGCCCTGCGTGTGGTCATGCGAATGGGCTGGGCACTGCCGAACCCTGCCACCCGCATGAACGCCGACCGCTCCAAAGTCCCGTTTGCATTCCTGACCGCCGCTGCCGTCGCAGCATAAGGAGGTCCCATGCTCTACTGCACCTATGACCAGTATGCGGCGGCGGGCGGCACGGTGCCGGAAGCCGCCTTCGGTGTGCTGTGCAGCCGTGCTTCCCGCATGATCGATGCCGCCACCTTTGGCCGGGCCGAGAGCCACGCCGCCGGGTGCGAGGCCTGCCGGGAAGCATTGGCGGATGCTTGCGGGCAGATCATCGGACTGTTGGCCGCTGCGTCTGCGGCGGGCGCTGTGCCGGGCGCTGCCAGCGTCTCCAACGACGGCTACAGCGTCACCTTTGGCAGCAATGCCAGTGTGACCGCGGCCACCCGGCAGGAAGCCTATGAGATCATCCGCACCGCGCTGGGCAGTGACCCGCACGGCCTGCTGTACAGGGGGATTTTGTGATGCAGACTGCCGTTACTGTGGTGAACCTCATCCACGACACCACCACCGAGACGGACAGGCCGGTGTGCTGGGTGTTCGCCGGGTGCAGCTGGCGGGAATGCCGCTCCACCTCCGGCTCCGGCACCGCCAAGGACCCGGAGCGCACCACCCACATCCGCATCCCGGCCAGCGTGTGCACGGCGGGCTATCTGCCCTACTCCCAGTGGGCGGCGCTGTCTGCGGCGGAAAAGGCCAAGCACTGGACCCTGAAACGCGGCTGGAAGCTGGTGCAGGGCGCGGTGTCTGCCTTGACCGAAGCCGAGTACGCCAAACTCGAAAAAACGCACCTGTGCTGTACGGTAGCGGCTGTCTCGGACGACCGGGAGCCGCTGCTGCCCCACTGGCACGTGGAAGGGAGCTGAGACTGTGAGCAAGCCCATTTTTGAACAGCCTGCCGGATATCGCTTCCGGGCAGACGGTGTGCAGATGTCTCTGGACTGGCAGACAAATTTCGGCGCAGAGAAAACCGCTGCTTTGCAGAAAGCACAGTTCGCCACCGCGCAGAAAGCCGCCGCTCTCATCGACCAGTACGTGCCCTTCGATACCGGCATATTGAAAAACAGCGTGAATCAAGCCAGCAAGTTTGACGAAGGCTTGCTGGTCTATAACACGCCTTATGCACGCAGGCAGTTCTATCTTCACCCTGAAGGCGAATGTCTGCACGGTGAAAATGGGCTGCGCGGCTCTTACTGGGGACAGCGTGCTTTGGCCGATTACGGTGAAGCCATTGCCTACATTGCCACACAGGCTGTCACCACATTCTGGGGAGGGATGGGTCACTTATGAGCGAAACCGTAAAGCCCACCATTGCCGCCCTGCGGGCATGGCTCAAGACCTGCCCGCTGATCGCCGACGAGCAGGAAGCCACCGGTGCGGCCTTCCGCATTGCCGGACTGGAAGAAGAATCCACCGCCTTTTCCATCGAGGACAGCCCCGGTGATCCCATCATCACCGAGTACATCTCCGGCTGGGAAATGGCGAAGAATTACCTCTTCCTCAGCCGCCGGGAGTACAGCGAGGTGGATGCCGTCAGCATCCAGAATAGCGGCTTTTTCGAGCAGCTCACCGAGTGGGTCATGCGGAAGAATGCCCGGCACAACCTGCCCGACCTCTCGGCCTGCGGCGGGGGCAAGACCCCTACCGGCATTGCCGTGACGAACAGCGGCTACATCGTCACAAACAGCGCGGGCAGCTGTAAGATGCAGCTGCAAATGCGCCTGACCTACTACATGCCCAAATGAAAGGAGTTTTGATATGACTGTATCCGAAGCCATTGCTGGTCTCAGCTTTGCGCCCAGCGCATCCTATACCGGCATTGAGACGGCAGACGATTTTATGTTTGCCATTCAGACCGAAAGCACCCAGACGAAGGAATCTGACTGGATCGTCTGCGCCGACCATGTAAAGGAGCACAGCGGCGCTCTGAATGCGTCCACTACCTCCGACACCTTCATCCGCACCGGCCCTGTAGACACCAAGACCGCTACTCAGCGCACGCTGTCCGTCAACGGCAACCGCTGTCCGGGTGACACTTTCCAGAACTTCCTGCTGTCCCACAAGATCAAGTACGGCACCGGCAGTGATGTGATCGTGCCGTACATCTATTTCAGCCTGCGCACCGGCAAGGGCGAAAAGGGCACTGCGTCCCTGATCGTCACCAGCGATGTGGGTGGAGCCGCTGGTAATGCCGCCACCTTTGCCTGCGACGTGAAGGGCATCGGCACGCCGGACGAGTTTGACTACAACCACGCCACCCAGTCCGCTGAGCCTGCCAAGGCCGTCAAGGGCTGATTTTTTTCAAACACAGTCCCCGCTCCATACCCGGAACGGGGATCTTTTATGCCGTGAACAAAGCTTATTCCTCCGGGGCAGAACCGGGGCACGGCCCAAGAAAGGAGCCAGAACATGGTTATTTGTGGACAGGAATTTGAGTTTTCCCTGATGAACGCCAACGACCTTGACCGCTTTGAGGACGCCAACGAGCGGATGCAGCGCAGGAGTGCCGAGGAAGCAGAGAAGTTCGGGCGCGGCGGTGTCCGTCTGGGCGACCATGCACGTGCACAGGCACGCATTGCCATGGACTGCATCGACGAGATCCTCGGTGCAGGCGCATCCGACCGTCTGGGGCTTAACGAAAACTACATGGCCCCCATCTATGACGTGATCGAGGAACTGGGCAATGCCTTTGCCGCTGAGAAGCAGCGCTATGCCGCAAAGCCTGCCCAGCCCATGAACCGGGAGCAGCGCCGGGCACAGGCCAAAAAGGGCAAGCACAAGCCGCCCGTGAGCTATCCCGCGCCGCCTGCCGCCCGGATGGTGGAGCGGGTGGACAATGCCGCCCGGCGCAAACAGCTGCTGGCTGAGCTGGCAGCGCTGGAAAATGGCTGATCTGCTGACGGCACATCTGCCGGATAGCTGGCACGGCAGACGCATCGACCCGGATTTCCGGCACATGGTGCGGCTCTCCAACGCCTACGCCCACGGCAGGCTGGACGGCGAACACCCGGAAGAAGCCCTTGCGATCATGGAGCGATTCTATCATAAGCCTGTGCCGCCGGAACAGCTCCCCGATGCTTACGGCTGCATGGTGGATTTTTACCGTGCCGGTGAGCAGGCCGCAGCAGGCACTGCAAGTGAACCTGACAACGGCCCGGAAAAGCCGCCAGCTTTCGACTACCATTGCGATGCCGGTTACATCGTGGCGGCATTCCAGCAGGCCTACGGCATCGACCTGACCCGCGAAAAGGTGCACTGGTTCCGGTTCCGTGCGCTGTTCGCCGCCCTGCCGGAGGAGACCCTCATGGCAAAGATCATGGGCTGGCGCACCATGGACCTGTCCGAGTACGAGGGCAGTATGCGCGACCGCTACGCCGACCTGCAGGAGCGCTTTGCCCTGCCTGCTGAGCTGAGAGGGGGTGCTGCCCGTGTCGTTTCGGTCGAAGAGCATGACGCTGCGTTCCTCGCGCGTTTCCGGCACTAGCCGCGCCCCGGTGCCCTGCCCCTATTGCGGCCGGGCGCTGCCGGTGTGGGCAGAAAATGCCGCATCCGCCCATGGCCTGTGGGTAAAATGCAAAAATCCCGCCTGTAAGCGGGAGGTAGAGATCAAGTTATAACAGCCTGTGCCCTTGTGCCCGCGCTCCGAATGAGAGGTGGACACAGTGGCAGATTTCAGCATCACCGGTGAAGTAAGGCTGAACAGCGACCCGGCAGAAAAAAGCACCAGTAAGTGGACGATAGCCGCCGGGCAGATGATCGCGGACTTTGCAAAACAGGCATCGTCCAAGCTGGCCGAGGTGGTCAAGAGCGGCGTGGACTACAACGCCACCATGGAAAGCTACCTGACCAACTTCAAGGTCATGCTGGGCAGCGAGGAGGCCGCCGCCACAAAGCTTTCCGAGATCCGCAAAATGGCGGCGGCAACGCCTTTCAGCCTGTCCGACCTGACCGAGGGCACCCAGACGCTGCTGCAGTTCGGCATTGCGGCAGACGACACCACCGGCGTGCTGCAGCGGCTGGGTGATATCTCGCTGGGCAACGCCGGGAAACTGCAGACCCTGACCCGCGCCTACGGCAAGATGTCCAGCGCCCAAAAGGTCACGCTGGAAAACGTCAACATGATGATCGATGCGGGTTTCAACCCGCTGAACCAGATCTGTGATGCCACCGGCGAGAGCATGTCCGACCTGTACAAGCGCATCTCGGATGGCAAGGTCAGCTTCAGCGAGCTGGAAGCAGCGGTGGAAGCCGCTACCAGTCAGGGCGGTCAGTTCTACAACGGTATGCTGGAAGCCAGCCAGACCTTCAGCGGGCGCATGTCCACCCTGAAGGATAATGTCAGCGCCCTGACCGGTGAGCTGACCAGCGGCCTGTTTGCAGCTCTGGGTGATTTGGTTGTCAAGCTGAACGAGGTGGTGGTCTCCTTCCTCGACAGCGACGAGAAGATGGCCCAGCTCAAGGAGACCATCGGCATTGCAACGGCTGTTGTGGCCGCTGCCGGAACGGCATTCCTGACCTACAAGGGCTATGTGGCTGCCGCTACTGCAATCGAAGTGATCCACACAGCCGCGACCACGGCCATGACCGCTGCTCACAAAGCCGCCGAAGCCGGGGCGACCGGTCTTGCAGTCGCGCAGGAAGGTTTGAACGCGGTTCTCAAGGCGAACCCCATCGGTCTGGTGGTGTCTTTACTTGCAGCTCTGGCGGCGGGTCTCGTGACGGCCTATAAGACCAGCGAGACCTTCCGCAATGCCGTCAACTCCGCATTTGCGTCTGTGAAAAAGATCGCACAGAACGCCATCGGCACGGTGGTGGACTGGATCAATGAGCTGGTCGCCAAAATCAGGGGCGCGGCGGCTGCACTGGCAAACCTGAAAAACGGTGTCGGTGCGGCACAGGATGCCTACAATGCCGCCTACAACGGCTACATGGACAACTATAACCGTGACAAGCTGGATAAGGCCGCACAGGAGCGCGGAAAGCTCCACGCCGAGCGTGTGAAGCAGGCGCAGGAAGAGGCCGCTGCCGCCAAGGCATCAGCCGAGACCATCTCCCAGTCCGCAGGCAAAGCCGCATCTGCCGTCAGCACCTCCGGCAAAAAGGCCAGTGCCAGCGCCCAAACGGCCACCGCCACGGTGGTGAAGTCCATCTCCGACACGACCACTACCGTGAAAGACGGCATCACCCGCACGGTTGAGACGGTCAACGAGACCCTTTCCAACGGCAAACAGCAGCAGAAACAGACCATCACCGAGACTTCCCGGCAGATGGTGGATGGTGTTCTGAAGGACGTCAAGACCATCACAGAGGTGGCTGCGGACGGCACCAAGACCGTCAAGCAGACCATGGAGACCGTCCGCGAAACCGCCAAGACGGTCACCTCCACCTTTGAGACGCTGGCAGACGGGGTCAAGACCACCACCCAGACCGTCACCGAGACCCTGACCGACGGCACCGAGACCCAGAAGCAGGTCATCACCGAGGTCTACGACGACGTGGTGGACGGTGCCCTTGTGACGGTGGAGAAGATCAAGACCGTCGCGGCCGACGGCACCGTGCAGGTGGCCGAGCAGATCAAAAAGTCCAGCGAGAACACCTTCGACGGCCTGTGGAAGGAGCTGCAGACCGAAGCAGACAGCGGCATGCTTGGCACCTTCGATGATCTGTACACCGCCGTCAAGAATCAGGACTGGTTGGGCATCGGCAAGTGGGTGGCGAGCACCATCTACGGCGGTCTGACTGCCGACCAGAAGAAGCAGGTCAATGATTTTGCCCTTGGCATCGTGACTAAGCTCAACAAAGCGCTGGGCGGTGCCCGCGATCAGCTGGTACAGGGTGCCATTGATCTTGGCGGGCAGATCGTGAACGGCCTGACCGGCGGCTTCTCTGAGGTCTGGCAGCAGGCACAGGGCCTTGGTTCCACCCTCGTGTCGGTCTTTCAGGGCCTGCAGGGGCCGCTGAGCACGGCGGCTCTCGCCATCAGTCAGGGCCTGAGCGGCGGTCTGCTGTCCAGCTTCCCCACCATTTTTGCGGGCGTGGCCACCATGGTAGGCACTATCGGCGCAGCGTTTGAGGGAATGCTGACCGCCATTTCTGCCGCGCTGAGCGCGACTGTTTTCGGCATCCCGATGGGCCTGATCGTGGCAGCGGCAGCGGTCGCGCTGGGCGTTGCCATTGCGGCCATCGTGGGCAGCATGGGCGGCTCCAAAAAGAACGTAAGCCACGGCGGCGGTTCCGCTGGCGGCGGTTCGTCCGGCTCCGGCGGCATGGGCAGCGTGGATATCACCACCGGCACCGGTAGTCTGGAAGATGCCATCAACGCCAACACCAAGGCGCTGGAAAAGACAAACTCTGCCCTTGCCGATATGATCCGGCAGGCGGGAGCTCTGGTGCTTTCCGACAACATGCGCCTCGGCTCCACCGTGGCCGCTTCCGGCACTGCACAGGTGGTGTCCGCTGCCAACAGCTACCACCGCGAGGGCGACACCAACATCACCCAGAACTTCTACAACGGCCACGACACCGCCGCCGCACAGCAGCGGGAAGCCCGCTGGGAAGCCGACAAGGCCAAGGCCCGCAAACGATGAAAGGAGGACACTGTGCTATTTAAGGACCATCTCAAAATCGTGACTGATGCCGGTGCCGTCCTGCATCTGGGCTGGGACTACGATGCCCCTTACGTTCTCGACCCGCTGAACGGGGTGGATGTGGACCTGCAGACCGCGCAGGGTGTCAATCAGATTGGCGACACCGTGGAGGGTCAGAGCGTCTCCGGCGTGTCCCGCACCCTCGATGTGGTGTTCTGGGGCGCGTATGCGCTGGACAATGCCCGGGCGTTCAGCAAAAAGCTGCCCTACTTCACCAAGGGCACCCTGTACTTTGGCGACCACTATTTCACCCGGTTCGTGCTGCAGAAAACGCCCTACTTTTCCAGCTACACGCCGCAGCCGCGCTGTTCGCTCATGCTCTACAGCGAAAAGCCCTTCTGGTACGACCTCAATGCCGTCAGCAGCGTGCTGGGCGGGTACGAAAAGGCGTTCCGCTTTCCTGTCTGCTACGACAGCCACATCTACGGCATCAAACGGGACGGCACGGCGGCAGTGCTGCGCAACGAGGGCAGCCTGCCGGTGCCCTTCACGGCCACCCTGCGGTGCGACATGCCGGTGACGCATCCCAAGGTGGTGGATCTGCAGACCGGGGCCTTCATCGGCTTTGACCTGACCCTGCAGCCGGACGAGACGCTGGAAATCTACCGCAGCACATCCGACCGGCTGGCCTGCACCCTGACCCGGGCAGGCGTGACCGAGAACATCTTTGCAAAGCTGGACGAGGACAGCACCCTCACCGAGCTGCAGCCCGGCGATAACATGCTCTCCATGCAGGCCGAGAACGGCTCCGGCTACCTGCAGGCATCCGTGAGCTTTTACCCGATGGAGGCGGGCATCCTGCCCGAACCGCTATGAGAATAGACGTTTTGGACGCAGACACCCTTGCCCGCGTGGGCTGGGTGGACGTGTGGGTGTCCCTCTATTGGGACAGTCCCTATTACTCCGAGGGCAGCTTCACGCTGGAAGTGCGCCCCACCACCGAGAACCTGCAGCTTTTGCAGGAGGGCCGCTGGCTGGTGCGCAGCGACGAGAACCCCCGCATCCCCATGCGCATCTGCTCCCGCGCCAACCAGAACGAGGACGCGAACCTTGTGGTGTCCGGCTACCCGGCAACATGGCTGCTGACAAAGCGCGTCTCTGCTGTGACGGTGAAGAACCAGAACGCGGAATCCGCCATGCGCAGCCTTGTGAGCGCCGCAAAGCCATGGCCCCGCCTTGCGCTGGGCACCGAGTACGGCTTTGACACCACCTTTGAAAAACAGACCTCCGGCGGCACGGTGTTCGACTACTGCAAGACCATCGGGCAGGCCTGTGATCTGGGGTTCCGCATCGTGCTGGACGGCAAGGGCAGCAGCAAGCGCCTGCTCTTCGAGTGCTTCCGCCCCACCTTCGACCCAAACCGCCGCTACAGTCCCAAGTGGGGCAATCTGCTGAATTCCGGGTGGAGCTTTTCCGATACCGATTACGCCAACGTGGCCCTTGTGCAGGGCGCTGGCGAAGGTGACGAGCGCGCCACCGTCTGGGTGGGCGATGTGAACGCTACCGGCTCCGACCGGCGGGAAATGTACGTCGATGCCCGTGACGTGCAGCCGGAGGACGGCGAGACCAGCACCAGCCAGAGCTATCTGGAAAAGCTGGCTGACCGGGGCGGCGAAAAGCTGCTGGCCCAGCTGCGCACCGGGTCCATCGAGTTTGACGTGGACGACGACACCCTGCAGGTGGGCGACGTGTTGAGCGCCAGCCTGCCCCAGCTGGGCTACACTGCCATGGTGCGGGTAGCCGACATCATCACCCAGAGCGAGGACAGCGGCACAACCCGCACCATCCGGCTGGGTACGCCCAGCTGGCACAAGACTTAGGAGGACTTTATGGCTGATATCATTACTTACCCCGAAAACGGCATTACCTACGATGCCGACGACGCTTCGGGTTACCTCGCCACCCGCCTGAGCGGCGTATACAGCGCTGAGGAGGATTTTGCTGTCACAGCACAGGGCGGCCTGAGCGTGCAGGTGAGCGCCGGTCAGGCATGGGTGCGCCCGGCACGGTTCAAGGGCCGCAGCATCATCATGGAGCAGCCCACCACCGTGGTGCTCACCGAAGCGGACCCTGTACGCAGCCGCATTGACCGTGTGGTTCTGCGCTACGATGCCGCCGCCAAAAAGACCCGCCTGCAGGTGCTGGAAGGTGTCCCGAATTCTGCCGGGCCTGCTGCCCCGGCCATCACCCGCACCGAGCTGATCTACGACCTCTGCCTTGCCGAGATCAAGCGCCCTGCAGGCTCCACCGCCGTTACCGCCGCCGACATCTACGATACGCGCGCAGATGAGACCGTCTGCGGCGTGATGCGGGATGGTGTGCATGGCATCCCCACCGGCACGCTGGTGCAGCAGTGGAAGGCCGTGATCGAATCCATGAGGGGTGGCAGCTTTTACACCCGTGCCGAGGTGGATGCGCTGTTGAAAAGCTTGAAAAGCGTGGATCCTTTTCCCGTGGGCAGCATCTACCAGAGCACCGCACGTACAAGCCCTGCCGCACTGTTCGGCGGTACATGGCAGGAGATTGCGCAGAACCGGGTACTGATGGGTGCTGGCAGCGGCCACGCAGCGGGCACCACCGTGGAGGCCGGACTGCCGAACATCACAGGCTCTTTTGTCGCGGATGTAAAAAAGGGTGAACATAAGGTATCCGGCGCATTCACTGCCGGCAACGTGATCGCATCTACGGGCGAATACAATTCCTTTTCTGATGTATATAAGTTCAGTCTGGATGCATCCAAGTCTAATGCCATCTACGGCCGCAGCGCCACCGTGCAGCCTGCCGCCTACTATGTGCACATCTGGCGGCGCGTGGCCTGAGAAAGGAGGTTTTGAACCATGAAGATCATTGACGAGAACGGTGCAGCCATTGAAAACCCTGACCTGACGCTTGGGTATCTGGTGGACGACACCGAGCCAGTGGAGCACCCCGCCGTGGAAGGCGTGGAGGAAGTGAGCCACTACGAGACCGTAACGGAGTATCCCGGCGGCGGCAGGGATGTGCGGAAGGTCATCGACGTGCCGGGCGTGCCTGCGCAGGCCGCATGGACCGAACAGGTGCCGGTGCAGAGATACATCCGCTACACCGCCGAAGAGCTGGCCGCGCAGGAAGAAGCCCGCAAGAAGGCCGAAGCCCGGGAGAAGCTGCCGGACACGGTGGCGGCACTGCAAAAAGAAAACGAGATGCTCAAGCAATGCTTGCTTGAAATGAGCGAGATTGTTTATGCATAAAATCACACAAAAATTAGAAAGGTTGGTACGTATGATGGCGATGCTGTGGGCACAGGAAATTATGTCTGTTGAGACTATGGAGGAGGCAAAGGCTCTGTATGAGCGCTGCCCCCGCCTGCTGAAGGAGAAGGTGAAGGCAATTCTTATCAAGAGCGGCTTTGAGGAAATCGTACAGTAAGGAGCGGAGGACAAGGCAGATCAGGAGCTGAAAGAGAACGTGAAAATCGGGGCCTGACCCCGTGAAAGGACGTGATACATATGGCGATCAAACAGTACAGCCTGAAAACGGACGGCGCAAAGCAGCTCTCCCCCGCGTTCCGTGTGCGGGAGTTCCGCTGCCGCGACGGCACCGACACCATCCTCATTGACGAGGGCCTTGTGGTGCTGCTGCAGTGCATCCGGGAGCACTTCGGCAAGCCGGTGACCATCACCAGCGGCTACCGCACAGCCAGCCACAACGCAAAGGTGGGCGGTTCCAAATCCAGCCAGCACCTGCTGGGACGCGCTGCAGACATTCAGGTGCAGGATACCGACCCGCTGGCTGTGGCCGCCTACGCCGAAAGCCTGATGCCCGGCTGGGGCGGCGTGGGCCGCTACCCGGTCAAGGCAGGCCGGGCAAAGGGCTGGGTGCACGTAGACACCCGCCCGAACAAGAGCCGGTGGACACTGTGAGGTGAATAACATGAGCAAGACTATTTTTATCAGCCAGCCCATGGGTGGCTTGTCCGATGAACAGGTACTTCAGGAACGCACCGCCGCGGTCAGCAAGGCAAAGGCCCTGTTGGGTGAAGATGTGGCTCCGCTGGAAACCTTCTTTGATGATTTCGGCCCGGCAGCAAAGCCGCTGGACTATCTGGCCCGGAGCATTGAGTTTCTTGCAAAGGCTGATGTGGCAATCTTTGCTCCGGGCTGGAAGAATGCCCGCGGCTGCCGTATTGAGCACCAGTGCGCCGAAGATTACGGTATTCCCGTGGTGGAGGTGTGACCAATGGCGAGCTGTTTGATTTCTGATGCTCCCTATGCATCGTGGCTCTCCGACGTTCTGGCCACGCTCGAAGAGCACAAAATCAGCAAAGTTGCAGTAGCTGCGCCTTTGCCGACCGGCGAGGTGTTCACCGGCTATTTCGGTATGGACACGATGGACAAGGCGCTGATCGCAACGAACATTCAGGCCGATGCCACCATGGATGTGGTCTGTGCCAATGGCCAGCGCATCCAGCAGGCGTGGGAAGATAGCACTGAAGATTCGGAGGATTGATACCAATGCAGCAGATTTTCTCGTACATCTCCGCGCACTGGATGGAGGGATCCATCTGGCTGCTGGGTCTTGGCTGGGGCTACCTCGTAAAGAAAGTAACCGAGTACAAGACCATCAAGGACGGCCTGCTGGCCATCATGCATGACCGGCTGTATCAGGCGTGCATCTACTACACCCAACAGGGCTGGATCGATGCCAGCGGCCTGAAGAACCTCGAATACTTATACCAAAGTTACCACGCGCTGGGTGGCAATGGCACCGGCACCGAGCTTTATAACCGGGCCAAGGCGCTGCCCATCCGCGATTAAATGCAAGCCCGGCGCTGCCGGGAGAAAGGACCTAACTATGAACGAACATACCTACAACGCACCCACCATCTCCGCAGGCACCATTGCCCGCACCGCCTGCCTGCTGCTGGCCCTGACCAATCAGGTGCTGTCTGCACTGGGCAAGCCCGTGCTGCCCATCGAGAGCCAGACCGTGGAGCAGCTGGTCACCGCCGGCATCACCACCGTGGCCGCGCTGGTCGCGTGGTGGAAGAACAACAGCTTCACTCCTGCAGCCCTTCAGGCAGACCAGACCTACGACAAGCTGAAGGCACAGGGGAAGTAAGCCGCCCTGCCCAAAATAGCCATACATAGCAACAGCCCCGGGGAGCCTGACGGTTCCTCGGGGCTGTTTTTGTTTGGCATGTTTCGACGCTTTACGACGTATATCGACGTAATTGGTAAATTTTAAGTATTTTTTCGGTTAGAGTTGACGCATAGAAAGGATGTGTCAACTATGATCGTTTCCGAATTGTCCACTCAAGTCAATGATCTGCTGCGCCCGATGGGCATTACACGTAACCTGAGCGCCTACAGTATCCTGTGCCAGTGTCTTGAGCTGGTCTGTGAGCAGGAAGACCGCCTGCAGGCCGTGGAGAAAGATATCTATACCCCTATCGCCGACCGCAGAAGGTGTGAGCCAAAAGCGATTCAAAGTGCTGTCCGCCGGGCAGCTAAAGGTGCATGGCTCACAAACCCGGAGTATGTGCAGCAGCTGGCAGGCTATCCGCTGACCGGATGCCCAAGCGCGGTACAGTTCATTGAAATGCTGTATAATGCGCTGGTGAGAGCAGCCTGAAAACTTAATAGTGTTACCAAAAACGTTACCATGATAAAGAAAAGAACGCCAATTTCTAACGAAATGGCGTTCTTTTTTCATGGTGGAGGCGATGGGAGTCGAACCCATGTCCGAAAAGAGTTCAGTGTAGGTATCTCCGGGTGCAGGCGATCTACAACATTCCCGCCGCGCCACGCCGATCGTCAGGCTAGCGCATTGGTAGCTTCATGAGTTCCTGCCGGTCCGCAAAGCTTAAGTCCGTTCAGGTGCTGTGTCTAAAGGACGCCCCGGCCCCACACGACACAAGAGTGGGCGGAACGCGCAGCACTCAGGCTGCGAGCAACTGAGAATTGTTATTGTCAGTTAATTTTTTTGGAGGAGTTATAGAGCAGTTCCCCCACTGCTACCCGCTGCCCAGACCTCGCTCTCCCCGTCGAAACCTTTACGCCCCCTTATAAAGCACACCTTGCGGTGTGCAGAAAGCTTTGAAAAAGTTCCGCTTCAGGAAGCGGTCTGAAAAGATCAATAGTATTTGCCGTTGGACTTCATAGCACGGTCAATGGAACGCTTTGCATCGCGCTGGGCGGCATCGGCACGCTTATCGTAGAGCTTTTTGCCTTTGCAAAGGCCCACTTCCATTTTCACGCGGCCATGTTTGAAATAGAGCGAAAGCGGCACAAGGGTATATCCCTGCAGCTTGCACTGCTGATGCAGCCGCCGGATCTCACTTTTGTGTGCCAGCAGGCGCCGGACGCGCATCGGATCCTGATTGAACATGTTTCCGTGGTCGTAGGGACTGATATGCATTCCCTTTACCAGCAGTTCACCATCCTCAATATCGACCCAGCTGTCTTTCAGGTTGACCCCTCCGGCACGCAGGCTCTTGACCTCCGTACCTTTCAGCTCAACGCCGGTTTCCAGCGCTTCCAGAACGAAGTATTCATGGCGCGCTTCACGGTTTGTGGCAATGGTTTTTGTTGCCGGACGCTCCTTAGTGGGTGCCATTCCGCGCGCCTCCTTTCTCCATTGTGGTTTGTTGTATCAGTATACCATTTTTTTATGGTTTTGCAAGGGCTGTTTTTGAAGAAATTGTAAATTTTTCCCAATTCACAGCTCACCACGGCCAGAAAGTGCACGATACAAGGTGGTCTCGTCTGTGTACTCCAGACTTGCACCCACCGGCAGACCGTAGGCCAGACGTGTGGTCTTGATGCCCAGAGGCTTGATAAGCTTTGCCAGATACATGGCGGTGGCTTCACCCTCCACCGTGGGGTTCATGGCCATGATGACCTCTTTCACCTTGCCGTCGCCCAGGCGGGCCAGAAGTTCCTTGACGCACAGCTGTTCGGCAGTAATGCCGTCCATCGGGCTGAGCAGGCCGTGCAGCACATGGTACAAGCCGTGATACTCCCTTGTGCGTTCAAACGCCTGCACATCGCGGGGCGTTTCCACCACGCAGATCACAGAAGGATCGCGTTTTGCACTGGCACAGATGGGGCAGATATCCGCTTCTGTATAATTCTGGCAGATACGGCAGCGATGGAGCTTGGTGTGGGCACCCTGAATGGCTCCAGCCAGTGCGGCGGCATCTTCGTCCGACATGCTCAGCACCTGATACGCCATGCGGGTAGCGCCCTTGCGCCCGATCCCCGGAAACTTGCTGAATTCTTCGATCAGCTTTTCCAGCGGGGCAGCAGTATAGCCCATGTTCTTCCCTCCTGCCGGATCAGAGACCGGGGATGTTCATGCCGCCGGTCAGCTTGCCCATTTCAGCTTCGGCAGTTTCGTCCACCTGCTTGACGGTTGCGTTGATGGCAGCAGCCACCATATCTTCCAGCATTTCAACATCATCCGGGTCCACAGCCTCGGGCTTGATGTTGATGGACAGCACTTCGTGCTTGCCGTTCATCTTAACAGTGACCATCTCACCGGCAGCGCTGCCGGTGTACTCGGCAGCTTCCAGCTCGGCCTGTTTGGCTTTCATATCTTCCTGCATCTTCTGTGCCTGACGCATGAGGGCGTTCATATCGGGGCGGCCAAAGCCTGCGGGCATTCTTGCTTTCATAATCGTTTCTCCTTATTGATGCAATGTATTTTTATGATCTCGTTTTCCTTGCGGAATCCTCAATGGACACATCCAACCCCAGCTTTTCCAGTGCACGAAGCGACTGCTCTGCGTTGGAGACCGTTTTGCCAGCGCTCTTTGGTTCATAGGGACCAATGGGCACCGCCGTACCGGACACATCCTTGATCAGCTTTTTGATCAGGCGCTGGCTGTCCTTGTTGGCGCGGATAAAATCGCGGAAGGTCTTGCCGCCGTCGATCAGCACGCGGGTGCCATCAAAGTAAGCCTTGGACTTGCGCAGATAGGTGTAGAGCATGGGATCTTTTTCCTGCAGCTGCTGTACCACCTGCGGCCAGTACGGATACAGCGCAGTCCCTTCCTGCCCGGCATCCTGCGGCTTTTCCGGCACAGGCTTTGCAGCGGGCGTGGGTGCAGGTTTGGGCGGTTCTGGCTGCGGAACAGGTTCCAACTCTGCCGGCATGGGTGCAGCTGGCTGTGCGGCCTGCGCGGCAGGCTCGTCCCAAGGCAGCATTCCGGCCTGCTGCACGGGCGGTTCCTCCGGCAGCGGCGGCAGCTCTTCGGTCTGGACGGGTGAAGTCTGCTCTACAGATATTTCCGACGGCGCGGAAGGTTCTGCCTTTACAGGTTTCGGTTCCGCTGCAGGCTGCACCACAGGGACGGACGGTATTGGCGGCTGGGGAGTCGGAGCGCTTGCAAAGGGCTGCACAGCAGTTGCCGAGGCAAACGGCTGCGGCGCTGCGGGTTGAGCTGCAGCACGGGGCGCGGCCTGCACAGGAACTGCCTGCGGCTGCTGGGGCGGTTCGGATAAGCCAAACAGTGCAAGTTCCAGCTCGATCCGCTGGTCGCTGCCGCGGGTCATATGTTCCAGCGCACTGCCCAGCGCACGGATGGCACGAATGGCCTCCCGCTGGCCCAGCTGCGGGCCTTTTTCCAGATACAAAGCCTCCTCCTCCGGCGAAACGCCGGACAGAAGGCTCTGCCCGCCCGGCAATGCTGCCAGCATCAAAGCACGATAATGCGCGATCAATTCCTCTGTCAGACGCTTGACATCCACAGACTGCTGGCGAAGCTGTGCCAGCTGGGCCAGTGCTGTGGCACCGTCCTGCGCTTCCAGTGCGTCCGAAATGCGGAACAGATAACTGCGGTCGGTCACACCTGCCATGCGGCGCACCACATCGGCATCGATTTTCGCCGTAACGCCTGCGCAGGTATCCAGAATGGACAACGCATCACGCAGTGCACCGTCGGCCAGACGGGCGATCAGTTCCGCACCGTCCGGCGAAAGCTCCAGCTTTTCCTCACCTGCAATGTATTCCACCCGGCGGGCGATATCCTCCGGCCCGATGCGGGTAAAATCGTACCGCTGGCAGCGGGAAAGAATGGTGGCGGGCACCTTCTGGATCTCAGTGGTTGCCAGAATAAAGATGACGTGGGCAGGCGGTTCTTCCAGCGTTTTGAGCAGCGCATTGAATGCCGCTGTGGACAGCATGTGCACCTCATCGATGATGTATACCTTATATTTACAGGCGCTGGGAGTGTAAGCTGTCTCGTCGCGCAGGTCGCGGATATCGTCCACACCGTTGTTGGACGCCGCATCCATCTCCACCACGTCCAGAATGCTGCCGTTATCGATGCCCTTGCAGATCTCACACTCGCCGCAGGGGTCTCCATTGACCGGATGCAGGCAGTTGACTGCCTTTGCAAAGATCTTGGCGCAGGTGGTTTTGCCGGTGCCGCGCACGCCGGTAAACAGGTAGGCATGGCCCACACGGTTTGCCGTGATCTGGTTTTTCAGCGCAGTAACAATGGCCCGCTGGCCTACCACATCCTCAAAACGCTGCGGTCTCCATTTGCGGTACAAGGCACGGTACATGGTTCTCTCCCCTTTCCTGCAAAATAAAAAGGACAGCGCTGACGGGGTTTTGTCCCCGCCTTGCGTAACTCGGCATACGGATGCAGGCTTACTGAAACGCACGAACGCACTGCTTAAGGCTGCTTGGTTCCCCACCTGACCTGGTTCACAGCGAATCCATCGTACAGGACCCGCATCCGTATGCCGAACCACGCAGCAGGCGCTGTCCGACACATCCTTCTGAATGCCAGAATATTGTACCATAAACGCAGGCAGATTGCAAGGGGTGGGAGGTATCATTTCACAGCCCACGCATGAAACGATCAAATAGGATAGCCCAACGTCAGAAAATGTGATGTTCTCTAAAATCCAAAAAGCGCAGTACATTCTCTGCGCTTTCGCGTTTTGTACTGCGCTTTGCTTTTATCCTGTTATTTTAACGGCATTGATTTTGCAGCAGCCCTTTTTTCTTACAATGCCACATCCAGTGCCATCATCAGCGCAAATCCCAGCACGATGCTTACAACACCGACAGGCTCGTCGCCCTCCACGGCCTGCGGGATCATCTCCTGTGCGGTCACGCACACCATACAGCCCGCCGCTGCGCTGAGCAGCCACGGCAGCGCAGTACTGACCCATTCGGCCAGAGCAAAGGCAAGCAATGCCCCCAACGGCTCTACCAGCCCGGAAGCCGCTCCCGCAAAAAACGCCTGACTGCGGGTGCGGCCGTTATGGGCCAGCGGCAGGCTGACTGCTGCACCTTCCGGGATATTCTGCAGGCCGATGCCAAGGCTCAGCGCCAGTGCACCGCTGATGGCATCCGGCTCCCCGGTCAATGCCAGTGCAGCGGCAAGGCCCGCCACCATACCCTCGGGCAGGTTGTGCAATGTTACAGCCAGCACCATACGTCCGCCGTGCCCGGCCCCGCCTGCCAGCAGCTGCCCGGCAAACTGTTCCACCTGCAAAAGGCCCACTGCGCCAAGCACAAGCCCCACTGCCGATGGGATCCATGCCGGAAGCGGCAAAGTCTGTCCGCGCTGGATAGCAGGCAGCAGCAGGCTCCACACACTGGCCGCCAGCATGATGCCCGCTGCCATGCCGCACAGGATGCGCTGCGTGCAGGGCCGCGACCGCCGCCGCAGCAAAAACACGCCTGCTGCCCCCAGTGTAGTGCACGCCGCCGGAAACAGCAGTACCCACGCAGTGAAAACGATCTGGTTCACGATACATTCCCCCTTTGCCCGGTGTATGTGCGCCGAAGCAAAAAGGTGCAGAAAAGCCCGTCACACAAAATACAGTGTGACGGGCTTTTCTGTCAGAATGCGATGGCATCTTCTTCGTTGCCAAAGGGCAGACCCGTAGCCGGATCGACCGGCGGCAGGCCAGTCTGCCCCATATCCGCCGCCTTTACGCTGCATACCACCGCATTGGCAAGCACATACTTCACCTTTGCGGTGGCAGCAGCGCCGATCTTATCATAGATGCGGCCTGCGCTGTAACAGTCGCCCAGCACGGTGTGAGTGCTGTTGGCCACATAACCCACCTTGCCCAGACCCGGCAGTTCTGCGCGGATGGCTTCGCGGTCAAAGTCATTCTCCGGCTCCTTGACCAGCTTTACCTTCTGGCCTACTGTAAACGGCTGAGTGCCGAAGCGGTAGTTGAGTCCGGTCAATGTAACATAGTACTTCATCTTTATTTCCTCCAAAACACATGTTTTATTTTCAGGGAGCCCGTTCATCCCCTGCTGTGTCTGTATTATCCACTTTTTATGTCCAATAAAAATCACTTTCAAATAACACTTGTCATTTTTTGATATTTTTGTTCAGGTTCGCTGCACAAAGTTTACCCTCTTTTCTTTCTCCGCAGGTCAACTGTCAGGTGACAAATGGCTCTTTTCCGTTTCCGGAGCCGCATCATCCTCACTTTTGCATTTCTTTATTTCTCTTTAGGGAACATGCATTCCCGTCTTGATTCAAGTGAACAAACAATGAAAGAAATTACAAAGTGATTACAACGCGGTAAAAAATTCTTTCCTGAGTCTCCCTGTGCTTCGATCAGTTTAACAAAAACTCTTTGACTTTTAGCGATAAATTATAACAAAATCGTAGATTATCATTGAAATCTCACTTCTTAGCCAAAAAAGCTCTTGATTTTTTCGCAAAAAAGACTAGAATATCCACTTGCAGAAAGGCACTTCCTGTAGGGCCTTCTGCAAAATACATTTGCGTATGGCAAGGAGATTTTAGATATGAAACTCAAGAATGTTTGTGTTGCTGTTGTTGCTCTGGCTCTGGCTGTTGGCATGACCGCTTGCGGCGGTTCTGCTTCCTCCACTGCTGCATCCTCTTCCGAGGCTGCTTCTACCAGCACTTCTGTTGCTGCTGAGGCCGAGGAGAGCGCTTCTTCCGCTGTTGCAGAGGAGAACGGTTCTTCTTCTGAGGCCGCTTCCAGCGAGGCCGCTTCTTCTGAGGCCGCTTCTTCTGAGGCTGCTTCCAGCGAAGCTGCTTCTTCCGTTGCAGCTTGATCGCACAGCGCCTAAATTCCAATAAAAGCTGAAGCCGGGCACAGGGAGCCATGAGTTTTCCTGTGCCCGGCTTTTTGTAGCAAAATGCGCCGGAAAGGTTTATTGGGAACCTCCCGGCGCATTTTTCAGAAGCTGTCATCAGAAGCAGGATGCCCCTCAGGCAGCGTGCAATGCTTATTCTTATATTCCCCAGAACAGGATCCCCAGTCCTGCAGAGAGCAGGATCATCCCAATGGGCGATGGTGCTTTGCCCTTTTTCCGGCGGCAAAGGGCATGCAGCCCCCACAGCAGCAGGAACACCACAATGGAACGGAGATCCGGTGCAATGCCTGCCTTGTCCGCTGCAAACCCGGCCAGCGTAGAAAGCGCCATGTTGACTGCAGTTGCCAGAATCATCGCCACCACACAGGGACGAACGCCGCCAAGAACTGCGTTGATTCCCGCATACTTCATCAGGTTCTGCAGCACCGATGCAACGAGCAGGATAATGACAAAGGACGGTAGCACCACCCCCAGCGTGGCACACAGCGCGCCCCAGAAGCCGCCCTGTGAAGCACCGATGAAGGTGGCCATATTGATGGCCAGCGGGCCGGGTGTGGATTCCGACACGGCAATGAAGCTGAGGAATTCGCCTTCCGTCAGCCAGCCGTGTCCTAAGACCGTTTCCCGCACCAGCGAGATCATCCCGTAGCCGCCGCCGAAGGACAACGCACCGATCATGAGGAAATTCCAGAAAAGTTCTACATAGATCACGGCTTCTTCTCCCCCTTCCGCAGCTGCTGTACTGCATACACCAGCAGCCCGGCCGCACCGCTGAACAGGATGTAAAAAATGGAAGAGAAGGACACTGCTGCAATGGAACAGCCCACCATCGCTGCCGCAACCGTGGTCAGGATGACAATATTGAAGACGCTGTGTTCCAGCTGCTTCAGCATTTTCAGGCCCGCCGAGAGGATCAGATAGATCACGCACACCTGAATGCCGTGGAACGCACTTGCCACCACCGAAAGGCGGAGGAACTGGTCAAAGAACAGCGAGATCAGATAAATGACCGCGAAGGACGGAAGACATACCGCCACCGTGGACGCTGCCGCACCTGCCGTACCCTCGATCTTGTAGCCGATATAGGTGGCACTGTTCACCGCCACCGGGCCGGGCGTAGACTCCGCAATTGCCACCATGTCCAGAAATTCTTCTTTTGTCACCCACTTTTTCTCTTCCACAAATTCATTTTGCAGCAGGGCTACCATGGCGTAGCCGCCGCCAAACGTGAACGCACCAATTTTGAAAAACGTCCAGAAAAGCTCCTTTGTTTTCGACATAGCCTTCTCCTTTCTTGCGCCTTATTATATCATTTTTTGTTTTGATATGATATACTTTAATGGAATATGCTGCTTTCTTTGGAAAAAGCAGAAAAAGGAGTTTAGGATATGAAAACAAAATTTGGCATTGTAGGCTGCGGCTTTCTGGGCGGCATTGTGGCTAGCGCATGGAAGAACGGTCTGCTGCCGGACTATGAGCTGGTGGGCGTGACCAGCCGCACCCGTGCTTCGGCAGAAAAACTTGCCGCCGAGGTAGGCTGTCCCGTCTGCGATGATGTGGATGCTCTGCTGACACTGCAGCCGGAATACATTGTGGAGACCGCTTCGGTGGAGGCTGTGCGCGCCATGGCTGTGCCTGTACTGAAAAAAGGCGTGAATCTGGTCATTATTTCCATTGGTGCCTTTGCGGACCTTGATTTTTACGGGCAGGTCAAGGCCGCTGCCGTGGAGGGCGGTGCCAAGGTGCATCTGGCAAGCGGTGCCATTGGCGGCTTTGATGTGCTGCAGACCGTCACTCTGATGGCCGAGGCTCAGAAGCTGGCCGAGACGGCAGGCATTGAGACCCACACCGGAGCCAAGGGCTTCCGCAACACGCCGGTATGGGCCGACCACCTGCTGACCGATACCGAAAAGACCACCGTGTTCACCGGCAATGCCAAGCAGGCCATTGCCACCTTCCCCCGCCGCGTGAATGTGGCTGTTGCCACCTCGCTGGCCACCATCGGCCCGGAGATCACCGGCGTGACCATGCACTCGGTACCCGGCTGGGTGGGCGACGACCACTGCATCACCGCCGAGATCGAGGGCGTGAAGGCCGTGGTGGATATCTGCTCTTCCACCAGCGCCATTGCCGGTTGGAGCGTAGTTGCCCTGCTGCGCAACCTCTCCTCCCCCGTATGCTTCTATTAAAGGAGGGCTTTGCAGATGTTCAACAAACTGGTGGCCATTGAGCCGGTAAGCCTGATTCCTTCCGCCGAGGAAGCGCTGCATCAGTACGCAAAAGAAGTGGTGCTGTACCGCGATATCCCGGCCAGCGATGACCAGATCGTGCAGCGCATCGGAGATGCCGATGCTGTACTTCTGAGCTACACCTCCCGCATGGGCAAAAATGTGATCGAGCGCTGCCCGAATATCCGTTACATCGGCATGTGCTGCAGCCTGTATTCTGAGGAAAGCGCCAATGTGGATATCGCCTACGCCCGCACCCGCGGCATCAAAGTGCTGGGCATCCGGGACTACGGCGACCGCGGCGTTGTGGAGTACGTCCTGCATGAGCTCACCGGCATCCTGCACGGTTTTGGGATGCCCATGCTGCGGGACGAGCCGGTGGAGATCACCGGGCTGAAGGCAGGCATCATCGGGCTGGGTGTGTCCGGCAAAATGATCGCCGACGCGCTGCAGTTCATGGGCGCCGACATTGCCTATTACAGCCGCACCCGCAAGCCGGATGCCGAAGCTGTGGGCATGGCCTATAAGCCGCTGGCACAGCTGCTGACCGAGAGCGAGGTGGTGTTCACCTGCCTGAACAAAAATGTCCTTCTGCTGGGCAAGGACGAATTTGCGCAGCTGGGCGCAGGCAAGGTGCTGTTCAACACCTCCATCGGCCCGGGCTTTGACTCTGCTGCTCTGGAACAGTGGCTTGCTCTGCCGGGCACCCACTTCTTCTGTGACACCCGTGCCGCTGCCGGCCCGGTGGGCGAAGACTTCTTTGCCCGTGAGAATGTGCATTGCGCGAATGTTTCTGCCGGACGCACCAAGCAGGCTTTTGTGCTGCTGAGCCAGAAGGTGCTTGCAAATATCCGCACTGCACTGGGAGAATGATATAAAAAGGAAACGCTTCCCGGCCGGGGAAGCGTTTCCTTTTAGGCTTTATTCAAAATTGTTGTGATCTCTTCCAGATTCGCCGCAAATCGGATGCCCTGCTGGCGCTGCGGCGTGGAAAGGCCTTTCTCGATCATTTTGGCAAGCAGTGCTTTCAGGCTGTCGTAGTAGCCGTTCAGATCATACAGGATGCAGGGCGCGTCCAACTGGCCCAGCGAGACCTTGGACATTACCTCTGCGATCTCTTCCAGCGTGCCGGTACCGCCGGGGAATGCGATGAAGGCATCGCCCAGCTCGATCATCTTCGTCTTGCGCTCGGTCATGTCCTTGGTGACGATCAGCTCGGTCAGGCCATCGTGCTGCAGCTCCTGCTGCACAAAGAACTGCGGTTCCACACCGGTCACCGTGCCGCCTGCGTCCAGCGCGCTCTGGGCAAGCTGACCCATCAGGCCGCTGCGGGAGCCGCCGTACACAAGGCGGTGCCCGTTTGCACCGATCCAGCTGCCCAGTTCCCGGACAGCTTCCGCCAGCGCAGGATCATTGCCCGCATTTGCTCCAAGATAGACCGTGATGTTCATGGTATTTCCCCCTTTGTTTTTTCCATTTTACCACGCAGCGGGCCGATTGAAAAGGGCCATCCCCTTGCAAATGCAGCGGCACTGTGGTATTCTTGAACGCAGAAAAAAGGGAGCCTGCAAAAGCAGGCTGAGAGTGGGCTGTTTGCCCAGACCTGTGACCTGATTTGGACAATGCCAACGTAGGGAGATACTGCTGCTTCAAAGTGCGGAGGTGCCTCCTTGCGGGCATTTCCGCATTTTTTGCAAAGGAAGTTGTAACCATGAAAACTGCATTGACGATTGCCGGCAGCGATTCCAGCGGCGGTGCTGGCATCCAGGCCGATATCAAAACCATGACTGCAAACGGCGTGTACGCCATGAGCGCTATTACCGCACTGACTGCCCAGAACACCACAGGTGTGACCGGCATTTTTGAAGCCACGCCCGAATTTCTGGCACAGGAGATCGATGCCATTTTTACCGACATCTACCCGGATGCCGTCAAGATCGGCATGGTATCCTCGGCAGAGCTGATCGGTGTGATCGCCGAAAAGCTGCACACCTACGGCGCAAAGCATATCGTGGTGGACCCGGTGATGGTTGCCACCTCCGGCTCCAAGCTGCTGCGGGACGATGCCGTGCAGGCACGGACCGAAAAGCTGCTGCCCATGGCAGAGGTGGTCACCCCCAACATTCCGGAGGCTGAGATCCTTTCCGGCATGAAGATCACCGATGCGGCCGGAATGGAGGCCGCTGCAAAGCTGATCAGCGAGAAATACCACTGTGCCGTGCTGTGCAAGGGCGGCCACCAGATCAACGATGCCGACGACCTTCTGTGGCGGGACGGCTGCGGCAAATGGTTCCGCGGCAAGCGCATTGCAAACCCCAATACCCACGGCACCGGCTGCACCCTGTCCAGCGCCATTGCATCCAATCTGGCAAAGGGCTATGATCTGGATGCATCTGTGGAGCGCGCAAAGGCCTACATTTCCGGCTGTCTTTCTGCCATGCTGGATCTGGGCCATGGCTCCGGCCCCATGAACCACATGTTTGCACTGAAGGGAGAGTTTGTGGGTGAGTGAGCAGACCTTTGTGCAGCAGCTGGTACAGGAAAGTCTGCCCGTGTGGGAGAAATGCCTGCACTCAGAATTTCTGACCCACCTTGCGGATGGCACACTGGATGAAGCCTGCTTCAAGGGCTACATCGTGGAGGACAGTCTTTACCTGCGGGAATATGCCAAGGTGTTTGCCTGGGGCATGACCAAGGCAAAGGATATGCAGACCATCCGCACCTACTATTCCCTGCTTTCCTTCGTGAATGAGAGCGAGGATGCAGCCCGCCTGCACTATCTCAAGCACTTTGGACTGACCGATGAAGGCATCCAGAGCCTGCCGCTGCGGCCGGAGACCCGTGCCTATGTGGACTCTATGATCGAAGCCGCCAAAAACGGCGAGGGCGCAGCCGAGTGCATGATGGCCTGCCTGCCCTGTATGCTGAGCTATGGCTGGATCTTCCAGAAACTGCTGGAAGAAAAGCCTTCCGTGCAGGATACCCTTTATGGTGCACTGGTGGTGGACTATGCTGGCAAGGGCTATGAGGCGGCCTGCCGCGACTGGGCCGCGTTTGCAGAAAAAGTCTGTGAAGGCCTGAGCGACGAACGCCTTGCCCGCTGCCGCGAGATCTTCCATGCCTGCTCGGAGCACGAGCTGAACTTCTGGGCCATGGCAGCTTCCCCGCGCAGTGACCTGTAATTTTTCCTAAAATATAAAATGCACCCGGCCTGTGGGCAGAACCGCAGCAACCGGGTGCATTTGTTTTGTTCAGGGTTTCGTGGCTGCAGCCGCAGGCATGAGCCTTAGTGCCGGAAACAAGGGAGCCCTATGCTGCACTAAATGGTGTATTCCCGCACAGCGTCCTTCATGCTTTTTACATATGCGCCAATGTGCTCCGGTGCATCCTTGCCGTACTGTTCCAGCAGCTTGATGATGGCCGAGCCCACAATGGCACCATCGGCGATGCCCGCCATTTTTGCTGCCTGCTCCGGCGTGGAGATGCCAAAGCCGATGGCGCAGGGGGTCTTTGTATTCTGGCGCACCACCTCTACGATGGACGCAAGGTCGGTCCTGATCTCGCTGCGGGTGCCGGTGACACCCAGACTGGAAACAATGTACAAAAAGCCCTCAGCTTCTTTGGCGATCATGGCAATGCGGTTCTCAGAGGTAGGGGCGATCATGGAGATGAGGTCCACACCGTATTTGCGGCAGATGGGCAGAAATTCATCCTTTTCTTCATAGGGCAGGTCGGGCAGGATCATGCCGTCGATGCCGATCTCCGCGCAGGTGGAGATGAACCGCTCAGCTCCATAGGAGAACACCACATTTGCGTAAGTCATGAACACCAGAGGGATGGAAACATCCTTGCGCACTTCCCGCACAAAATCAAATACCTTATCTGTGGTAGTGCCCGCTTTCAGTGCGCGGATGTTGGCCCCCTGAATGACGGGGCCTTCGGCGGTGGGGTCTGAGAACGGGATACCCAGCTCGATGAGATCGGCACCGTTTGCCGCCATGGCGCGGACGGCTGCGGCGGTGGTGGCAAGATCCGGGTCGCCGCAGGTGATGAACGGAATGAACGCCTTGCCGTTGGCAAAGGCCTTTGCAATGTTACTCATGAAGATCCTCCCCTCTGTAGCGGGCAATGGCGGCACAGTCCTTATCGCCGCGGCCGGAAATAGTGATGACGATGATCTGATCCTTGTCCATGGTGGGTGCCAGCCTGATAGCATGGGCCACGGCGTGGGCCGATTCAATGGCCGGGATGATGCCCTCGGTGCGTGCCAGATACTCAAATGCGTTCACGGCTTCGTCGTCCGTAATTGCTACATATTCAGCGCGGCCGATATCATGCAGCCATGCGTGTTCCGGGCCGATGCCGGGATAATCGAGACCTGCAGAAATGGAGTAGACCGGTGCGATCTGACCGTACTCATCCTGGCAGAAATAGGACTTCATGCCGTGGAAAATGCCCAGATGGCCGGTGTTGATGGTGGCAGCTGTTTCAAAGGTATCGATGCCGCGGCCTGCAGCTTCGCAGCCGATGAGACGCACAGTTTTGTCGTTGATGAAATTGTAGAAGCTGCCAATGGCATTGGAACCGCCGCCCACGCAGGCAATGACGGCATCCGGCAGGCGGCCTTCCTTTTCCAGAATCTGCTCCTTGATCTCCTTGGATATGACAGACTGGAAGTCACGCACGATGGTGGGGAACGGGTGCGGCCCCATTACCGAGCCAAGGCAGTAATGGGTATCGCTGATGCGGCTGGTCCACTCGCGCATGGCTTCGGATACTGCATCCTTCAAGGTGCCGGTACCACTGGTGACGGGAATGACCTCCGCACCCAGCAGACGCATCCGGTAGACGTTCAGGGCCTGACGCTTGGTGTCCTCCTCGCCCATGAACACCACGCATTCCATGCCCATCAGGGCAGCGGCGGTGGCGGTGGCTACGCCGTGCTGACCGGCACCGGTCTCGGCAATGAGGCGGGTCTTGCCCATCTTTTGGGCAAGCAGTGCCTGACCGAGAACATTGTTGATCTTATGTGCACCGGTATGGTTCAGGTCTTCGCGCTTGAGATAAATTTTTGCACCGCCAAGGTCCTTGGTCATTTTCTCAGCGTAGTACAGGCGGCTGGGACGGCCTGCGTATTCGTTGAACAGCTCGGTCAGTTCACGGTTGAACTCCGGGTCGTTTTTGTAGTGGTTGTAGGCTTCTTCCAGCTCAATGACGGCATTCATCAGCGTTTCGGGGATATACTGTCCGCCGTGGATGCCAAAGCGTCCGTTGGGATTTGTCATGGTCGTTCATTCCTTTCCTGATTGGTCATTTTTGCGTACAGCGGCCACAAATGTCGCCATTTTTGCGGGGTCTTTCTTTCCTGCTGTTTCAACGCCGGAACTCACATCCACTGCGTAAGGATGCAGACGCTCCACAGCATCAGCGGCATTGTCCGGGCCAAGCCCTCCGGCAAGAAAATAGGGACGGTCAAATTTCTCCAAAATGGTCCAGTCAAATGTTCTTCCGGTCCCGCCTGTGCCGGAGTCCAGCAGAATGAGGTCTGCCGGACTTTTTTTCATCTTTGCAAGGCTTGCGGCATCCGTCACGCGGAAGGCCTGAATGAGCGGTTTATTTGTCAGCTCCCGCAGACGGCTGATGTAGCATTCATCCTCCTGCCCGTGGAGCTGGGCAATGTTGATGATGCCTGCATTCAGCAGATCAGCCACCGCTTCCGGTGCTTCGTTCACGAACACGCCTACAGCCTGAATTCCGGGGGAAAGCTGTGCTTTTAATGCTGCAGCTATTTCCCGGGAAACAGCTCGTTTGCTCTTTGCCGCAAACACAAAGCCGATGTACTCCGGCTGCAGCGCGTTTGCCGCCGCAATGTCCTCCGGGCGGGTCAGACCGCACAATTTGATTTTTGTCATAACAGCCCTTTCAGCTCTTGCAGCTTCGCAGTTTTATCCGGCGCGCGCATGAGCGTTTCGCCAATGAGCACCGCGTCCGCCCCAATGGCTGCAAGCTGTGCTACATCCTCGGCGGTCTTTACGCCGCTCTCTGAGACGAAGAGCACCTTCTTTGGGATGCGGGAGCGCAGGCGGCGGCTGTTTGCAGTATCCACTGTGAAGTCTTTCAGGTTGCGGTTGTTCACGCCGAGAATTCTGGCCCCGGCCTTGAGCGCCCGGTCCACCTCGGCATCGTCGTGGGCTTCCACCAGTGCGGAAAGGCCCAAGCCGTCACAGATGGCAAGGTACTCTTTGAGCTGTACATCATCGAGGATGGCACAAATCAGCAGCACCGCCGAAGCACCCAGAAGCTTTGCTTCGTAGATCATATATTCATCCACGGTAAAGTCCTTGCGCAGGCAGGGCGTGGAGACGGCGGAAGTGATCTCTTTTAAATAGGCATCCCTGCCAAGGAACCACTTGGGTTCGGTGAGCACCGAGATGGCATCCGCACCGGCAGCTTCGTACTCTTTGGCAATTTGCAGATACGGGAAGTCCGGTGCGATGAGGCCCTTGGAGGGCGATGCCTTTTTGCACTCGCAGATGAAGGCAAGGCCCGGCTTTGCAAGGGCTTTTTCAAAGCGGAGATCGCCTTTTGGCAAGGCCAGTGCCTGCCGCTTTGCTTCGGCCAGCGGCACGGTCTGCTTTGCCGCTTCCACCCGCTGCCGGGCGTGTTCGGCCAGCTGGTCTAAAATGTTCATGCATTTTCCTCCGGGCGGTTGCTCACCTCAATGAACTTTTCCAGCACAGCCGCCGCCTTGCCGCTGTCGATGAGCCGGGCGGCCAGCTGGATGCCGTCGGCCATCGTGTCCGCTTTGCCGCCGATGTAGAGAGATGCGCCCGCGTTCAGCAGCACGGCATCACGCTTGGGGCCTTTCTCGCCTGCCAGAATAGCACGTGTGATGGCAGCATTTTCTGCCGGTGCGCCGCCTACAAGGTCGGCTTTGGTGCAGCGGGCAAGGCCGAACTGTTCCGGCTCGATGGTGTAGCACTTATACCAGCCGTCCTTGATCTCGCACACCTTGGTGGGTGCACTCAGGCTGATCTCGTCCAGCTTATCCTTGCCGTAGACCACCATGCCGCGCTTGACACCCAGACTGATAAGCACCTGCGCCAGCGGCTCTACAAGGTATTCGTCGTAAACACCCAGCAGCTGCATAGCGGGCGAACCGGGATTGGTGAGCGGCCCAAGGATGTTGAACACGGTGCGGAAGCCCAGTTCCCTGCGGATGGGGCCAACGTACTTCATGGAGGTGTGATACTTCTGCGCAAAGAAGAAGCAGATGCCCACTTCGTTCAGCAGTTCTACACAGCGGGCGGGGCTTTGCTGGATGTTCACGCCCAGCGCTTCCAGACAGTCGGCAGTGCCGCACTGGGAGGACGCGGCCCGGTTGCCGTGCTTGGCCACCTTCATGCCGCCTGCCGCTGCCACCAGCGCCGAGGTGGTGGAGATGTTGAAGCTGTGGGCGTTGTCGCCGCCGGTGCCAACGATCTCAAAGATATCCATGCCGGTGTCCACCTTGGTGGCGTGGTCGCGCATGGCGGCGGCGCAGCCCGCAATTTCGTCCGTGGTCTCAGCCTTGGCGCTCTTGGTGGAAAGCGCCGCCAGAAAAGCTGCGTTCTGGGTAGGAGTGGTCTCGCCGCTCATGATCTCGTTCATCACGGCATAGGCTTCGTCGTAGCTCAGGTCCTGCTTGTTGACGATCTTCACAATGGCTTCCTTGATCATTTTCTTAACCCTCCATAAAATTTTTTAAGATCCGACGCCCCTGCGGGGTCAGGATGGATTCCGGGTGGAACTGCACACCGCAAATGGGATATTTTGTGTGCTGCACTGCCATCACTTCGCCATCGGCGATGCGGGCCGTTACTTTGAGTTCCGGCGGCATGGTGGCGGGGTCTGCTGCCAGCGAGTGATACTTCGTCCAGTGTGGGCCGTATCTTCATGGCTTTTTCCCTCCCGGTAAAACAAAAACTCCCCCGGCTCTTCTGCCGAGGGAGTGGAAAAGAAAAACGCCCCTAACAGAAGAACTCTCTTCTGTCAAGGACGAATAAAATTTGGCCTTTTATCCGCGGTGCCACCCTGACTTCATGGGCATGACCCCATGCACTTGGCGGGATGCCAACACATCCCCGGCAACTGACGTATGCCCTACGTTGCAGAATACTGTGCGGCGAAAGTTCTCCGCAGTTCCCTGCACCCTCAGCGGTCCATTTCGGGAAAATATAACGCAAAGTCGCACTTTCCTTGACGAACTGTTTCCGGTCTGCTTCTCAGCTGCGCAGGCTCTCTGTACAGGCATGGTTCGCCGTTATCTCCGCTTCAACGGTTTAGTGTATTGAATTTGGCTATATTAAACCACGGATTTTTCGTTTGTCAATACCTGTTTGCAAATTTTTCAAAATCAGCCTATGTCCACAGTGGGTTCAGCGCTTCCGGCGGCTGTTCGTGCTGGAAAACTTCACCGCTTTTGCCGGCCTGCGGCGGCTGTGCAACGCACTGTAGTAGCCAAAGGCAGTGCCGCATAAGCCGCCCACAATGTGCATGAAGTTTGCTACATTGTCGTGCACAAAAATGATATCGTACACCTGCTGACCAAAGTACAGCGCTGCAACCAGCAGCATGGTGACCGGGATGCCGCCGGAGAAGCCCGCCAGCGACGAAAGCATGATAAGCATGAACACGATGCCGGACGCGCCCAGCAGCCCCGAACGTGGGAACAGCACGCATTGCAGCACGCCGGTGACCAGAGCGGTGAACACCATGCCGCACAAAAGCGGCTTGCTGCCGTACTTTTCTTCCATTGGCGGGCCAACAACGAGCAGCAACAGCATGTTATTCAGAAAGTGATCCCAGCTGGCATGGCCCAGCACATGGCCGAACAGCCGGATGTAGAACAGCGGGTCCTTCAGCGAGGAGCGGTAGACACAGAACAGATGCATCGTCGTCCACCCGTCCGTCCACTGGTCGAGAAACAGCACCAGAAGTGACAGCAGGAAAAATGTGAGGATCACCGGGGAGTTGTACTGCAGTTCCAGTTTGAGTTTTACTTTTTTCATCCTCTTGTCTCCACCCAGTATTCGCCCATGCTCTGGCCGGGCTGGTTCGTCACTTCATCCTTGAGGTAATCGCCAAGGCCGCAGCTTTCCGGCTGCCATGCAAGGGCCGCTTCCACCGTGGGGTACTCCACCTCGGCATACCAGAACTCGGTGGGCTGGCCTTCGTCCACATGGTTCACTTCCAGCACAGAACCGTCCGGCAGGGTGTAACTGCGGCGCAGCTTCGGGATGAGAGGTTTAGCGATAATCTTGTATTCCAGATCATCAAACAGTTCTTTGTCGATGCTGCGCTCGATCTCCTCACGGGCAAGGCCGCCCCCGGATTTGAAGCAGAGGATGTAGTCCGTTCTGCCGCCGGTGAGGGCTTCTTCCCGGATGCGCACAGTGGGCCGCACGCTGATATAGCCCTGCCGCATGGCAAATTCCTCCCTGAGGGGCAGCCCCTCCGGCCAGCCCTTCACCATCCATTTGCGTTCGATCTCCATAATGCATCCCTCTTTCATGCGGTTTTTTGGCATTTCTTATTTATAATAACATGATTTTGTGCTATTATAAAGAGTAGATTTTTACTCCTTCAGTCTGCTTCGCAGCCAGCTTCCTCAGTGAGGGAGCCTACCCGCACGGTAAGCGTGTCGAGCGAACGCGGGACGAAGGGAGTTCGTCCATGATAAGGAGAACCATATGAAAGAACGCGCTTACCCTGTGTATACCGTCAACAAACACGCCGAGGGCCTGCTGGTGGGCGGGCACCCCTGGGTGTATGAGAACGACATCCTCAATTCCCCGGAAAATGAGCCGGAAAACGGCACGCTGGCCGATGTGGTCAGCACCAAGGGTTCCTACCTTGGCACCGGCTTTGTCTCGCTCAAAAGCAAGATCCGCGTGCGGCTGATCTCCCGCAATGCCAACGACACCTTTGATGCTGCGTTCTGGCGCCGCCGGGTGGAATATGCATGGAACTACCGCAAGACCGTGCTGGAACCTGCAGACCTTTCTGCCTGCCGCGTCATTTTTGGCGAAGCCGACCAGTTCCCCGGGCTGACTGTGGACCGGTTCAGCAACATCCTCGTCACCCAGACCCTGAGCGTGGGCATGGAAAAGCTCAAGCCCGTCCTCTTCCCCATTCTGGCAGAAGTCCTGCGCGCCGACGGCCAGACCATCGACGGCATCTACGAGCGCAACGATGAGGCTCTGCGCGCAAAGGAAGGTCTTGAGCAGAACAAAGGCTGGTTTGAGCTGCCCGGTGAGACTCACCCGGCAAGCACCCAGACCGAGATCTGCGAGAACGGAGTTTACTATCATGTGGATTTCGAGAACGGCCAGAAGACCGGCTTCTTCCTTGATCAGAAGTACAACCGCCGGGCGGTGGCACGCCTTGCGGCAGGCCACACCGTGCTGGACTGCTTTACCCACACCGGCAGCTTTGCACTGAATGCCGCTGCGGGCGGCGCTGCCCGTGTGACCGCCGCCGACATCAGCGCCGAGGCCATTGCCATGGCGCAGCGCAATGCCCAGCGCAACGGTCTGACCAATATGGACTTTTTGTGCGAGGACACCTTTGAGCTGCTGCCCCGCTTGGAAAGAGAGGGACACCCCTACGATTTTATCATTCTGGACCCGCCGGCCTTTACCAAGGCGCGCCGCACTGTGGAGAACGCCATGCGCGGTTACAAGGAGATCAACTACCGTGCCATGAAGCTGCTGCCCCGCGGCGGCTATCTGGCAACTGCCAGCTGCTCCCATTTTGCCACCGAGGAGCTGTTCATCAAGATGCTGCGCGCCGCTGCAAAGGATGCTCACCGCCAGCTGCGGCAGATCGAGGTGAAGCAGCAGGCACCGGATCATCCGATCCTGTGGGGCGTGCCGGAGACGAATTATCTGAAGTTCTTTTTGTTCCAGGTGATCTGACCATTTAGAATGCCCTCCGCTTCGCTCTGGGCATATTTAAAGGAAATATTATTTTTATATTGGCGTTTGTCGCGGCCTGCGGGCCGCTCCAAACGCATTTTCACAAAAGGGGTCGTAGCGGGTAGTAGCATCTGCGGCTGTCACGCAACGGATAAGCCTAGGCTTTGCAAATGCAATTGTCCGTAACGACTCCTCCCGTGAAAAAACAGTTCCTGCGGGCCCGCAGGCCTGCCGGAACTGCAAATTTAAAAATATTATTTCCGCTGATATTGCCAGAGCGCAAGCAGAGGCAATTCCAAATCGTTCTGTTCCGGTTTAAAGGTTCAAAAGTCATACCAAGCTCAGTTGTGCCAAAATTCGCAGAGAGCGTTTGTGCAGAATCGTCAGATTTGTCAATTGCCTTTTTGACCCGCCGGGGCTATAATCAAACCATAGACAGCAACGGCGCTGTGGGTCACCTCCTGACTCGCAGCGCCGTTTTTGTTAAGATGCTTTCGTACTTCTGGGTGCGGCATTGCGGCAGACCAGAATGCAGACGAAAGGGTAAGAAAAATAAGATCAAGTAAGGAGTAGGATTTATGGCAGCGAATGTTATGGAAATCTACGGCAGCAAGGTCTTTAACGAACATGTGATGAAGGAGCGCCTGCCGAGCGCAACTTATAAGAGCCTGAAGAACACCCTGCACAAGGGTGCTCCGCTGGACATTGAGGTGGCAAACGTTGTGGCCAGCGTGATGAAGCGCTGGGCCATGGAGCTGGGTGCCACCCACTACACCCACTGGTTCCAGCCGCTGACCGGCATCACCAGTGAGAAGCACGATGGCTTCGTCAGCCCCGTGGGCGACGGCACCGCCATCATGGAGTTCTCCGGCAAGGAGCTGGTGCGCGGCGAGCCCGATGCATCTTCCTTCCCCTCCGGCGGTCTGCGCGCCACCTGCGAGGCCCGCGGCTACACTGCATGGGACCCCACCAGCTACGCATTCGTGAAGGATGACGTGCTGTGCATCCCCACCGCATTCGTCAGCTATACCGGCGAGGCTCTGGATAAGAAGACCCCTCTGCTGCGTTCCATGAACGCACTGTCCAATCAGGCGGTCCGTATCCTGAAGCTGTTCGGCAAGGATGTGGATTACGTCTCCACCACCGTCGGCCCCGAGCAGGAGTACTTCCTGATCAAGAAAGAGGATTACGAGGCCCGTCAGGATCTGATCCTCACCGGCCGCACCCTGTTCGGTGCCCCCTCTGCCAAGGGTCAGGAGCTGGAAGAGCACTACTTCGGTGTCATTCGTCCCGAGGTCTCCGAGTTCATGAAGGAGCTGGACGAGGAGCTGTGGAAGCTGGGCATTCCCGCCAAGACCAAGCACAACGAAGTTGCTCCCTGCCAGCATGAGCTGGCTCCCATCTTCGACACCACCAACGTTGCCATCGACCACAACCTGCTGACGATGGAGATGATGAAGAAGATCGCTCCCAAGTACGGTCTGATCTGCCTGCAGCATGAGAAGCCTTTTGAGGGCGTGAACGGCAGCGGCAAGCATAACAACTGGTCCATGTCCACCACCCACGAGAACCTGCTCGACCCGGGCGACACCCCCATGGAGAACCTGCAGTTCCTGGTGTTCCTGGCTGCTGTCATCAAGGCTGTTGACGAGTACGCCGATCTGCTGCGCACTTCCGTTGCCACTCCCGGCAACGATCACCGTCTGGGTGCCAACGAGGCACCTCCGGCTATCATTTCCATCTTCGTGGGCGAAGAGCTGGAAGCTGTCATTGATGCTATCGCATCCGATTCCCCCTATGCCGGCCCCGTCAAGATGAAGATGGATCTGGGTGTTGATGTCCTGCCCAAGTTCAGCAAGGATACCACCGACCGCAACCGTACCTCTCCCTTTGCCTTCACCGGCAACAAGTTCGAGTTCCGTATGCCCGGTTCCGCTGAGAACCTGAGCGATGCCAACACCATCCTGAACACCGCCGTTGCAAAGGAACTGAAGGGCTACGCCGACGAGTTGGAGGGTGCTGAGGACTTTACCAGCGCTGTGATTGCTCTGGTCAAGCGCACCATCCGCGACCACCGCCGCGTCATCTTCAACGGCAACGGCTACACTGCCGAGTGGGAAGAGGAAGCCGCAAAGCGCGGTCTGCCCAACAAGAAGAACACCCCCGCTGCTCTGCCTGCCCTGATCGAGCCCAAGAACATTGCCCTGATGGAAGAGTTCGGCGTGCTGACCAAGGTAGAGATGGAGAGCCGCTACGAGGTGGAGATGGAGCACTACTCCAAGATCATCAACATCGAGGCTCTGACCATGCTGGAAATGGCCCGCAAGCAGCTGCTGCCTGCCGTCAACTCCTACATGAGCGAGCTTGCCAATACCGCAGCATCCAAACTGGCCGTCAGCGAGAACATCAGCGTGCGCAGTGAGACCAAGACCCTGACTAAGCTCTCTGCTGATGCCGATGCTATGAGCGACGCTGTCGATACCCTGCAGGATGCAGTGGATGCTTCCAAGGCATTGCCCACCGAGGCAGAAAAGGCCGTTGCTTTCCACGACAACGTGCTGCCTGCAATGGATGCTCTGCGTGCCGCTGCGGACGACGCCGAGACCATCTGCGGTGAGGATTATTGGCCTCTGCCCAGCTACAGCAAGATGCTCTACTACGTCTGATCTTTCATCAGCGTAACAGCAGAATAGCATCCGTAGGCTGCGGAATTTAAAATTGCCATTCTCCTTTTCCTATTTCTTACACCAGCCTAAAGACCTGCTCCCATTCTGAGGGCAGGCCTTTAGGCGTTTTATTTGAAAGGGAAACCATTATGAGCTATTCGACCCAACAGGACATCCTTGATTTTGTGGAGGACAACAACGTCAAATTTGTGCGCTTTGCCTTCTGCGATATCTTTGGCACTCAGAAGAACATTGCCGTGCTGGCAAACGATCTGCCCAAAGCTCTGGAAGACGGTGTCTGCTTCGACGGCAGCTCCATTGCCGGCTTCATGAAGGTGGAGGAAAGCGACCTTGTGCTGCGGCCGGATCTTTCCACCGTGACCATTCTCCCCTGGCGGCCTACCGAGGGCCGGGTGATGCAGTTCTTCTGTGATGTGGAAAAGCCGGACGGCCAGCCCTTTGGCGGCAACTGCCGCGGCTTTCTGCGCAGCGTGAATCGCAAATTCAAAAAGCTGGGCATCACCTGCAATGTGGGCGCAGAGTGTGAGTTCTACCTGTTCGAGAATGATGACCGGGGCCGCCCCACCCGTATCCCCATCGACTTTGGCGGCTACTTTGACGTGGCCCCGCTGGACGCAGGCGAGAACCTCCGCCGGGACATCTGCCTGACCATGGAGCAGATGGGCATGAGCCCTCAGCACAGCCATCACGAAAGCGGCAACGGCCAGAACGAGATCGACTGCCACCACGCAGGCCCCCTCAAGACCGCCGACAACGTGATGATGTTCAAACAGATCGTGCGCGCCATTGCCACCCGCAGCGGCATCCATGCAAGCTTCCTGCCCAAGCCCCTGCCGGATCAGGCAGGCAGCGGCCTACACATCAACCTGTCCCTTTACATGGATGGCCGCAACCTGTTTGAGGGCGACATTGCCCCGGACAGCATTGCAGGCAGCTTTATGGCCGGTGTGCTGGCCCACAGCCGGGAGCTGACCGTGTTCACCAACCCTCTGCCCAACAGCTATCAGCGCTTTGGCTGCGATGAAGCGCCCCGCTATGTGAGCTGGAGCCGCCAGAACCGCAGCCAGCTGGTGCGCATCCCGCAGGTAAAGGGCGACAACTGCCGCATGGAGCTGCGCAGCCCGGACCCTGCCTGCAACCCCTATCTGGCCATTGGTCTGGTGCTGGCTGCCGGATTGGACGGCATCGAGAACCGCATGGTGCTTTCTGCCCCCGTGAACAAGAATCTGTTCGATTCCTCCATGGCTGAGGGGCTCAGCCTTGAGACTCTGCCCGCCAGTCTGGAAGAGGCCGTGCAGGCTGCGGAGGAGAGCGAATTTTTGCGCAGAGTGCTGCCCGAGCAGCTTGCCAGCCGCTACTTTACGGAAGAACTGAAGCGCTGCGAAGCACTGAAACACGCGTCCGACCCTGTTGAGTACGAGCGTACCCATTACTTCAACGCCATCTGACCCCTGCAAAAGAGAGTGTGTAGGAGAAAGGAGCGAAGGAAATGGGACGTGCACTGATCGTAAGTGCCGGTGCAAGCTCCAACGAGTATATCGCTGCACGGCTGACCGAAATGGGCTACAGCCGCCCGGTGATCATTCCCAGCGGGGCCGAAGCCCGACGGCGCATGACGGAATCGGATTTTGAGCTGATCGTGGTCAACTCTCCCCTGCCCGATGAATTCGGGCATGAGGTGTGCATCAATGCTGTGGAAAAAACAGATGCCGGTGTCGTGTTTCTGGTCAAGGCCGCACAGGCTGAGCAGCTTTTGGGGCCTTTGAGCGAGCAGGGGGTATTGCTGCTGTCAAAGCCCTTCAGCACCGCCTTTTTTGTGCAGGCCATGCACATGGCGGCGGCGGGCAACCACCGCCTGCTGCGTGCCCGGCAGGAGAACGCCCGCTTACAGGAAAAGATCGCACAGGTGCGGCTGGTCAGCCGGGCAAAATGCTGCCTTGTGGAGCACGAGCACATGACCGAAGCCGAGGCACACCGCTACATAGAAAAACAGGCCATGGATACCCGGCGTGACCGCACAGAAATTGCACAGGAAGTCCTTGAAAATTATGAGGACATGGGTGTATAATATTGGATTGGGAAAAGTATCCTTGCTTTCACCGGCTCATTTTGGGAGAGGCTGAGAGCAAGACCGTTCACCTGAAAGAATTCACAAAGGTTTATAAGGGAAAGAATTCAGAAAAACAAAAATAGAGGAGGAAATTCTATGGCAGAGAAACAAACCAAATTCATCTTTGTCACCGGCGGTGTCGTCTCCGGCCTTGGCAAGGGCATCACAGCCGCATCGCTGGGCCGTCTGCTCAAGTGCCGCGGTCTGAAGGTGGCCAGCCAGAAGCTGGACCCCTATGTGAATGTGGATCCCGGCACCATGAGCCCGCTACAGCACGGTGAGGTGTTCGTGACCGACGATGGCACTGAGACCGATCTGGATCTGGGCCACTACGAGCGCTTTATCGACGAGAATCTGAACAAATACTCCAACCTGACCACCGGCAAGGTGTACTGGAACGTACTGAATAAGGAACGTCAGGGTGCATATCTGGGCCAGACCGTGCAGATCATTCCCCACATCACCAACGAGATCAAGAGTTACATCTACAATCTGGCTTCCTCCACCGAGGCTGACGTGGTCATTACCGAGATCGGCGGCACGACCGGTGATATTGAAAGCCAGCCCTTCCTCGAGGCCATCCGTCAGGTGGGTCTGGAGCAGGGCCGCGACAACTGCTGCTACATCCATGTGGTGCTGGTGCCTTACATTTCCGGCTCGGATGAGTACAAATCCAAGCCTGCACAGCACTCTGTGAAAGAGCTGCAGGGCATGGGCGTGAACCCGGACATCATCATCCTGCGCGCAGACGGCAGTGTGGGCGGCGACATCCGCCGCAAAATCAGCACTTTCTGCAATGTGAAGCCGGAGTGCGTGATCGAGAACCTGACCATGCCCAGCTTGTACCAGTGCCCGCTGATGCTGCACACCGGTGGTCTGGACGAGGTAGTGGTACAGAAGCTCAAGCTGGACGTTCCTCCTGCCGACCTGACCGAGTGGAAGCAGGTGGTCAGCCGCATTGCCACCCGCAGCAAGACCTGCAGCATTGCACTGGTGGGCAAATACGTCAAGCTGCACGACGCTTACCTCTCCGTGATGGAGAGCCTGTACCACGCCGGCTTTGAGAACGACAGTCAGGTGGAGATCCGCTGGGTGGAGAGCGAGGACCTGACCGACCAGGCCGCCTGCAAGGAAGCCTTTGCAGATGTGGACGGCATCATCGTACCCGGCGGCTTTGGCGACCGCGGCATTGAGGGCATGATCCAGGCTGCACAGTATGCCCGCGAGAACCATGTTCCCTACTTTGGCATCTGCCTTGGCATGCAGATCATGGTGATGGAGTTTGCCCGGGGCGTTTTGGGCTACAAGGATGCAAATTCCAGCGAATTCACCCCGGATGGCAAGCATAATGTGATCGCCCTGATGGCCGACCAGCAGGGCAACATTCCCAAGGGCGGCACCATGCGTCTGGGTAAATACCCCTGCAAGGTGATGCCCGGCACCAAGATGGCCGAGTGCTACGGCGAGGCCGAGATCTGGGAGCGCCACCGCCACCGCTACGAGTTCAACAACGAGTTCCGTCAGGAGATGCAGGACGCCGGTCTTGTCATTTCCGGCACAAGCCCCGACGGTCGTCTGGTAGAGACTGTAGAGCTGCCCGGCCGTGACTTCCATTTGGGCGCACAGTTCCACCCGGAGTTCAAGAGCCGTCCGAACCGTGCTCACCCGCTGTTCAAGGCATTCATTGCTGCGGCACTCAAGTTCCGCGCCAGCGAGCAGCGCAGCCTGCTGCACATGTAAACCATAAAAATAAGGTGCTGTCTGTGCGGACAGCACCTTATTTTTTACCCATATAATCCATGATCCTGCAAGGCATGGTTCTTTTGCTTGTGCTTATACATCCGCTGGTCAGCCAGACGGGTGATCTTGACTGTATCCGTGCCTTCTTCCGGGTAGAGGGCAAAGCCGCAGCTGGTGCCGATCGTCAGAAGACTGCCTGCAACATGATAGGGTGCTGCAACAGTCTTACAGATAAACTCGACCTTGCGGCGGGCCTCTTCCGGGGACATTGCGCCAATGGTCAGCAGGGCAAATTCATCGCCGCCCATGCGGAACGCATAATCTTGATTGCGGATGCAGCTTTGCAGGCGCTTTGCCACCGCCTGCAGCAGTTTGTCGCCCACCTCGTGGCCATAGGTATCGTTGACCGGCTTGAAACGATCCAGATCCAGATAGAACAGCACAAACGCCTGTTTCCGGTGGACCAGTGCACGGGTCACAGCATCAAAATAGCGCTTATTCAGCAGACCGGTCAGGCCGTCCGTGTTGGCAAGGTCCTGCAGAATGTGCTGGCCGCTCATATCCTGCGAGATCATGATGATTTGGGTCAGACGGCCATTCTGCCAGCCGACAGGCACCACCGTCATCATCAAAAAGCTTTTGCGGTCACGGGTGGCATACTCGAACTTGATGCTGTCCTTTTCCTCTTTGAGCTGTGCACGCAGGTTTTCCGGTGCAAGCATCTGCACGAGCTTTGCGTTCTCGCCGTCGGTCAGGATCACATACTGCCGGGACAGCCAGCTGAGCAGATCCAGATAGCTGCCCTCGGTCGGGTACAGCTCCTTTCCCCTGCGCTCGTGGTATTCATAGTGGTCATTTTCCAAATCACACACCACAAACCGGTCCACGATGCGGGCCATCCCGTGGAACATCTGTTCCGTAAGTTCCTTGCGGCGCTGCAGCTCCATCCGTTCCGCTTCCGCTTTTTCTTTCCGCGTTTTTGCCTTATCATAGAAGATCTTTCCGGTACCGCCCAGGATCATCAGAGACAGCACCGCCAGCAGTGCAATGGTAAACATTTGCACCCGGCGCATTCCCGCGTCCATCACATTGGTGGGCACAATGCCGATGATGGCCCAGTCTTTTACACCTACCGGCTGGTATACCATATAGTAGCGCTTACGGTTGAAGGTATAGCCCACACTGCCTTTGTGCTGCAGCGGCAGGTTCTTGCGCATCTCGTCAAAATACGGCTGGTCGGCCTTGACGTTTGCTTCCAGATAGTCGAACAGGTTGCTCATCTGCTCCGGGATCTCGCTCCTCGGCTCGGTGGAAAGCACGATATTGCCATTGGAGCGAACAATGTAGCAGTCGCTCTGTCCCTCATAAGCCAAGCCGCCCAGCATGTTTTCCAGTACGGAGTTATCGTAGCAGATCGCCAGCGAGGTATAGGTAACGCTATCCATCGTGACAGGCTCGATCTGCCGGGCAAACATGACCTTGCGCACACCCTTACTGGAAATGTAGCTGGTCACGATAGGGCCGTCCATGGTGTATACTTCTTCCAGCGCAGACTGCATATGCGGGGCATCTCCCCGTCTGCCGCTGACCGTCCAGAACTGACCATCCGCGTTGAACAGGGTCACCTCGCTGTACTGCCAGTTGGCTTTTTCGTTCACATATCTGCGCCACTTTACCTCGGTATTCGTTTCCTCTGCCAGCTGTGCAAGATCCTCGGACCAGATCTCAAGGATGTTCCAGTTGCGCTGCACAAACATGGTAAAGGTCTTGCTTACCTGCCCATAGGTGGAAAGCAGATTCTGCGTGCTCTCGTGGCAGATCTGGCGCTTGGTATAGCGGCTGTATGCCACAATACTGAGCAGCATTACCAGAATAAGCCCTGCCCCAAGAAGGATATTCTTCCTCCGCTGTTTCATAAGCTGTTTCCCCAGCTTTCCTTATATCTTTCCAGAGAAATTATACCATTTCCGAAAAATGGGTGTCAATGCACGAAACGGTCGATTCACACCTGAAAACGGTCGATTCGTGCGCAGAGCGGCCTTACGCCGCCTCTGGAGCCCTCTGGCGCTCTGTTCTGCCGGGTAATTCCACATTTCTCGCTGGCAATTGCCTGCATGCTGTTCGCGGTTCCGCTGAGCATTGGCTTCTTCTTCCTGCGCCCCTATGAGGAAGCCGCGTGGGCCGCCTTTTACCGGGACATCACCGTCCCGTCTGCTGCACCGGAGGAAAATTTCTAAAAGTCTATTTCCTGTATCACACAAAAAGCCACCGGGAGCTTTCCGCTTTTTGCAGAGAACTCCCGGTGGCTTTGTTCTATCCTTGATTTCCGATCAGCACCACGGCCACATCGTTGACATTCGTACCGGTCGCGCCGGTGATGATGAGCCCATCCACCGCCTTGAGGGCATGGTAGGCATCGTTGTTCTGCAGCACATCGTACACGTTCAGCTGGTTCTGCGCCAGTGCCGCGGCCGTGCTGCCGTCCACATAGCCGCCCGCAGCATCGGTTGGGCCGTCGGTGCCATCGCTGCCCACCGAAAAGACCGCTGCATCCAGCCCGGCGATCACCGGTGCTGCAGCAAGGGCCAGCTCCTGATTGCGCCCGCCCAGACCTGTTCCGGTCAGGTGGACGACCGTCTCACCGCCTGCAAGAAAGGCCAGCTTTTTGCCCTGCCCCGCGTGGGTGCGGGCTATGGAACCAAGGAAGCTGCCAGCCTCCCGCGCTTCACAGCAGAGCCTGTCGGTCAAGATCACCGGCTCATAGCCCAGCTCCCGGCAGGCGTTGGCTGCTGCGCTGCACAGCTCCCGCACGCTGCCGGTGATCTGCGTGGCAACACGGTCCAGCACCTTTGGAGTCTCCTGTGCCAGCAAAGCCTTGGCCTGTGCCGAAAGCTGCAGGTGATATTTTTCCGCAATGGCGAGGGCCTGTGCACAGGTGGAGGTATCCGGCACCGCCGGGCCGCTGGCGATCATATCCAGCGGGTCGCCCAGAATATCACTGAGCACGATGCTGAACACCTGTGCGGGTGCACAGCTCTGTGCAAACCGCCCGCCCTTGACCCCGGACAGGCGCTTGCGAATGGTGTTCATCTCCACGATATCGGCACCGCTGGCAAGCAGCTGGCCCGTGATCTGCTGCAGCTCTGCGCCGGGGATCAGCGGCTTCTCAAACAGTGCACTACCGCCGCCGGACAGCAGAAACAGCACCGTATCCTCTGCCGTTAAGCCCTGCACCAGTTCCAGCGCTTTCCGGGTGGCGGCAAAGCCATTCTCATCCGGCACGGGGTGCCCGGCTTCGCAGCAGTCCACGCCGGGGATCGTGCCCTTCACGTGGCCGTATTTGGTCACGACCACGCCGCCATCCACCCGGCCAAGAAATTTCACCGCCGCATGGGCCATCTGCCATGCTGCCTTACCGGCAGCCACCAGCAGCACCCTGCCGCCCTGCGGCCGGAAATTTTTCAGCGCGCGGCGCACCGCTTCGTCCGGCAGAACAGCGTTCAGGCTGGCACGGACGATGGCATCTGCATCTCTGCGCAGTGTTTCGTTTTTCAGCATGTCGTTCTCCCCTTTTCCACCGCTTCTTGTCCGCGGACAAAAAACACCTGTACAGTCTCTTCCTATGCAGGAAAACGCCGTACAGGTGTTCTGATCTTTTTGCTTACTTTGCGCTTGCCGGAGCAACCTCAAAGTCGATCTTGCCCAGGTTCACATCCGCACGCACAATGGTGATCATCATGGTGTCGCCCAGGCTCCAGTTCTTGCCGGAGACGGGGTCGGACAGGCGGATGCCCTCGGTGAGCATGGTGCCGGAGGGGGTCAGGCTGGAAGCAGGCACAAAGCCCTCCACGCCGTTGTCCAGCTCAATGAACAGGCCGCGCTGGGTCACGCCGGAAATGCGGCCCTCGTAGCACTCGCCCAGATGGCGGCGGGCATACTCGGCCTTGTAGCAGTCCTCAGCCTTGCGCTCGATCTGCAT
>ENA-UOOA01000980-UOOA01000980.1-human-gut-metagenome-genome-assembly--contig:-P61old-NODE-980-length-51132-cov-17.973785_pt1 | contig 51132 bp, 58 predicted proteins | sample MGYA00242467_ERZ724014 | MGnify/ENA metagenome assembly ERZ724014 | reverse complement strand
ATCATCTTTTTTTCAATTCGTAAAATTTTGTGTCTATATATCTATTCTAACACCATATACATTATCAAACAAAAACAGGAGGAAAAGCTATGGTACAAAAAGTTCGTTACAATGGTGGAACACAGCGGATGTATGAATGTTCAGATCCTACTGATTTAATTGTAGGAAAAGAATATGAAGTTATCCAAAAAAAAGAGAGTGACTGGCATACAGAATATATTCTTAGAGGAGTTAAGGGAGAATTTAATTCAGTATGGTTTGACGAAGTTTCAGAAAACATCTATATGGCTGTTTCTCGCAGAAAACCTGAGCTAGGAAAAATATACGCTTGCTCTAAATTGGAGTTTATCGGCGGAAAGCTTAAACTGAAAGGCTGGACTACAAGCATTGTAAAGAATGTGGAACATCTAGGAAATGATATCTTTAAGGTAAAAACAGAGAATAATATTTACATCGTTAAGGTGGTTGATTAACCACTCAAAAGACTCTTACTTAATGTAAGGGTCTTTTGAGTTCTATATTACTTGGTAGGATGAAAAAAATAAAAAGTTTTTACATTACATTTATATTACAATTTTTCAAATTTATTGACTAAAAAAATATGCAATGATATAATAAAACGGAAAAAGTAAAAAAATATCAAAAAAGGAAAAATATATAAAAAAAACGAAAGAATTGGAGGAAACAATAAAGATGAAAATGCTAAAAAAGATGTTAGCAAGTATAATAATCTTAACAATGATAACATACATATTATCATCAATATTAATTCAAAATAAATCACTAGCAGTAACACAAAGTACAAGTACAGATATTAATTCAATAGATAGTTCAAAATATCCAGGAGTAAAAGAAAAAATACAAGCTTTACAAAAAAAATACCCAAATTGGAAATTTAAAATACTTTATACAGGGTTAGATTTTAATGAAGTAATAGCAAATGAATATACAGGACACGGAAAATCTCCTAAAAACCTAATATACAAATCAGCAAATTATCAAGGAGCATGGATTTGTTCAATTTGCAAAGAAAGAATATATGACAATGGAAATTGGAGATGTGCATCAGAAGAAGCAATAAAATATATGATGGATCCTAGAAATTCAATAAACGAATCTGATATATTCCAATTTGAAGAATTAACAAAAACAGAAACAGATATAAACACAATAAAAAACATGACAACAGGAACATTCTTAGCCGGTTATGAACAAGCAATAATAGATACTTCGAACAGTAACAATGTAAATGCTTGCTATATAGTTGCAAGACTAATACAAGAACAAGGAAAAACAGGAACAGTTTTAACATCAGGAAAAGGTTATAATGGTCAGTATGTTGGCTATTACAATGCATTTAACAGAGGGGCTTCTGGAAACTCAACAGAAGCAATATTATTAAATGGATTAGCAACAGCACAAAAATATGGATGGACAAGCTTAGAAAAATCAATAAGTGGTGGAATTGATTTTATAGCAAATCAATACATACATAAAGGACAAAATAACCTTTATTTACAAAAATTTGATGTAGAAGCAACAAATGGACTATATTCAAATCAATATATGCAAAACCTAATGGCAGCAGAAAATGAAGGATTAACATTAAAAAATACATATAAAAATACAAATTCAATGTCATCAGCACATACATTCATAATACCAGTATATGAGAATATGCCAAAAGCAGATTGTGCAAGACCATCTACAAATGGAACAAGTAATGTAACAACAGATTTAGTAAGAGTAAATGTTAATAGTACAATAAGATTAAGAAATGCTGTGAATGGCAATAATACAGTTGGATGGCTATATAAAGATGAAATTGTAACTAGATTGGAAAAAGCAACAACTAAAGTTAATGGAACTTATTGGGATAAAATAAAGAAAGCAGATGGAACAACAGGATATGTAGCTAGAGAAACTTATGAGAACGAAAGTGAGTATAAATTGTATTTAGTTCCTATAAGTGAAGATGGCGGAAATAATAGTAATAACAATAATAGCAATGAAAACAATCAAATTCTAAAAGGTGATGTAAATAAAGATGGAAAAATTGATTCAATGGACATGTATAATGTTATACAATATATTTTAGGCAATATAACTTTAGATGAAAGTCAAAAGAAAACAATTGATTTAAATAGTGATGGAAAAATTGATTCAATGGACATGTATTTATTGATTCAAATAATATTAAAAGAGTAGGTGAAAAAAGTGAAAAAAATAAGAATTTTTATAAGTGCAATATTTTTTGTAGTATTATTATTGATATGCAATAATGTTAAAGCAACTAATATAACAGTATCTCCAAGCAAACCAAAGGTTGGAGATGAAGTAACAATAACGATAAGTGTGCCAAATGTTCATACCTCTTCAGTTACAGCAAATATTAGTGGAGTGGTATCAGGAAAAATTAAGGTTGTAGGAGGCGATTTAGCTGGTAATGCTAGTAATTATTCTAATTCAGCTAAATTTAAATGTGATAGAGAAGGAAAAATAAATATAGAAATAACTTCAGATTCTTCAGCTGTATTGAATGGACAATATGTAAATGTTGCGGCCCAAAAAAGTATAAATGTTTCTAAAGCAAGTACAAATAATTCAAACCAAAGCAATAATTCAAATTCAGGCTCTAATTCCAATGCTAGTTCGACAACACAACCACAAGCAAAATCAAATGTTGCAACATTAGCAAACCTAGGAATAAAAGGACAATATGATTTTACTGGATTTAGAGCAGCAAAAACTTCATATTCAGTAACAGTACCAAATGAAGCAGAATCAGTAGAAATATATGCAAGCAAAGGTCAAAGTGGACAAAAAATAACAGGAACAGGTGTAAAACAATTAAAAGAAGGAACAAATGCAATAAACGTAGTAGTAACAGCAGAAGATGGAACAACTACAAAAACATATACAATTAACATTGAAAGAAAATCAGCAGAAACAACAGATAATAAGGAAGAAAATACAGAAGAACAACCAGAAGAAACATCAACAGAGGAAGAAGAAACATTTGGATTAAAAGATTTAAAAATAGATGGATTAGAATTAACACCAGAATTTAAAACAGATGTATATGAATATAGTGCTGAACTAAAAGAAGATAAAACAAGTTTGGAATTAACAACAATAGCAACAGAAGAAAATGCAGAAATAGAAGTTACAGGAAATGAAGATTTAAAAGATGGTGAAAATATAATTACTGTAATAGTCAAAGAAAAAGATACAGATAAAACTGCTACATACCAAATAACAGTAAATAAAATCAAAGAAGAAACAAATATAACAGAAGCAACAGTCAACAATATTGATAATAAAACCAAAGAAATGATTATTTTGGGAATTGGAATTCTAGCTTTAATAATAGTTGTTATTATTATAGTAATTGTAAATAAAAAAAGAAATTCAAATAATGGTCAAGAATACTATTATAGTGAATTATATAATAATGATGAATCAGAAGAAAATATCAATGAAGAAAATCAAGATGAACAAGAAGAATATGATGAAGAGATAGAAGAAAAGAAAAAGAAAAAACATTCAAAAGGAAAAAGGTTCAAATAATAGGAGAAAAAACATATGAAAAATATTGAAATAGCTATAACTCTTGATACTGTAGAGAGAGAGAGAGAGAGAGAGAGCTATAGTCTACTAAAAATAAAAAAGAAAATTGAATAGATAGTAAAAAGATGGGAATATTATATATTTTAAATGTGTATAATATTGCTATCTTTTTGGCGTACAAAAATGTTATTAAATTTAAAAAATATATAAAATCAAGGAGGAAAATTATGAAAAAAACAAGGAAAAAGTATTTAATGATATTATTTTTAGCATTAAGTATAACAATATTACCAATGGGAGGAGTAAAGGCGGCTTTACAAGCAAATCCAAATACTCATGTAAAAAAAACAGCTACTCCAACAAACTGGATGAATAATATTAGAAAAATGGAAGAAGCAAATGGTGCAATGGGATTAAGTGAAAGCTTAAATTCTGATTTAACATCAAAAGAAAGTAATAATATTGATGTTCATATGATGAGAGCTACTGAATATGGAGCAATTGCTATTCTTTCAGCATCTGGTTATGGGAATTCAAAAACATTACAAAATAGTTCAATAAAAACGACTACAGGAAATAAAACAGGAGTATATTTTACAGGAAATAACTGGGAGTTTAATGCAGGAGGATTAAGCGGAAAGATTTTCTCAGGAGTTAATGCTAAATATTATGATAAGTATACTGGAAGCTCTTCATCAGCAAGAGTGGGAGATGCATTTGGATGTACTAGATGGCACTCAGCATCAAACTATTATTGGCTTGCTAGTGATCACCCATACTTCAAACGTGGAGAAGGAGGATTGTTTAGTTTCGCAAATGACTACACAGGAGAATACAATAGTTTGTGTCGTGGTGTAGCTGTGTGTGGGGTTGGACTCTAGAAGTGGTTTTGTCAATTAAGCTTTGTAGGGAGAGAGTTATATAATGAAAGAACGTAAAGGAGAAAATTAAATGAAACGAAAACCAACAGGCATAACACTAATAGCACTAGTAATAACAATAGTAATTCTTCTAATACTAGCAGGAATAACAATATTAGCAGTAACACAAAATGGTCTATTTGGCAGAGCAAGCGAATCAGCATTCAAAACCAAAATGGCAGAATATAGAGAAAAAACAAACCTATATGTATCGTGGAAAATAACAGAAACATTAAATACAGACACGACAAATATAAATGCTGGAGAAATCCTAAAAAGTGCAATAGACCAAGAAATAGTAACAGACATAACCAAAGATGATGTAACAATAAATTTAGAAGATATAATAACAAACATAAAAGCAAGTGATGAAGAATCTCTAGTTGTATATAAAGGCGAATTGTGTTATGTATCAAATAAAAATACTCAAAATAATGAAAAACAAGTAAAATGGTGTAAAGATATTGGAATAAAAGTTTTAGAATATATAGAACCAACTGGAATTGTAGTAAAAAATGGAAAATATGAATTAGTAAAAGGAATTTATCTATGTACGCCAGTATTAAATAAAGGATTTGTAAGCGAAAAAACAAGGTACTTAGAAGTGAATAATGAAAATAATTTAACACCAGGAAATTGGATTACAGATAATCCAAGCGAGAATTGGTATGATTATAAAAATAGTCAATGGGCAAATATATTAGTCGAAAATAATGGAGCAGAAGTTTATTATACATGGATTCCAAGATATTGTTTTAAGTTGAACAACAGTACACAAAGAAGTGATGTAAAATTTATAGACACAGATAATAACTACAAAGATGAAAATGGAAACATAACAACTTGGGAACAATTACAAACAGATGGATATCAAATTCCAGAAGCCTTTACATTTGATGGACAAACATTACCTGGTTATTGGGCAATGAAATATACAGCGGGAGATATAACAACACCATCAACACTAAATTATGATATGTCAGTATCAAAAGGAGTAATAAACTTAAAAAATATCACATTAAATACAACAATAACAAATACAAATCCAATAACAAAATATACAGTAGCATTAAATTGTAAAATAGTACAAACAATTGAAAAAGCTGAAGATATAACAAATATAAATTCTCAAACAATAAAAATAGATAATTTGAAATCTGGAGACAACACTGTAAATATAACAGGATTAAATGCTAGAGGAGAAGAAGTTGGAAGCATGACAAAAGTATATTCACCAGCAATTGTAAATAAACCGGATTTGAGTGGATTTAATCCAGATACAACCTTCTATGTAACATATGATGAAAATGACAATGAACATAGTACAGTACCAATTAATCAACAAATGCCACAATATTGGTATGAATATGGAGAAAGTAGATGGGCAAATATTGTAACAAGAAACAATGGATTAGAAACATATTATACGTGGATTCCAAGATATGAATTTATATTAGACCAAACAAATCAAAGAAGTACAGTAAAATTTTTAACAGGAACAGCAGAAGCAGAATCAGGTTATCAACTACCAGAAGCATTTACATTTGATGGACAGCAACTAACAGGCTATTGGGCAATGAAGTACACAGCAGGAGATGCTGGAACACCAAAATTTGATACAGAAGTAATTGCAACAAATACAAGCATAAAAACAAAAGAAATAACAGGAACAGCCAAAGCAGATGGTCAAGTATATAAATATTACTTAAATGGAGAATATAAAGGAGAAAAGACAAATTCAACAGATACATTTGAATATACAGGATTAAGCCCAAAAACAAAATATACAATACAAGTAGAAATAAGAAATAGCACAACAGATGAATATATTGGTTCAATAGTAAAACAAATAAGTACAATAGATGCAAATAAACCAGAACTAACAGGCTTTAATGCGGATTGCACATATTATGTTTTATATGATGAAGCTGGAAATGAAACAATAGGAGACAAAATAAAAAATGATGGAAGTAATATGCCAAGTAATTGGTATGATTACAGTCAAAGTAAATGGGCAAATATAGTCGTACAAGCAAATGGAAAAACAACATATTTTACATGGATACCAAGATATGAATTTATGATAACAAGTAGTCAATCTGCACAACCAGCAGTAGGAAGAACAGAAACAAGATTTATAGAAGGAATATCAACAGAAACAGATACCGGTTACAAAATACCAGAAGCATTTACATTTGATGGAAAACAACTAACAGGTTACTGGGCAATGAAATATACTGCAGGAGATTAAAAACAAAAGTCAAACATAAATTTTAAAAAAACCAAATTTATGTTTGACATTTTTTTGTTTGTATGATATGATGTTAAAAAATCGAAATGGAGTGATAAAAATGCCAAGAAAAAAACCAGAATTAAGTAATAGAGAAAAATCAATATTAAAATTTATCGAAAAACAAATAATGACAGTTGGTTACCCACCATCAGTAAGAGAAATAGGAAAAGCTGTAGGTCTAAGCTCTACAGCAACAGTACATGGTTATTTAGCAAAATTAGAAGAAAAAGGTTACATCAAAAAACAAGATAAAAAAGGAAGAACATTACGTTTATTAAAAGGAGCAACAGGAGAATCAAAGAAAACATCAACAAAAGATTTTTACACACAAAAAGAATTAGTAGAAGTTCCAGTTGTTGGAAAAATAACTGCAGGTATGCCAATATTAGCAGTAGAAAATGTAACAGATACATTCCCAATTCCAATAGACTTTGTAGGAAATTCAGATTGCTTTATGCTTACAGTTAGAGGAGAAAGTATGATTGAAGCAGGAATTTTGGATGGGGATTATATATTAGTTAGAAAACAAAGTAATGCAAATAATGGAGAAATAGTAGTAGCATTAATAGAAGATGAAGCTACAGTAAAAACATTTTACAAAGAAACAGACCATATAAGATTACAACCAGAAAATAGCACAATGGACCCAATAATAGTTCCAACTTGTGAGATTTTAGGTAAAGTATGTGGTGTATTTAGAAAAATGTAATTATATAAAACAGGAGAAAACATGATAAAAAGAGTAATATTTGACATAGACAATACACTAATTCCATGGGAAAGTGAATATGATAAAGAAATAGAAAAAACATTAGATGAATTAAATATACAATATACAGAACAAGAATATAAAGAAATAAGAAAAGCATTTTCTGAATACGAAAAAGTCAATTATAGATTTGATAAAAAATTAATGTTAAACTATATAAACAATCATATGAAAAAACAATACCCAATTGAATTTATGGACAAAGTTCTTGAAAGATGGGGAAATTGTGTACCAGAAAAGATTGAAGATAGTGTAAAAGATACATTAGTGTATTTAAAGAATAAATATGAAATGGTTATTTTAACAGATTGGTTTGCAAAAGAACAAATAAATAGGTTAAAAATATTAGATATAAATAAATATTTCTCACAGGTATATTCTGCAGAAAAAACAAATAGAAAACCATTTAAAGAAGCATTTCTAACTGCCATTGCAGATAATAAACCAGAAGAATGTATAATGATAGGTGATAGCCTAGAAAGAGATATAAATGGAGCAATAAATGCTGGATTAAGAGCAGTTTATTATAATCCTAATGAAATACCTAATTATGAAGGAAAAAATAGTTATCGAATAATTAATAAATTAGAACAATTAAAAGAGATTTTATAAAAGTTCACAAAAAATTCACATTTAAATTATTGACAAATGACACCGTGTCACATATAATATATGACACGGTGTCATTATTGATTTATTAAATTCAAAGGTGGTGATTAATATGCCAAAAGAAACATTTTTAAAACTTCCAAACGAGAAAAAAGAAAAAATAATAAAAGCTGCTCAAAAAGAATTTGAAAGAGTTCCAATAGAAGAAGTGTCAATAAAAAATATTGTAGAAAATGCAGAAATTGCACGTGGTAGTTTTTATCAATATTTTGAAAGTAAAGAAGATTTACTTCGGTTTTATATTAAATAAACATTTTAAGCAAATGAATAAAGAAATAAAAAATAATATAATAGAAGCAAACGGAGACATTTTTAAAATATTTATATCTATGTATGACTGCATGGAAAATAATTTTGCTAAAGAAGAAGATATTAAATTATATAAAAAAATATTTGAAAATTTAAAAACAAGTGAAGATAGCAAAATTTTCAAAAAATTCATAGAGGAAAAACCTAAAAAAATTAAAGATTTTTATGAATACATAGATACAAGTAAATTAAGAATAAATTCAAATGAAGATTTAGAAACTGTTGAAAAAATTCTATTTACAATAACTGCAAAAGCAATAGTTATGAGATTTAAATATGACTCAAAAGAAAAGGCAAGAGAGGAATATTTAAAACAAATAGAATATCTAAAATATGGAATATTAAAACAATAAAAAAGTTAAAATAAATGTATAAAATAAGGAGGAAAAAATGCTAAAAGTATTAAAAAATTTAAAGGAGTCATGGCTATCAGTAATAGCAATAGTATTATTATTAATAGTTCAAGCAGCTGGTGACCTAACATTACCAGATTATACATCAAAAATAGTAAATATAGGAATACAAAGTGGTGGAATTGAAAATCCAGCACCAGAAGTAATTAGAAAGTCTGAAATGGACAATTTACTAATATTTACAGAAGATGATGAACAGATTTTAAATGACTATAAAGAAATATCAAAAGAAAATTTGGATGAAAAAGAATATGAAAAATTAGTAAAAAAATACCCAGCACTAGAAAATGAAACTTTATATGAGGTTAAAAAATTAGATAATGAAGAACAAACACGATTAAATAATATGATGACAAAACCTTTAATGATGTTAAGTTCATTAGAAAATGAAGAAACAGCAAATTCAATGAAAGAGCAAATGTTATCAAGTATGCCAGCAAATATCCCAGAACAACAAAAAATAGCAATGCAAAATATGGAATTAATTGATATTATAAAACAAATGCCAAAAGAACAAATAGATAAAATGCTAGAAACAGTAAATGAAAAATTAGACAATATGCAAAATAGCATATTAGAACAAGCAGCAATACAACAAGTAAAAAAAGAATATAAAGCAATAGGAATAGACACAGATAATTTACAAAACAAATATATAATTATTTCAGGATTAAAAATGCTTGGAATATCATTTATCATAATGGCTTCAGCAATATCAATTATGTGTTTATCAGCAAGAGTTGCAGCAAAATTAGCAAAAACATTAAGAGAAAAAATATTCAAAAAAGTATTAAAATTCTCAAATAAAGAATTTTCAGAATATAGTACAGCATCATTAATAACACGTTCAACAAACGATATTCAACAAATTCAAGGATTAATAGCAATATTATTTAGAGTATTAGTATATGCACCAATAATAGGTATTGGAGGATTTTTAAGAGTATTAAGTCAAAGTGATAATTCAATGGCTTGGATTATAGGTGTAGCAATATTAGCAATTTTTTTTGTAGTAGCAACATTATTTATTATTGCAATGCCAAGATTTAAAAAATTACAAGAATTAATAGATAAACTAAACTTAGTCGCAAGAGAAATACTAACAGGGTTACCTGTAATAAGAGCATTTAACACAGAGAAAAAAGAAGAAAAAAGATTTGATAAAGCAAATGTAGATTTAACAAAAACCAATCTTTTTGTAAACAGAGCTATGAGCTTTATGATGCCAACTTTAATGTTGATAATGAATGCAATTTCACTATTAATTGTTTGGGTTGGAGCACATGGAATTGATAATGGAACAATGCAAGTTGGAAACATGATGGCATTTATTCAATATACAATGCAAATAGTAATGAGTTTCTTAATGATTTCAATGGTATCAATCATGTTACCAAGAGCTTCAGTATCAGCAAACCGTATAAATGAAATATTAGAAACAGAAGAAGCAATACAAGAAAGCAAAGAACCTAAAAAATTAGATGCAAGCAAAAAAGGATTAGTAGAATTTAAAAACGTATCATTTAGATACCCAGATAGTGATGAGGAAGTTCTAAGTGATATAACATTTACAGCAAAACCAGGAGAAACAACAGCTATAATAGGAAGCACAGGAAGTGGAAAATCAACAATAGTAAACTTAATACCAAGATTTTATGATATAACTTCAGGAAATCTTTTAATAGATGGTGTAGATATAAAAGAAATATCAAATAAAGATTTAAGAAAAATAGTTGGATTTGTACCACAAAAAGGAATATTATTCTCAGGAACAATAGAATCAAATATAAAATATGGTAATCCAAATATGTCTGATGAACAAATGATAGAAGCTGCACAAATTGCACAAGCTACAGAGTTTATAGATTCAAAACCAGAAAAATATAAAGAACCAATAGCACAAGGTGGAAGTAATGTATCTGGCGGACAAAAACAAAGATTATCAATAGCTAGAGCGATAGCAATAGACCCAGAAATTTTAGTATTTGATGATAGTTTTTCAGCATTAGATTTTAAAACAGATAGCACATTAAGAGCTGAACTTGCTAAAAAGACAAAAGACAAGACTGTAATTATTGTAGCACAAAGAATTAATACAATCTTAAATGCTGACCAAATCATAGTATTAGAAGATGGAAAAATCGTTGGAAAAGGAACACACGAAGAATTAATTAAAAACAATGAAACATATAAACAAATTGCATTATCACAACTTTCAGAAGAAGAACTTAATTTACAAAAAAATCAAGAAATAGAAGGAGGTAACAAACATGAGTAATACAGAGCAAACAACAAATAAACCTCCAAGAATGAGAGGACCAATGGGTGGAGGTCCACACGGAGGACATGGCCCAGCAGAAAAAGCAAAAGATGTAAAAGGAACAACAAAAAAATTAGCTAATAGACTTTCAAAACATAAAATAGCCATAATAATTGTAATGATATTTGCAATAGGAAGTACAATTTTTAGTATTGTTGGTCCAAAAATATTAGGAAATGCAACAACTGAAATATACACAGGATTAATGAACAAAATTAACGGAACAGGTGGAATTGACTTTGCCAAAATTGGAAAAATAATTTTATTTGCATTAGGCTTATATGCAGTAAGTGCATTATTTTCAATGATACAAAGCTATATTATGGCAGGTGTAGCTCAGAAAACAACATATAAAATACGTAATGAGCTAACAGAAAAAATAAACAAATTACCAATGAAATATTTTGACAAAAGAACAAATGGAGAGGTTCTATCTATAATTTCAAATGATGTTGATACATTAAGTACAGGACTAAACCAAAGTATTACACAAATAATAACATCAATATTTACAATAATAGGGATTTTAGTCATGATGCTTTCAATAAGCTGGGAAATGACACTTGTAAGTTTATTAATATTACCAATATCAGCAGTAATACTAAAAAAAGTAATTGGTAAATCACAAAAATACTTTGTAAAGCAACAAGAATACTTAGGACACGTAAATGGTCAAGTTGAAGAAGTATATGGTGGACACAATATAGTAAAAGTATTTGGAAGAGAAAATGAAGCAATAAAAGAATTTGAAAAAGACAACCAAGAACTTTACAAATCAGGTTGGCGTTCACAATTCCTATCAGGATTAATGTATCCATTAATGAACTTTGTTGGAAATGTTGGTTATGTTGCTGTAGCAATTTTAGGTGGTTATTTTGCAGTAAAAGGAAGAATAACAGTTGGTAATATACAAAGTTTTATACAATACAATAAACAATTCACACAACCAATAGGGCAAGTTGCACAAATATCAAGTACAATACAATCAATGCTTGCAGCTGCTGAAAGAATTTTTGAATTCTTAGAAGAAAAAGAAGAAGTTGAAGATGTAAAAAAACCATTATCAACAGATGGATTAAAAGGAAATATCAAATTCGAGCATGTTCATTTTGGATATGACCAAGAAAAAACAATAATAAATGACTTTAATGCAGATGTAAAAGATGGTCAAAAAATAGCAATTGTTGGTCCAACAGGAGCTGGAAAAACAACAATGGTAAAATTATTGATGAGATTTTATGATGTAAATAGTGGAGCAATTCTTTTAGATGGACACAATATAAAAGAATTCAAACGTGGTGAACTTAGAAAAATGTTTGGAATGGTACTTCAAGACACATGGCTATTTGGAGGAACAATAAAAGAAAATATTAAATATAGTAAACCAGATGCAACAGACTCAGAAGTAATAGAATCAGCCAAAGCAGCCCATGTTCATCACTATATAAAAACTTTATCAAAAGGTTATGATGCAAAAATAAATGAAGAATCAACAAATATATCAGCCGGTCAAAAACAATTACTAACAATAGCAAGAGTTATACTTGCAAATCCAAAAATATTAATACTTGATGAAGCTACAAGTTCAATAGATACAAGAACAGAACAACAAATTCAATCAGCAATGGACAATTTAATGAAAGGTAGAACAAGTTTTATTATTGCACATAGATTATCTACAATAAAAAATGCAGACTTAATTTTAGTTATGGATCACGGAGATATTGTTGAACAAGGAAATCATGAAGAATTATTAGCAAAAGATGGATTTTATGCTAAACTATATAATTCACAATTTGAAGATTGCAATGATGAAGTTGAATAAAATAAAAAAGTTGTTAAAAGGGAAAATCCCAATTAACAACTTTTTTTATTTTTGATATTCATAACTAGAACACATTGATTCATCAGCATTTTTTGTATTACAATCTTTTGTTGGTGAAACTTGGATTTGAGCTAATTCACAACGGTTTTCTAAATTATTGTATTTACAGCTTTTAACACTGCAACAAATTTTTTGATTTCCATTCATGATAAAAACCTCCAAAAATAAGAATGAATTTAATTTTAAATTCAAAATTAGTATAACAAAAAAATAAAAAAATATTCAAAATATAGAAATTTATAAATCAATATGATAATATAAAATAAAAAAGGGGGTATGAAAATGAATTTAGTAACAGGTCTATTAATACCATTTTTAGGAACGACCTTAGGCTCAGCAATGGTATTTTTAATGAAAAATAAGATGAGTCAAAAAGTAGAAAAAATCTTATTAGGATTTGCGTCAGGAGTAATGATAGCAGCATCAATATGGTCTTTATTAATTCCAGCAATAGATATGGCAGAGTCACAAGGAAAAGTTGCATGGATTCCGGCCACAATAGGATTTTTATTTGGAATAGTATTTTTATTACTATTAGATAGTTTAATTCCACATATGCACTTAGAAAGCGATAAACCAGAAGGAATAAAATCCAAATTAAAGAAAACTACAATGTTAGTTTTAGCAGTAACACTTCACAATATACCAGAAGGAATGGCAGTAGGAGTAACTTTTGCAGGAGCTTTAATTGGAAATACAGGAATTACTATGGCAGGAGCTTTTGCTTTAGCGGTAGGAATTGCAATTCAAAACTTTCCAGAAGGTGCAATTATTTCAATGCCACTAAAAAGTAAAGGTACATCAAAACCAAAGGCTTTCTTGTATGGAACTTTATCAGGAATAGTAGAACCAATAGGAGCGATTGTTACAATATTGCTTACAAATGCAGTTGTTCCAATTTTACCATATTTATTATCATTTGCAGCAGGTGCAATGATTTATGTGGTAGTTGAAGAATTAATCCCAGAATCACAAGCAGGAGAACATTCAAATATTGGAACTATTGGAGTTGCAATTGGTTTTGTTATTATGATGATTTTAGATGTAGCTTTAGGGTAAATAGAAAATGGCATAATTTTTGTTATATATTAGCAAAAATTATGTCGTTTTTTAATGTTAGCCTTGACAAACAATCTGCAAGATAGTATAATGTTAACCGTAGTTAACAAAAATGTAAAAGGAGAAAAAACATGATATCAAAATCATCTGAAGAATATCTGAAAACAATGTACATATTAAAACAGCAAAATGGTAATGTGCGTGTAACAGACATAGCACAAAAAATGAATTGTACAAAGCCAAGTGTAAATAAAGCAATATACAACTTAAAAGATGAAGGCTTATTAAATTATGAATCATATGGGACAATAGAATTAACAGACTCAGGAGAAAATTTAGCAAAGAAAATTTTAGAAGCCTATGACATAGTTTACGTATTTCTAAAAGATGTTTTAAACCTTGAAGAAGATGATGCCAAAAAAGAAGCAGAAAGAATAAAATTAGCGATAACGGATAAAACAATAAATAAACTAGCAAAATATGTACATAAAGTATTAGGATTAAGCAATTTAGATTGTGATTATGATATAAATAAAGAAAAATGTAGATGCTGTGCAAGAAGAACAGCAAAAAAGGAAAGGAATTAAAATTATGGACAACAATTTATTAGAAATAAAAGATTTACATGTAAATGCAGGAGAAAAAGAAATATTAAAAGGAATAGATTTAAATATAAAAAAAGGAGAAATTCATGTAATAATGGGACCAAATGGTTCTGGAAAAACAACAACAGCAAATGCAATATTAAATAATCCAGAATACACAAAAACAGAAGGAACAATTACTTTTGATGGTGAAGATATAACAAAAACAAGAACAGATGAAATAGCAAGAAAAGGAATATTTATGTCTTTCCAATTACCAGAAGAAATACCTGGAGTTTCAGTAACAAACTTCTTAAAATATGCAAAAAATAAAATAACTGGACAACCTGTAAAAATATTTCAATTTAAAGATGAACTAAAAAAATACATGGAAGAATTAAATATGAATTCTAAAAATATGGAAAGAAGCTTAAATGTAGGATTTTCAGGTGGAGAAAAAAAGAAAAACGAAATTCTTCAAATGCTTGTATTAAATCCAAAACTTGCAATACTAGATGAAACAGACTCTGGATTAGATGTTGATGCAATAAAAACTGTATCAAAAGGTATTGAAATGTTTAAAAATGAAAATAATGCAGTTTTAATTATTACTCACAATACAAAAATTTTACACAGCTTAAAAGTTGATTATGTTCATGTTTTGGTTAATGGAAAAATTGTAAAAACTGGAACACAAGAATTAGCAAGTGAAATTGAAGAAAATGGATATGCACAATATAAATAAAAAGGCTAGGAATTATCCCAGCCAAATGAATGAACTATAATTACTTTTTTTTGTTTTTTAGCTCAGCTAATAACCAGACAACAGATACAACAAATATAAAAGGCATCAAAGTTATTGTATAGTCATTACTTTGCTTTTGTGATTCTAATAAGTATTCAAAAAAGTCCATAAGTAAGCCTCCTTTTTAGGTAAAAAGTAATTTAATTTATTATAGCATGTATAAAATGAAAAATCAAATTCTAATAAAAATTGAGAAAGGATAAAAAATGAAAACTCAAGTTGAAGAAATAAATAGAAATATCTATGATATAAAAAACAAAGATGAATACGACTTCAAAATAAAAAAAGGTCTAACAAGAGAAATAATAGAAGAAATATCAAAACAAAAAAACGACCCAGACTGGATGAGAGAATTCAGACTAAAAGCATTAGAAGTATATAATAACTTAGAAATGCCAACATGGGGACCAGATTTATCAGAATTAAATATGGATGAAATTGCAACATATGTAAAACCAAAATCAAAATTAAATAGTTCTTGGGATGATGTTCCAGAAGATATAAAAAACACATTTGATAAATTAGGAATACCAGAAGCAGAAAAAACATCACTTGCAGGTGTTGGGGCACAATATGATTCAGAAGTTGTTTATCATAGTATGAAAGAAGAATTAATCAAACAAGGTGTAATTTATACAGATATGGAAACAGCTGTAAGAGAATATCCAGAATTAGTAAAATCACATTTTATGAAATGTGTACCAGTAAATGACCACAAATTTGTTGCATTACACGGAGCAGTTTGGTCAGGAGGTTCATTTGTATATGTACCTAAAGGTGTAAAAGTAGATATACCATTACAATCATATTTCAGATTAAATTCACCAGAATCTGGCCAATTTGAACACACATTAATAATTGTAGAAGAAGGTGCAAGTTTACATTTCATAGAAGGATGTTCAGCACCAAAATATAATAAAGTTAATCTACACGCTGGATGCGTAGAATTATATGTAGCAGATAATGCTTATTTAAGATATTCAACAATAGAAAACTGGTCAAAAAATATGTTAAATTTAAATACTAAAAAAGCGATAGTAGGAAAAAATGCAAAAATGGATTGGGTATCAGGTTCATTTGGCTCAAAAATATCAATGCTTTATCCAATGAGTATATTAAATGGCGAGGGAGCAAAAACAGAATTTACAGGAATATCATTTGCAGGTGGCGGACAAAATCTAGATAATGGATTTAAAGTAATTCATAATGCACCAAACACATCAAGTGTAGTAAATGCAAAATCAATATCAAAAAATGGTGGTAAATGCACATATAGAAGTTTAGTAAGAATAAATGAAAATGCAAAAAATTCAAAATCATCAGTATCATGTGAATCACTTATGTTAGATGATATATCAATATCAGACACAATACCAACAAATGACATAAGAACAGATGAAGTAGAATTCTCACACGAAGCAAAAATTGGTAAAATAAGTGATAAAACAATATTCTATTTAATGAGTAGAGGATTATCAGAAGAAGATGCAAAAGCAATGATAGTAAGAGGGTTTGCACATCCAATAGCTAAAGAATTGCCAGTAGAATACGCTGTTGAAATGAATAATCTTATTAACTTAGAGTTAGAAGGAGCAATAGGATAATATGGAAAATTTAAAATTAAATGAAACACCAGTTAGAACTGCTAAAAATTTTAGAATAAACAATATAAAACTAGAAAATATTGAAATTCCAGAAGTTATACCAGAATTCGAAAATGTAACAATAACAGGTGATACATCTAAAATAGATATAGAACAAAATGCAGATAATATAGATATAAATTTAGCTTACGGTTTAAGTGAAGAACTTGCAGTTCAAGTAAAAGCACAAGCAAATCAAAAAATAAAGCTAAACATAAAAGGTACTCAAAATGAAAAATCAAAAACAGAGAATCTAGAAAAAGCAGAAGCAGAAATAGATTTTAAATTTGATGATGAAAATTCTGTATTAGTAGACGATATAGAAATTACTGCAACTGAAAATACAAAATCAACAGTAGTAATAAAATATACTTCAAATCAAGAAAGTGAAAATTATCACAATGGAATAATAAAAGCAAAAGCAGAAAAAGATTCAGAATTAAATATAGTATTAATTAATTTAATGAACACAAAATCAAATAATTTTCTAGCAATCGAAAATGATTTTGAAGAAAATGCTAAAATTAATTATACAATAATTGATTTTGGAGGAAAAAATAGTATTACAAATTATTATTCTAATTTAAAAGGTGATAATTGTGATAATCAGCTAAATACAATTTATTTAGGAAAAGAAAATCAATTATTTGATTTGAACTATATTGGTGAATTAAGAGGAAAAAAATCAAATATAGATATAGAAGTTCAAGGAGCATTAAAAGATATAGCTAAAAAACATTTTAAAGGAACAATTGATTTTAAAAAAGGTTGCAAAAAAGCTACTGGAAATGAAAATGAAGCTTGTATGTTATTATCTGATACAGCAAAATCAATAGCTTTGCCAATGTTACTTTGCTCTGAGGAAGAAGTTGAAGGTAACCATTCAAGTTCAGCTGGAAAAATTGGAGAAAAAGAATTATTCTATATTATGAGTAGAGGATTTGAACTTAAAGAGGCTATGAAATTGATGGTTAGAGCTAGATTTAATAAAATATTAGAAAATATAAAAAATGAAGAATTAAAAGATGAAATTTTAAAAGAAATTGATATGAGGTTAGATTAACAAAATTAGCCTCCAATGGAGGCTAATCGTAAGTGAACAAGATAAGGGGTGTTAATTTCTTACAATTAAAAGTGAAATAAATTTGTTTTCTGAAAGATCATTTAGTAAGACTTCATTACCGAATATTTTAAGAGCAGACTTGATGTTTGAAATGGTTTCTTTATCAGGAATTACTTTTTCAAAGACAATCATAATGCTTTCAGAATCATCTCGAAAGTAGATTTCAGGAATAATATCTGTAAACTGATGTATTCCTAATTTGATATCTCTTGCTAAATCTTTTTTCATGTCACTAGTCATAATGTTACCTCCTATAGTTGCAATGAGTATATAAACTATACTCGTATTAATTGTTATCTATATAATAATAACATTAAAAATATGTAAAATCAAGTCTATAGGAGTAATTAATTATTAAGGAGGAAAATAAAAAATGAATACTATAAAAAAAGATTTTCCACTACTAGAAAATGAAAACATTACATATCTAGACAGTGGAGCAACAACACAAAAACCAATCCAAGTAATAAAAGCAGTAGAAGAATTCTATCAAAAATACAATGCAAACCCACACAGAGGAGCATATTCACTAAGCGTAGAAGCGACTGAACAATATGAAAACACAAGAACCCAAATAGCAAAATTCATAAATGCAAGACATAGAGAAGAAATAATATTTTCTAAAAATGCCACAGAAAGTTTAAATTTAATTGCATATTCATATGGAATGGACAACCTAAAAAAAGATGATGAAGTAGTAATTTCAATAATGGAACATCATTCAAATCTAGTTCCATGGCAAAAAGTTACAAAAAAGACAGGTAGCAAATTAAATTATATGTATATAAATGATGAATTTGAATTAACAGATGAAGAGATAGAAAATAAAATCACAGACAAAACAAAAATAGTTGGAATTACACATGTTTCAAATGTTTTAGGAACAATAAACAATGTAAAGAAAATCATCAAATATGCACATAAAAAAGGAGCTATAGTAATAGTTGATGCATCACAAAGTATTCCACACATGAAGATAGATGTTCAAGATTTAGATGCAGACTTTTTAGTATTCTCAGGACATAAAATGCTTGCACCACTTGGAATAGGTGTATTATATGGAAAAAAAGAAATATTAAATAAAATGTCTCCATTCTTAATGGGAGGAGATATGATAGAATATGTTTATGAACAAGACACAACTTTTGCGCCATTACCAAATAAATTTGAAGCAGGGACACAAAATGTAGAAGGTGTAATAGGATTAGGTAGTGCTATTGATTATATTGAAAACTTAGGGTATGATAAAATCCAAGAAATAGAAAAAGAAGTATTATCATATGCAAGAGAAGAATTATCAAAATTAGACTTTTTAGATTTGTATATAACTCCAAACGAAAATAATCATTCAAGCGTTATATCATTCAATATAAAAGGTATACATCCACATGATGTTGCAAGTATTCTAGACTCAGAAGGAGTTTGTGTTCGCTCTGGAAATCATTGTGCACAACCACTTATGAGATTTTTAGGAATAGATTCAACTTGTAGAGCAAGTTTCTATATCTATAACACAAAAGAAGATGTAGACAAGCTTGTTAGTGCTTTGAATAAAGCATATGATATGTTTAAAAAATATATAAAAAAATAGAGGTAAAATAATGGATGACGAATTAGCAGATGTTTATAATGAATTAATAATGGAACACAGTATGAATTCATATAATAAAAAAGAATTAAAAGATGCAGATTACTCAGAGATTGGACATAATCCAAACTGTGGAGATGAAATTAAACTAGAATTAAAATTAAATGGAAACAAAATAGAAGATATGGCATTTTCAGGACATGGATGCGCAATATCTCAAGCTTCAACATCGATAATGATAGACACATTAAAAGGAAAATCAATTGATGAAGCAAAAGAAATTATAAAAACATTTATAGAAATGATAAAAAGAGAAACAACAGATGAGGATGAATTAAAAAAATTAGAAGATGCAATAGCTTTTAGAAATGTTTCTCATATGCCAGCAAGAGTAAAGTGTGCTCTTTTAGCATGGCATACAATGGAAGATATTTTAGAAAAAAATCAAAGTCAAAACTAAAAATTTTGGCTTTATTTTTTTGACTAAAATCACCTCTATATAAAATATTAATATAATACTAAAATGTGACAAAATTTGTAACAAAAATGTAACAAATCATTTTTCTCTTAGAAACAAGCGGACAAAAAAATACAATAAAAAACTTTTTTATAAAATGTTGCATTTGCAACAGTAAAAGAAAAAGATTGATATATAATAAGAACATAAAAAATGAGAAAGGAGATATGATAATGAAAATTATAAAAAGGGATGGAACAATAGTTGATTATAATCCAGAAAAAATTAAAATAGCAATACAAAAAGCAAATAATGAGGTATCTGGAAGAGAAAGAGTTTCAGAAAAACAAATTAAAGAAATAATAAATTATATAGAAGATTTAAAAAAATCTAGAATATTAGTTGAAGATATACAAGATACAATAGAAAGAAAATTAATGGCATATGGAAAATATCAATTAGCAAAAACATATATTACATATCGTTACACAAGAGAATTAGTAAGAAAAGCAAACACAACAGACCAATCAATAAAAGAATTAATAGAAGGCGAAAGTGAATATTGGAATAGTGAAAATTCTAATAAAAATGCAACAGTAGTAACAACACAAAGAGATTACTTAGCTGGAATAACAAGTACAGATATAACAAGAAGATTTTTATTACCAGAAGATATAGTAAAAGCACATGATGCAGGAATTCTACATTTCCACGATGCAGATTATTTTGCACAAAATGCATTAACAAACTGTGAACTTATAAATCTAGAAGACATGTTACAAAATGGTACAATAATGAATGGAGTAATGATAGAAAAACCTCATAGATTTATCACAGCATGTACAATAGCAACACAAATAATATTAGCAGTTACTTCTTCAACATATGGAGGAGCAACAGTATCATTAGCACATTTAGCACCATTTGTTAGAAGCAGTTATGATAAATATTATAAAAAATATAAAGAAAAAGGTTTAACAGAAGAACAATGTAAAAAATTTGCAGAAGATGATACTAAAAAAGAAGTTGCAGATGGAGTTCAAACCTTCAACTATCAAGTAAATTCAATGACAAATACAAATGGACAAGCACCTTTCTTATCAGTTTGCATGTATTTAGGAGAAACAGAAGAATATAAAAAAGAATTAGCAATGATAATCGAGGAATTCTTAAACCAAAGAATTTTAGGATTTAAAAATGAAAAAGGTGTATATATAACACCAGCATTTCCAAAATTATTATATGTATTAGAAGAAGACAACATTCACGAAAATAGTAAATATTGGTACTTAACACAATTAGCTGCAAAATGTACAGCAAAAAGAATGGTTCCAGATTACATATCAGAAAAGAAAATGAAAGAATTCAAAGTTGACAAAAATGGTGAAGGACATTGTTTCCCATGTATGGGATGCCGTTCATTCTTAACACCATATATTGACCCAGAAACAAACAAACCAAAATATTATGGAAGATTTAATCAAGGTGTTGTAACATTAAACTTAGTAGATGTTGCATTATCATCTGGAAAAGACTTCGATAAATTCTGGGAAATATATGAAGAAAGAATTGAATTATGTCACAGAGCATTACAAGCAAGACATGAAAGATTAAGCAAAGTAACAAGTGATGTAGCACCAATTTTATGGCAATACGGAGCATTTGCAAGACTTAAAAAAGGTGAAAAAATACATCCATTATTACATGGTGGTTATTCAACAATATCACTTGGTTATGCCGGATTATACGAATGTGTAAAATACATGACTGGAAATAGCCATACAGACAATGGAAAAGGAAAAGAATTTGCTATACAAGTAATGCAAAAATTAAATGATAAATGTAATGAATGGAAAGAAAAAGAAGACATAGATTACAGTGTTTATGGATCACCAATAGAATCAACAACATATAAATTTGCAAAATGTTTAAAAGAAAGATTTGGAGTTATAAAAGGAATTACAGATAGAGGTTATATAACAAACTCATATCATGTACCTGTATTTGAAGAAATAGACGCATTTTCAAAATTAAAATTAGAAAGTGAATTCCAAAGATTAAGTCCAGGAGGAGCTATATCTTATGTAGAAACACCAAACTTACAAGACAACTTAGAAGTTGTACTTCAAATAATCAAATTTATTTATGATAATATAATGTATGCAGAATTAAATACAAAATCTGATTATTGCCAAGAATGTGGTTATACAGGAGAAATCTTAATAGATGATAATTTAGAATGGTATTGCCCAAACTGTGGTAATAGAGATCACAATACATTAAATGTAGCAAGAAGAACTTGTGGATATATAGGAAGCAATTTCTGGAACAAAGGAAGAACAGAAGAAATAAAAGAAAGAGTTTTACACATAGATAACAAAGATGATAAAGAATAAAACATTAAACGATGAATAGAGGTAAAAACAAATGAGATATAACAAAATCAGAAAAATGGACATCTCAGATGGCCCAGGTGTAAGAGTATCAATATTTATGCAAGGATGTACTTTTAATTGCAAAAATTGTTTTAATAAAGAAACACATGATTTTAATGGAGGTAAAGAATTTACTGATGATACAATAAAAAGAGTTTTAGAATTATGTGAAAATGAAAATGTAGAAGGATTATCAATATTAGGAGGAGAACCAATGAACCCTAAAAATATTGATGGAACTACAAAACTTGCAAAATCATTTAAGGAAAAATTTCCTAACAAAAATTTATGGGCTTGGTCAGGATATCTATTTGATAAAGACTTAAAAGATAAAGATGTTGTAAAATACTTAGATGTACTAGTAGATGGTCAATATGTAGATGAATTACATAATCCAACTTTAAAATGGAAAGGCTCTGCAAATCAAAGAGTTATTGATGTACAAAAAAGTTTGGAACAAAATAATGTAGTATTATTGTAGAAAAATGGGTATAATTCCCATTTTTCTTATTTTTTGACATAAAACTATGGAGAAAAACATAAAAATGTGATAATATATATAAAATACGTTAAAAGAGAGAGAAAAAAGAAAGGAAAAAGCAAAATGTTAGACCAATTTTCAAGAACAGAATTATTATTAGGAAAAGAAAAAATAGAAAAATTAAGTAAAACAAAAGTTGCAGTATTTGGAATAGGAGGAGTAGGATCTTTTGTAGTAGAAGGATTAGTAAGAGCTGGAGTAGGAAAGTTCGTATTAGTAGATGATGACAAAATATGTTTAACAAATCTAAACAGACAAATACATGCAACAAGAAAAACAATTGGAAAATACAAAGTAGATGTGATGAAAGAAAGAATATTAGAAATAAATCCAAATGCTGAAGTAGAAACATACAAACATTTCTATCTTCCAAACTCAGAAGAAACAATACTTGATAAAAGTATTGATTATATAGTAGATGCGGTAGATACAGTAACTGCCAAAATTGAATTAGTAATGCAAGCAGATAAATTAAATATTCCTATAATATCAGCAATGGGAACAGGAAACAAACTAGACCCAACAAGATTTGAAGTAACAGATATATACAAAACAAGTATATGTCCACTTGCAAAAGTAATGAGAAAGGAATTAAAGGCTAGAGGGATAAAAAAATTAAAAGTAGTATATTCAAAAGAGGAGCCCTTAAAACCATATGAAGGAATAGAAAATAGTTGTAAAAACCATTGTATATGTCCACCTGGAACAAAAAGAAAATGCACAATAAGAAATCAAATACCAGGAAGTGTATCATTTGTTCCATCAGTTGTTGGAATGATTATTGCTGGAGAAGTAATAAAAGATGTGATTGAAATTAATTAGTTTTTTTAAGGTAACCGCCCCCAAAAAAGTAATTTCTTAATATTCGCGTTGCCCTATTTAAGAAAATGTAACTCACTGACGTTCGGACATTTTCTAAAACGGTCACCCACGGATTACTTGAATATTAAGAAATTATTTTTTGGGGGCTTCTCTACAATTTTATATGAAAAACTTATTTTTGATAAATTCAAAGATAAGTTTTTTTGATTTTAAATTGTTTTAAAAGTTCACAAAGCTTTCACAAAACTTTATAGAAAAATCAGAAGACATAAATCTAACACTAAAAGAAACCAGAAGATTAAGCAAACTAATAAAAGAATTAATGGAGCTAGCAAGAGCAGACAACAAAAAAATAAAAATAGAAAAACAATCAACAGATATAAATGAATTAATAAAAGAAATAGTAAAACCATATGTAGAACTTGCAACAATCCAGAATAAAAAATTAAAATTAGAACTTGAATATAATAAGAAAATTCAAATAATAAAAATATAATAAAACAAAAAACGACTAAATGTTGAAATTTTTTTCAATATCTGTTATCATATAAAAGAAAAAAATAGTAGGGGAAGAAAATGATTAATATATTATTATGTGGAAACCAAAAAGTATTTGATGGAGCACTATCAGAACTAATATCAATTACAAATAAAACAAAAGAAGCAATTACATGCTATATATTTACAATGGATGTATCAAGAATAAAACCAGAATATACATGTATAGAAGATGAGCAAGTGGAATTTTTAGACCAAGTGGTCAAAAGCAAAAATCCAGAAAATAAAATAATAAAAGTAGATGTAACAAATATATATGAAAGAGAATTTGCAAATTGTGCAAATGAAACAGCATATTGTACACCATATACATTACTTAGATTGCTAGCTGATTTAGTTCCAAACATGCCAGATAAATTACTATATTTAGATATAGATATGATGGCAAATGGTGATATTTCTCCATTATATCATACTGATATTGAAGAATATGAATATGCAGCAGTAAAAGAAAAATATGGTAGCAAAATGATTAGACCAGATTATATTAATGCAGGAATGCTACTTTTAAACATGAAAAAAATAAAAGAAACAAAATTATTAGAAAAAGCAAGAGAATTAATAAAAAGAAAAAAATTATTATTTGCTGACCAAGATGCTATTTTCTGGAATACAACTAAGAAAAAATTATTACCAAGAAAATATAATGAACAAGCAAGTTTTAATAAAAAAGATACAGTAATTTGCCATTTCTGTAAAAGATTATTGTGGTTACCATACCCACATACAGAAAATTATAAACAATGGAATATTGAAGAAATACATAAATATTTAAAATGCTATACATTTGATAAGGATTTAGAAGAATACAAAAAATTAAAAGAACAATACATTGAACAAAAAACAGAAAAAGTTTTGCAATAATGAAAGGGGAAAAATAAAATGGAAAACAATTTAGAGGTAATACCAATATTTTTTGCAGTAGATGATGGTTATGTACCATTTTTAGCGGTAGCACTTCAATCATTAATAGAAAACTCATCAAAAAATTATTACTACTCAATAAAAATATTGTATACAAATATTAATGAGGAAAACAAGAAAAAAATAAATAAATATAAAAAGGAAAATGTAAATATAGAATTTGTCGATTTGAATTATTATATTGAAAAAGTAAAAGATAAATTATATACACGTGATTATTATACAAAAACAACATATTTTAGATTATTTATACCAGATTTATACCCACAATATGATAAAGTTTTATATCTTGATAGTGATATAGTTGTATTAGGAGATATAGCAGAATTATATAATACAAATATAAAAGGAAATCTAGTCGCTGCTGTTCCAGACGACAGTGTACAAACAATACCAGAATTTGCAGAATATGTAGAAAAAGTTGTAGGTGTTGCAAGTTATAAAAATTACTTTAATGCAGGAATTTTATTAATGAATTTAGACGAATTCAGAAAAATAGATTTCCAAGGTAAATTCTTATATCTATTAGAAACAGTAAAATTTAGTGTAGCGCAAGACCAAGATTATTTAAATAGACTTTGTAAAGGAAGAACTGTATTAGTAGATAGAGTATGGGACAGAATGCCTATAAAAGTCGAAGGAGTAGAAGATAAAAAACTTAAATTGATTCACTATAATTTAGCATACAAGCCATGGCATTTTGATAACATTTTATATCAAGAGTATTTTTGGAAATATGCTGAAAAAACCGAATTTATAAAAGAAATAAAAGAAATAAAAAATTCTTACACAGAAGAAGAACGTTTTAGAGATATGGAACAATTCAAAAATTTAAAAGCTCTTTGCATGAAAGAAGCTGATTGTGTAGGGGATGACAGAATGTTCAGAAAATGTAATCAAGAAAAGAAACATAGAGAACATAGAAAATATAGTCTAGGAAATTTGAGAAAAAATAAAGTAATAGAATCTCAAAGTAGAGAAGAGACATATGAAAAAATTAGAGATTTAGAAAGAAACGGAATTTTTGATTTAGATGTAGAACAAGACCCACCAACAATCCCATTAACACCAGATAAAGTTGACTATTTAAGGGAAAAAGGATTAAGCAAAATAAAAAATATGTTAGCAAATCAAGTTGCCAGAACCCAAATAAAAGAATTAGTAAAAGAAAAGAAATTAATCATAAAAGACATAAAAGGCCTTGAAAATCTTGAAGAAATAAATACAGGAGCAATGTTAACATGTAACCATTTTAATCCAAATGATTCTTATGCAGTAGAATTAGCATTTAGAAGTAATAAAAAATTTAAAAATAAGAAATTATACAGAATAATAAGAGAAGGAAATTATACTAATTTTCCAGGTCTTCCAGGATTTTTCTTTAGAAATTGTGATACATTACCATTAAGTGCAAATACAAGTACAATGATAGAATTTATGAAAGCAGTAGATACTATTTTACAAAGAGGAGAATTCATATTAATATATCCAGAGCAAAGCATGTGGTGGAATTATAGAAAACCAAAGCCACTAAAAATAGGGGCATATAAAATGGCAGCCAAAAACAATGTACCAGTTATTCCAATATTTATAACAATGGAAGACAGTGAAATTATTGGAGATGATGGGGAACCAGTACAAGAATACACAGTTAATATTGCCAAACCAATCTATCCGGATGAAAATTTATCAATAAAAGAAAATACAGAAAAAATGAAAGAAGAAAATGCAAAAGTTTGGAAAGAAATATATGAAAACTTTTACAAAATACCACTTGAATATACAACAATTAAAGAAGACAAGGAAACAGTAAATGAATAAAATAATATATTATGAAGATGAATTAAATGATGAATTTTCAAAGTCATCAATTGAACCTAGAATTATTGATGAAAATTACAAATATGTGCATAAAAATCCATTATGGAATTTATGCTCTTTTGTTTTACAAAACATTCTAAGTGTTCCAATAAAAATTTTGTATGCAAAAATAAAATTTAGAATAAAATATATAGGAAAAGAAAAAATAAAACCCTATAAAAATGAAGGGTATTTCATATATGGAAACCATACTCAACCATTTGCAGATACATTTATACCAAGTATACCAATGTACCCTAAAAGGAACTTTCTCATTGTGAATCCAGTAAACATATCACTTAAAGGAACTGGAACACTAGTAGAAATGTTAGGGGCAATGCCAATTCCAAGTAATAAAAGTGCAATGAAAAATTTTCTAGAAGCAATAAAGCAAAAAACGAATAAAGGTTATGCAATAACAATTTACCCAGAAGCACATATATGGCCATACTATACAAAAATTAGACCATTTAAAGATGTATCTTTTAAATATCCAGTTCAACTAGAAAAACCAGCATTTTGTATTACAAATACATATCAAAGTTATGGAAAAAATAACAAAAAAATAAAAATTGTATCTTATATAGATGGACCATTTTATCCAAATAAAGAACTAACACTAAAAGAACAACAAAAAGAATTAAGAAACAAAATCTATAACTGTATGGAAGAAAGAAGCAAAAATAGTAATATAGAACATATAAAATATATAAAAAAAGTCATTTAAAAGTCACATATATATGTTATCATACAAAAGTGGGAGAAAAACAATGAGTAAAAATAAAAAAATGATAAGAAATTTTATACTGTTTATTTTATTAATTATATTGACATTTTATTTTGTTCTAAGAGACCAAAATATATATGAAATGTTTAATATATTAAAAAGTGTAAAAAAAGAATTTATATTAATTGGATTATTATGTATGCTTGGCTATTTGGGATTAGAAGCAATTAACTTGGGAAGGACTTTAAAAGCATTAAATGAAAAAAGTAATTTTTTGAGTAATTTTAAATATGCATTAATAGGATTTTTCTTTAGTTCAATAACACCTGCGGCAAGTGGGGGACAGCCAATGCAAATATATTATATGCATAAAGACAATATAAAAATCGCAAATTCAACCTTAGCATTATTAATGAATTTATTTAGTATGCAAGTAATAACAATTTCGTTTGCATTTATAAGCGTAATAATAAATCATCAATATTTAAGTTCAGGATTAGCGTGGTTCTTCGTAATTGGTGTAACTTTAAATTTAATGGCTTTAGCATTACTTTTAGTAGGAATATTTTCAAAAAAATTATCAAATGGATTAATAAAAATTGCAATAAAAATATTAAAATTTTTAAAATTCAAAAAGATAGATAAAGTACAAGAAAAATTAGAAAAAGAATTAGAACAATATCATGGAAGTTCTAAATATATCAAAGAAAATCCAAGTGTAATAATAAAAACGATATTAACAACTGCGATACAATTTATAATTTATTACAGTATTCCATATTGGGTATATTGTGCATTTAACTTAAAAGGATTTAATTTATTTCAAATAATAACATTACAATCTGTACTATTTGCAACAGTATCAGGAATACCATCACCTGGAGCAGTTGGAGTAAGTGAAGGCGGATTCATGTCAATATTTAAGACAGTATTTCCATCTAGTCTAATTAGTAGTTCTATGATTTTGACAAGAGGTATAAATTTCTATTTTTACGTTTTAATTAGCGGTATAGTAGTTATTGTTAGCACTTTAAAATCTAAGAAAGAAGAAAAAAATATACAAGTTGAAAAACAAAATGAAGAAAATGAGGAAGTGGAGTAGGCTTTCTCATTTTCTTTTATTAACCACACTTAAAAAGCAAAAATTAACAATTTTTTGTATCATCATCAGAAGAATTCTCACAAATTGCTGGAGGCTCTTTAAAACTCAAATACCAGCTAATACCATTTTGATTTTCATTAATATAATTTTGTCTTTCAAGTAACTCATTAAATGTTTTTGGAGCAGGAACAATAACAGGTTGACCGGGCATCCAATTAGCAGCAGTAGAACCTTTACTACAATCAGCCATTTGCAAAGCTTGAACAGTCCTTATAATTTCAGGAATAAATCTACCAACATTTAAAGGATAAACAAAAATAGTTCTAACAATTCCTTTATCATCAATAATAAAAACATTTCTAACAGTTTCTGTAGTACTTACATCATTTGAAATCATTCCATATTTTCTCGCAATTTGACCATTTCTGTCTGCTATTATAGGAAATGGTAATTCAATACCAGTTCTGCAGTATATATCATAAATCCAAGCTAAGTGAGAAGGATTACTATCAATGCTTAGCCCTAAAAGTTCAGTATTCAATTTTTGAAAGTATGTATAAGCTCTAGCAAAAGCAATCATCTCTGTTGTGCATACTGGCGTAAAATCTCCAGGATGAGAAAACAAAACAAGCCACTTACCTTTATAATCATTTAAAGATTTTGGCCCAAAGCTAGTAATAGCATCAAATTCTGGAGCTTTTTGACCGATTTTAACATTGCCGTTCATCATTAATTCATAATCCATAAAAAATCTCCTTTCGTTTTTTGATATAATATTAAGAAAATGATACAAATGTGAATGGTTATTAACAATTTTATAAAAACAATTTTATAAAGATAATTAAACATTTTGCAAAAGAAAAATGACTTTTAGTAAAAAATAATCATTCATAAAGAAAAAATAATATATAATAAGCACCCATAAAAAAGGAGGAACAAGAATGAAAGAAATAGAAACCGAAAGATATGAAATAAGAATTCCAAAAATAGAAGATGCAGAAGAAATATACGAAAAATGGGGAACAGACAAAGAAAAAATGGCTCAATACAAAGAACATAAAACATATAGAAATATAATAGAAGCAAAAAGATTGATTAATGCAGTAATAGAAGAAACTGAAGATGGAATAACCTTCTGGATTATAGAGGAAAAAGAAAAACATGAAATAGTAGGCTATATAAAACTACAAGCGATGTCGTTAAAAAATAGAAAATGTGAAGTTGCATTTTATTTCTTAAAAAAATGGAGAAGAGATGGAACACCAGAAGAAGTACTTAGTAAAGTAATAGAATATATTTTTACAAAAACTATATATGAAACAGTTGTAATGAAGTATTATGCTACAATTCAAGAAGATATAGAAATATTACATAGCATTTTAACTAAAATAGGAATGATAAGAGAAGGAATTTTGAAAAATAGACTTATCAATGATAAAGGAGAAAAAATAGATAGATACATATATTCAATTTTAAAAGAAGAATGGGAAGAAAATAAAAATTAATAAACTAAATCTATTGACATATTAAAATTTTAGAAATAAAATAACATTGAAAAATAATGTTAATAAAAAAAGAAAAAATGTTAACAATAAAAATGTTAGGAGGAATTAATATGGCATTAGTAACAACAAAAGAAATGTTTGAAAAATCAATGAAAGAAGGATTTGCAATAGGTGCATTTAACATAAATAATATGGAAATAATACAAGGAATAGTAGATGCTGCAGCAGAAGCAAATTCACCAGTTATATTGCAAACATCAGCAAGTGCAATAAAATATGCTAGAATAAATTATTTAATGAAAATGGTTCAAGCAGCAGTTGAGGAACATCCCAATATACCAATAGTTATACACTTAGACCACGGACCAGATTTTGAAACAGCAAAAATGTGTATTGATAATGGATTTACATCTGTTATGATTGACGGTTCAAAATATGATTTTGAAGAAAATGTAGCTTTAACTAAAAAAGTAGTAGAATATGCTCATGCTCATGGAGTAGTAGTAGAGGCTGAACTTGGAAAATTAGCTGGAATAGAAGATGATGTAAATGTAGATGCAAATGATGCAATGTACACAGACCCAGCACAAGCAGAGGAATTTGTAAGAAGAACAGGATGTGACTCTTTAGCAATAGCTATAGGAACAAGCCATGGTGCTTATAAATTCAAAGGTGAAGCAAAATTAAGATTTGACATATTAAAAGAAATAAAAGAAAGAATACCAAATACACCAATAGTATTACACGGAGCATCAACAGTAATACCAGAATTAGTAGAAATGTGTAATGAATTTGGAGGAAATATTCCTGGAGCAAAAGGTGTACCAGATGAAATATTACATGAAGCTAGTATATCAGGAGTTTCAAAAATAAATGTAGATACTGACTTAAGACTTGCAATGACAGCTGGAATTAGAAAAGAATTTGCTGAAAATCCAAATGTATTTGATCCAAGAAAATATTTAGGAGAAGCAAGAGAATTAATAAAAGAAACTGTAAAACATAAAATGGTTGATGTTTTCGGTTCAGCAAACAAAGCATAAAAATAAAAAGAACACTAGAAAATTATTAACAATTTCTAGTGTTTCTTTTTATATTTTATTAGACATTTGTTGTCTAATTCTTCTTTCAGCATCTTTTTTTGCAATATCTTCACGTTTATCATAAAGTTTTTTACCTTTTCCAATACCTAATTCAACTTTAACTAAATTGCCTTTAAAATATAAACTTATAGGAACTAAACTATAGCCTTTTTGCTTAGTAAGTCCAATCAATTTATTAATTTCGCGTTTGTTTAACAAAAGTTTTCTATCACGTAAAGGATTTTTATTAAAAATATTTCCATGTTCATATGGACTTATATGCATCCCGACTATGTAAACTTCACCATTTCTAATTATGGCATAACTATCTTTTAAATTAGCTTTACCGCTTCTAATAGATTTTATCTCTGTACCACTTAAAACAATACCAGTTTCCAATTTATCAGTAACATCGTAATTATGATAAGCAGTAGGATTTTTCGCAATTAAATTATCATTCTTCATAAAAAACCTCGATTCAAATAAAATAAACAAATATAGTATAACACGAAAAATCCAAAACTGCAATAAAAGTTAAAACAAACTAATCATTATCATCATGATTGTTTCTACCATTAGTAAGTTGCATAGAATAATACCAAACCACAGCAATAATAGCAATAGCAACTATACCAAGAATAAGCCAAGTCCAAGCACTTGCAGACATTCCTCCTGACATATTAGAAGAAACAGTAGCAACTCTAGTAGTATTATAATTATTTGTTCTAGACATAGAATTATGAGTATCAGAATTCATACCATTTTCTACAGAACCAGTAGCATCTTTAGAAACATTAGAAACATTTCTTGCAGCATTTTCAACAGTATTTTCGACTCCACCAACAACATTTCTTACATCATTAGCAACATTTCCTAAACCATCTGTAGCAAAACAAACAGTAAAAGAAAAAATTGAAGCCAAAATAATAGCTAAAGAAATTAAAAGTTTTTTCTTCATGACATATCCTCCTTAAAAAATAAACGACTTAATTTTAATTTAAATCTAATAATATTATTTTAAAATTTGGACAAAATATACATGTTAAAAAAAGAAAAAAGCAGAATTTTGTAAAATCTGCCTTAATATATAAAATTTATTTCAATTTAATTAATATAGCTATAGCTAATAAAATTAAAACAATACCTACAACAATTAATAAAATATTAAGAATGTTAGATAAACTTAATCCAGAATTAGAATTTACATTACTAACTTTTGCAGAGCTTGTACTAGTAGTTGATATATTACTATTAGTAGATGTAGCAGAGTTATTTGCTGAAGTATTACTTTCTCTTGATGAACTATTAGTAGAAGTATTCTCGTTAGAAGTGTTAGAAGAAGTATTACTTGAATTTTCAGATAAATTTAAATCTACAGCATTTACTGTAAAAGGTAATAAAGTTAATAAAAGAATAATTGCTATAACTAAAAAACTTTTAGAAAATTTTAACATTTTTAACCTCCTATTTTTTCATTTGATTTACTTGTATATAATAACACAAAGTAATAAACATGTCTAGAAAAAAAGTATAAAAAAATGAAATAATTATAACATAAAAAGACTGGTAAGAATTCTCACCAGTCAAAATATTAGAAACCTCACTTCTTAGAAATAACAATTATAGAAGTTTTACCTTGTGGATTCCCAAAACAATCGTAATGTTTTTGCTCACTAGAATAATCTAAAGTATAGCCTAAGTCGGCTAAGACCAAATCTATAGCTTTTTTAGAATAATAGTTTTCTAATAATAATTTTTTATCAAAAATACTTTTTCCATTAAAATTATTATTAGTTTTTATTAATTCTTCCAAAAATCCAGCTTTAGCTATTGCCTTCTTTTTCTTGTAGTGTTCTAAAAACCGTGTTGCTTCTGATACATTAAAATCCATATTTTGTTGTTCCATTGTTGATTACCTCCTTGTTGATAAAATGGATTTTACTACTTAAATTAATAAATAACAAAAATTATTATAACACCTATGTCGAAAAAAGTCAAAGTATGCAAGAAAAAATAGCTAAAAAGCTATTTTTTAATCGAAAACTATTTAGAATTTTTGTTATTATTGTTTTGTCTTTCTTCATTTTGGCTATTATTGTTATTATTATTTCTATTTTCTTTATTTTTCTTAGACATTGAAATGCACCTCCAATCAAAATCTAAAAATATTTTTACCCAAAAACAAAAAAATATTCATTCAAAAATTGTTTTTTTTATAAAAAAGATATATAATATAAAACGAATTTAGAAAATAAGCATAAAATATATAAAAATAAAAAGGAGCATAAAATAATGGCATATGAAAATAAAAAATTAGAAGAATTTAATGAATACATAAGATTTAGAAAAGTGGCTGTAATTGGGCTTGGGGTAAGTAATATACCTTTATTAGATTATTTATATGAAAAAAAAGCTAGAGTAACAGTTTTTGACAACAAAACAATAGATGACATTCCAAAAGAAATATTAGATAAAATAACAACATATGGATTTGAATTTTCTTTTGGCACAAACTCACTAGAAAATTTAAAAGGATTTAATGTTATATTTAGATCACCAAGTTGTTTACCAACAAAACCAGAATTAAAAGCAGAAGCTGAAAGAGGAGCTATTGTTACAACAGAAATAGAAATGCTTATGGAAATGTGTCCATGCAAAATGATAGGAGTAACAGGAAGCGATGGAAAAACAACAACAACAAGTTTAATAAATCATATTTTAGAAAAAGCAGGCTATAATACATTCTTAGGAGGAAATATAGGAACACCTTTATTTACAAAATTACCAGAAATGACACCAGAAGATATAGTAGTATTAGAATTAAGTAGTTTCCAATTGATGAATATGCAAGTAAGCCCACAAATTGCAGTTATGACAAATGTAACACCAAACCATCTAAATATTCACAAAGATTATGATGAATATATAGAAGCAAAAAAATGTATATTCAAAAATCAAAGCGAGGATGATATTTTAATTTTAAATTATGATAATGAAATAACAAGAAATTGTGCAAAAGAAGCCAAAGGAAAAGTAATATTTTTTAGTAGTAAAGAAAAATTAGATAATGGATTTATAGTAGATGATGGAGTTATAAAAGAATGTGAGGACAAAGTTAGAAAACACATTTTAAATACAGATGAAGTAATACTTAGAGGTACACATAATTTTGCAAATATTGCAACAGCCCTAGCAGCTACAAAAACATTAGTTGATACAGATACAGCAATAAAAGCAATAAAAGAGTTCAAACCAGTCGAGCATAGAATTGAATTTGTAAGAGAAATAGGAGGAGTAAAATGGTATAATGATTCAGCAAGTTCATCTCCTACAAGAACATTATCAGGATTAAATTCATTTAAAGAAGATATAATTTTAATTGCAGGAGGATATGATAAAAATTTAGACTACACGCCACTTGCTAAAACAGTTGTTGATAAAGTAAAAACTTTAATACTAATTGGGCAAACAGCAGAAAAAATATTTGATGCAGTAAAAGAAGAACTAGACAAAGAAAATAAAAAAATGGACATATATATGTGTGATTCATTAGAGGAAACAATAAAAATAGCAAGAAAATCAGCACAAAAAGGAGAGGTTGTATTATTCTCACCAGCAAGTGCAAGTTTTGATATGTTTAAAAATTTTGCTGATAGAGGAAATAAATTTAAAAAATTAGTAAACGAAATATAACCAAAATAAAAGCTTTCTCATATTATATAAAAAATATGAGGAGGTTTTTTTATGTACGATGGAACTTATGATGAATACATAAGAAGTATTTTAGGCTATAATCAAAATGAATTATATGATTATGGCTATAATGATAATTATAGTAACTACAGGATGCAAGATAATATTGCAATTGTTCAAAATTCTCAGTTAGAACAAAGCTATCCAGAAATCTATAAAGTGGTATACCCAATGGTATCAAAAAGATGTGAAAATGTAAGAGCAGAATTATCAAATGAAGAATTAGAAAAAATGACAGATGAAATATATTTTGCATTAGAAAGTAAAAATGAAACACAATTAAATATAAATCTAAAAAATGATGTTAGAACAAGTAGTAGTGTAAATGCAAGAAAAGCAGATGTTAGTGCTACAGAGAGTCCAAAAAGAGAAACTAGACAATTTAATAGTGGATTAAGGGATTTGGTAAAAATATTATTAATAAGAGAACTGTTAAACAGACCAAGACCATTTCCACCACGTCCGCCAGTTAGACCACCAATGCCTCCAGGACCGGGACCACGTCCACCAAGACCACCAATGAGACCACCATTTGGACCAGGGGGAAGACCACCATTTCCAAGAGAATTTGAAGTAGATAATTATGATTTATATGAAATGTAATTTGACATAATCTTGGCAATATGCTAAAATATAAAAGTAAAATATTGAAGTCATAGACAGGAGGAAAAAATATGCTTTATGAGAAATTAAAAAATCTATTATCTGAATGGGATTTATACACTTCGAAAGAAGCAGAAATACCAGAACGTATAATGAAACTCGAAAAATGGTCTATTGCTAAATCAGTTGAAATAACAATAGCTGAGATGAGAAGTAATAACGAATTAGAAAAGATTTCAGAAGAAGACAAAGAAAAAATTGAGATGATATTTAATTATCTTAGTATAATGGCTTCAACGAAGTAATGTTTTATGGGGGAGAGTATATCTCCCTTTTTTAATTAAAAAATTTCCAAAATATACAAAATTAGTTTGTATATTTTTTTATTTTTAACAAATAATAAAAACGAGAAATTTTGAAAGGTGGTTAAATAAATGAAAGTAAAAGATTGTATGTGTAATGATGTTTGCTGTGTAAAACCAGAAACAAAAATAAATGAAGTGGCAAAAATAATGAGCCAAAATCATATAGGATGTGTTCCGGTATGCGACCAAAATAATTGTATATGTGGAATTATAACAGACAGAGATATATTATTAAGAAGTGTTGCATGTGACAAAGATACTTGCCAAACAACAGCAAGTGAAATAATGTCAAAAGATGTATGCACTTGTAATGAAAGTGATGATATAATAAATGCAGAAAGCAAAATGGCAAATTATCAAGTAAGAAGGCTTCCAGTATGTGACCAAGATAATCATGTAATAGGAATTTTAACATTAGGAGATTTAGCGCAAAATGATGAACAATTAGGAAAACAACAAGTTTGTACAACAATAGATGAAATATGTAACTGCCATAGCAATAAAAATGCTGAATAATTTTTCAAAAGAAGCCAAAGAGCTTCTTTTTATTATGCAAAATGTATGATTGAACCAATAATTACATATACTAAAAATAGGAGAAAAATTATGATTATTGATATGTCTTATTGGACAAGAGTAGGGAGAAGAATATTATACGTAATATTGATTTTAATAGGATTAATTATTGCATTAAAATTATCAGTATTTTATATGCCATTTTTAATTGCATTTATAATATCACTTATAATAGAACCAGCTATTAGATTTATTATGAAAAAGCTAAAACTAACACGAAAAACAAGTTCTATTATAATATTTGTACTTGTAGCGACTGTTATTCTAGGGGGATTAACATGGGGGATAGTAGCACTATTTTCAGAGACTTCAAATTTATTACAAAGTTTAAATTTTTATGTTGATAAAATGTATAATTTATTTCAAAGCTTTACAAATAGATTTGACTTTAATAAAATTCACTTTCCAAATGAAATAAATCAAGTGCTACAAAATTCAACAGGAGGAGTAATAAATACCGCTTCTAATTGGCTAAGAAATTCATTGACAGGATTGTTGAATATAATAACTTCAATACCAACCATAGCGATATACTTTGTGGTGACAATAATGGCGTTATATTTAATATGTGTAGATAAAGTATATATATTAGATCAAATAGAGCATCACATTCCAAAAAAATGGGTATTTAAATTGGGAACACATATCAAAGAATTAACAAAAACACTTGGAGGATATTTAAAAGCAGAAGTAACACTAATATTAATATCTTTTATAATTTCTTTAATAGGGTTATATATATTGAAAATTGCAAAATTCAATATAGAATATCCATTACTAATGGCACTATTTATAGGATTTGTTGATTCACTTCCTATATTAGGCTCAGGAACAGTAATGGTTCCATGGGCGATAGTATCTGGATTAAATGGCGATTTAAAACTAGGAATTGCAATTATTATATTATTTGCAATAATGTCAACAATAAGACAATTTTTAGAACCTAAATTAGTCAGCAAACATATTGGAACACATCCAATTTTTACATTGATTGCTATGTATACTGGATTTAAATTCTTAGGAGTAATAGGACTATTGGTAGGACCAATTATTTTGATTATTATAAAAAATGTTTTTGCAACTTTTATTGATGAGGGAGTGGTGAAGACTATATTTGATAAAAAATAAATTGACATAAGATTACAAAAGTGGTAAAATACTAATATAATTAATATTTTAAGGAGGAAATATGCCAGGTTTTGTAATACATATAGCAACAGCTAGTGAATATATAAGAAAACACCAAAATATAAAAAATATGGATGAATTTATAAATGGAACAGTAGAACCAGATTTAACAACAAAAGAAGATAAAAAAAGAACACATTATGGAAATAGTAGTGCAGAAGTTGTTTTAAGGAATTATTTAAATGAGAATGATATAAACACTGATTATAACAAAGGTTACTTTCTTCATCTAGTAACAGATTATATATTTTATAATAAATTGCTAGAATGTACTTCAAAAGAAATATATAATGACTATGATATATTGAATGGATATTTAATTGAAAAATACAAATTGAATATTCCAGATAAAATAAAAAAACAAGTATACTTTCATGAAGGCAAAACAAAAATATTAAGTAAAGAATTAGCTGACAAAACAATAAAAATTGTTTCAGATTATAAATTGGAAGATATAAAAAATGAAATATTAAGCACAAAATATTTAGAAAAATGGGACAAAATTAGAAAATTAATTAGATTAGATAAAAAATAGAAGGAGAAAAATATGGAAAAAAAAGGCAAAATACTAATGAATAATGAAGAAAAAATTTATTTTGTACAAGGAAGATATGACTATTTTGATAAAAATAATTTTAACAGATTATTAAAAGAATATGAAAAATCAGTAGAAGAAAATGCAAAATTTTATATTGGATTATATTCTGATGAAATATTAGAAAGAGCAGGGCATACTAGGAAATTAAAAGGAAAAGTAAGTAATCAAGATAGATTATTTGCTTTAGAATCTTTAGATTTTGTAGATGGAGCTTTTTTAATTAATTCACTTGATCCTAAAATAATAGAAATAGAACTAAAATCAAGATTATATGAAAAAGAAAAAGGAGAAAGAGAAAAAGAATCAGTAAATAAAAAATATGATATAGGATATGCTTCAGGAGCATTTAGTAACTTACATAAAGGACATATCGAACATTTAAAAGAAATGAAAGAAAAATGCAAAACTGTAATAGTTGCAGCAAATTCTGATAGATTAATTCAAAAATATAAAAATAAGACTGCTACTGTTGATGAAGAAACAAGAAGATTAATTTTGTCTCATATACGATATGTAGATATGGCTATTATAACAGATGAATATGACAAATTAAAAGCAATAGATAAAGTAAAACAGTTATGTGGAAAGCAATTCGATGCAATATTTGTTGGTAGTGACTGGAAAGGTAATGAAAAATGGAATGAATTTGAAGACAAACTAAAAGCTCTAGGAATAGATGTAGTTTTTACTGATAGACCTGAAAAAGGAATATCTACAACAGAAATTGACAGAACAAAATAAATAGCTTAGGTAATTTTTTTATAAAGTAACTTTTTTAACTATACCATAAAAAGTATAGTTAAAAAGTTACTTTATTTTTCTATTTATAATACCCCACTAGTAGGAATATAACTATCATCAGGAGGATAAACATACTCCTCTTTAGGAGTATCAATAGCCTTTATATCAGTAATTCTAACAATAGGCATATCACCATGATATGACCCTTTAACAATTTCACCAGTAACTTCAACCCAAGTATCATTAGCAAAATTCTTTGCACTATCACACTCACACAAAAAACCAACAACAACAGACTGAGAACTAGAATTAATAATCATATTTCTAGCCAAAACAAATTGATTATCTTGTAAATCAGAAACCCTATAAACATAACCAGTAAAATTAATTTTCTTTCCAACATAATTATCAATATTTTCATGAACAGTTTTCAAAATATTAGTATAATTTTTAGCAGAAATTTTACAAACACCAGAACTGTCCAAATTATCAGAAACAGAAAAACTCTTATTAGAACCAGAAATAACCTTATAAAAAACAGTACACAAAATAATAATCATAAGAATTATAATAAAAGTAAAAAACACCTTAAAAAGCTTACTACCATTGACTTTAACATTAAAAATAAACATAGCAAATCCTCTTTCTAATTTGATTATTACAATCTATTCCAGAAAAGCAAAAATATTACAAAAAATACTTGATAAAAAAGAATATTAGTGATATAGTTACAAAGTAAAATAAACTTAGGAGGAGTATACCAATATGAAATTATTCAAAAGTTACAGTGAAAAAGAAGTAAAAAGAGTTATGCCAATTGTAAACCAAATTAATAGTTTAGAACCAGAAATGGAAAAATTGACAGACCATGAATTAAAAGAGAAAACAAATTATTTCAAAAAACAATTATCAGAAGGAAAAACATTAGATGATATATTACCAGAAGCTTTTGCAGTTGTAAGAGAAGCTTCTAAAAGAGCCTTAGGAATGAGACATTTCGATGTTCAATTAATAGGTGGAATTATACTACACCAAGGAAGAATTGCAGAAATGAAAACTGGTGAAGGAAAAACATTAGTTGCAACATTACCAGTATACCTAAATGCACTTGAAGGAAAAGGAGTTCACGTAATAACAGTAAACGACTATCTAGCAAAAAGAGATAGTGAATGGATGGGAAAATTATATAAATTCTTAGGATTATCAGTAGGATTAGTAATTGCAGGAATGGACCCAAATGCAAAACAAAAAGCATATGCAGCAGATATAACATATGGTACAAATAACGAATTTGGATTTGATTACTTAAGAGATAATATGGTAATCTACAAAAATCAATTAGTACAAAGAGGATTACATTATGCAATAGTCGATGAAATCGATAGTATCTTAATTGATGAAGCAAGAACACCACTTATCATTTCAGGTAGAGCAAATGAATCATCAGATTTATACAAAAAAGCAAACGATTTTGTAAGAAGACTTGAACCAAAAGTAATAATTGAAGAAGATGTTAAAGATTTTGAACAAGCAGAAGATAATGAAAAATATGATTATATAGTTGACTTAAAAGCAAAATCAGCATCATTAACACAAAAAGGTATTAAAAAAGCAGAAGAATTCTTTGGATTAGAAAATTTCAATGACCTAGAAAACTCAACATTAGTTCATCACGTAAACCAAGCATTACGTGCACATGGAGTAATGAAAAAAGACATAGATTATATCGTAAAAGATGGAGAAGTTCTTATTGTTGATGAATTTACAGGACGTATTATGTATGGAAGAAGATACAACAATGGATTACACCAAGCAATAGAAGCCAAAGAAAGAGTTAAAATAGCTGATGAATCAAAAACATTAGCAACAATAACATTCCAAAACTACTTTAGAATGTATGATAAATTATCTGGTATGACAGGTACTGCAATGACAGAAGAAGCAGAATTCGAAGAAATATATAACTTAGATGTTGTATCAATACCAACAAATAAACCAATGGTAAGAAAAGATGAAAATGATGTTATATACAAAAATGAAAATGCAAAATTTAGAGCAGTAATCGAAAGTGTAAAAGAAAGTCATGCAAAAGGACAACCAGTTCTAATTGGTACAGTATCAATTGAAAAATCTGAAAAATTGAGCAAATTATTAAATGAAGCACGTATTCCTCATGAAGTATTAAATGCTAAATCACATGAAAAAGAAGCAATGATTGTTGCACAAGCTGGTAAATATGGAGCTGTTACAATAGCAACAAACATGGCAGGACGTGGTACTGATATCATGTTAGGTGGAAATAGTGAATATTTAGCAAAAGAAGAAATGAGAAAAAATAGAGTTCCAGAATACTTAATAGAAGAATCAAACACATATTACGAAACAGATGACCAAGATATATTAAGAGCAAGAGAACAATTCAATAAACTAGTAGAAAAATATGAAGAACAAATAAAAGAAGAAAAACAAAAAGTAATAGCTGCTGGTGGTTTAAAAATAATTGGTACAGAAAGACACGAATCAAGAAGAATTGACAACCAATTAAGAGGACGTTCAGGACGTCAAGGAGATGTCGGAGAATCTAAATTCTATATTGGACTAGATGATGATTTAATGAAAATCTTTGGTGGAGATGCAATAACAAGAGTATACAATACTTTAGGTGCAGATGAAAACATGCCAATACAATCTAGAATGATTTCAAAAGCAGTAGAAAATGCTCAAAAGAAAGTAGAAGGCAGAAACTTTAGCATACGTAAAAACGTATTAAAATATGATGATGTTATGAATGTACAAAGAGAAATCATATATAAACAAAGAAGAGAAGTATTAGATGGAAAAGATCTTCACGAAAACATAGTAAATATGATTACAACAATAGCAGAAGAAACAGTATCAACATATATTGAAGGTGAAGATGGAAAAACAGTAAATGCAGAATCTTTAAATACAGAAATATCAAATATATTCGGTATAGATATTGCTGAATTCATAAATGCACACGAAAAAGATTCAAATGCAATAGTAGAAGAATTAGAAAAACAAGCTATAGAAAAATACCAAGCTAAAGAGGAAGAAATAACATCTGAAAAAATGAGAGAACTTGAAAGAGTTGTAATGCTTAAAGTAGTTGATGAAAAATGGATGAACCATATAGACAGTATGGATGAATTAAAAAATGGTATTGGTTTAAGAGCATATGGACAACAAGACCCTGTTGTAAAATATAGAACAGAGGGAATGGATATGTTCGAAGAAATGGTTGCTAATATCAAATTAGATGTTGTTAAAATTCTTATGAATATTAGAAAACAAAATGGTGATGTTAAAAGACAAGAAGCAGCAAAAATTACTGGTGCAGCATTAGAAGCTATAAATAGTGTTGATGGAGGAAAGAAGATAAATACTCCTGAATATAGCCAAACAGTTGTAAATGAAGGACCAAAGATTGGTAGAAATGACCCATGTCCATGTGGAAGTGGCAAAAAGTACAAAAATTGTTGCGGTAAGAATGCTTAAAGTATAGTAAAATAGCATTTCTTAGAAATAGCAAAATTATCAAAATATAATTGATGATAACAGATTTGTCCACTTGACCACAATTTGTCCACGTAATTAAAAGTATAAAAAACAAAAGATTATTCTAACATATACTAGAATAATCTTTTATTAAATATATTATATAATAAAATACAAGATTAATAATTAAAAGAGGTAGGAAAATGAGTAAAATAGCAAATATGTTAAATATGTTGCAAATATTAAAAGATAAAAAAGTACATAGTATATCAAGCTTATCTAAAGAAATAGAAGTATCAGAAAGAATGATTAGACAATACAAACTAGAACTTGAACAAGCTGGGATATATTTAAAATCATTTACTGGAAAATATGGTGGTTATCAATTAGATGAAAATAATAATTTCTTAAAAATAGAAAATGAAGTAAAAGAGAAAATGTATGTAGTTATGAAAAATGCTATAGCCAACAAAAATAAAGTAAAAATAAAGTTTAATTCTATAAATTCTGGAACAACTAAAAGGATTATTCATCCAGCTGAATTATTTGTTTATATTGACAAATGGTATATTGCTGCATTCTGTGAATTAAGAAATGAAATAAGGCTTTTCAAATTAGATGATATAAAAGAATATGAAGTTTTAGATGAGAAATATATATAAATTTACATTGTGACATAAATATTGCCTAAATTTGCGATATAATAAGAATGTAAGTATTTAAATTCTTATTTGTTAATTAACGAAAGGAGAAAATTTTATGTTATCAATGCAGGCGTATAAGAAAGCACATAAGGAATTTCCGTTTGCAGAAAGTTACCCTCAAAAACAAGATAGTTGCAGTCACAATTTTAGCTTTGTTGTGTACTGCGATGGAAAAACAGATATTGTAAGATGTACTAAATGTGGCAAGGAAAAAGAAGTACGGTGCAATTTTGATGACGAATATGATTAAAAATAATGCCTCATTATATTGAGGCATTATTTGAAGGGAGAATAAATATGAACGAAATAGTATTTGTAACTCATAATAAAGGTAAAATAGCATCAGCTAGTAGACAATTAAATGGTGTAAATTTTAAAGTATTTGAATATGATTTAGAAGAACCTAGAAGTGATGATATAAAATATATTTCAAAATATAAGGTTATGGAGGCTTATAAGCTAGTAAATACCCCCTGCATTTCTTTAGATTGTGGTTTTTGGATAGATGAACTAGATGGATTTCCTAGAGCTTTTGTAAATTTTGCTTTAGACACAATAGGAATAGATGGAATTTTAAAATTAATGGAAGGAAAAGAAAATAGAAGTTGCAGATTTACAGAGTGTTTATCTTATTATGACGGAAATGAACTACATCAATTTATGGGCAAACATGAGGGAACTTTAGCTAATAAAATATTAGGAAATTACACAGATAAAAAGTGGTCTGACTTATGGTATATATATCAGCCTTGCGGATACAACAAAACTTTAGCACAAATGACTGATGAAGAAAGAGCAAATAGAATGAAATATGATTCAATAGATTCTATGAGAGAATTTGCAAAGTGGTATAAAAATCAGTAATTATCTCGACAGAATTACAATATTTCATGTAGGCATAGGATTATTGTACATTTGCTCTTTGTATATAGGTATAGTATAATATTAATAGTGAACGGATGTGGACAGTGTCCACAATTTGTCCACAGAGAATAAATATTTATAGTATAAATTAGTACAAATAATACAGATAATATGGATGTTACCTAGTCCTGAAAGTATTGAAATACTAATAGTATTATAAATACAAAGAATACGATAAATACTGGGGTTTTGACTTCATGTGGATCGGGTAAGAAATACAAAAATTGTTGTGGTAAATCGTAAGTAGAACTATTGAAATAAAAGAACTATAAGAGTTTTAGGCGACAAAATGTAGACAACAAAAATTAAATAAAATTTAAAAAATGTTGCCAAATTAAAAACAAAAAATACAAATAATACTGATAATTCAGTACTTATAAAAAATAAAAAGTTGTAGACATTACTGTCCACGATCTAAATATAAGAAGTATTAACGCAAAAGTTAATGCTTCTTTTTTGTATCAAATAATAGAATAAAGAGTGTTAAAATAATAAAAAAAGGAGGTATTAAAATGGGAAATGTAAACATTAAAAAAAGAGGTAGTGTATACCAATATGAATTTGAAGTTCCTAAAATAACAAGTAAAAGGAGGAGAATAACAAAGTCAGGATTTAAGACTAAAAGGGAAGCAATGGAAGCAGGATTAATAGCTCAGCATAATTTCTTTTTTACTGGAACAAAAAAAGAAGAAAATACAATGATTTATGCAGATTATTTAGATTATTGGATGGAAAATTATTTTGAAAATGTGATTGCTAAAGATACAGCTAAAAGGTATAAGGAATCATTTAAAACATTAAAAAAAGTAATGGGGCATTATAAACTAAATGAAATAAAACCATTTCTGTTAAACCAAATTGCTTTAGAATTATCTAAATATTCAAAATCAAAGGTAGGATTAAATCAATTTTTAAAAGTTATAAGATCATCTTTAAGAGATGCTGAAGGATATTTTGGATATATAGAATATGATCCATCATCAAAATTAAAAGTTCCAAACAATTTGTATTTTGATGTAAAAAAACTTAAAACATATATATACTAAAAATGAAATTGAAAAAATCATAGAAAGATTTAAAAATAACAAAACATTCATAACTGCATTTTTAACAGCTTGTTACACAGGAATGAGAACAGGAGAAGTATTTGCACTTACATGGGATGATATAGATTTTAAAAATAATGTTATAAATATTGACAAAAATGTATTTGCAATAGATAAAAGTAAAAATGGTCGTTGGTACATAGGTACAACTAAAACAAAAGGTAGTACAAGAAAAATTTACATGTGTAATACTTTAAAAGAAATATTAATTAATTTTAAAAAATATCAAACAAGTTGTAAAAAGAAATACAAATCAGACTATAAAAGATACTATTTTGAATCTGTAAAAAATAATTTGGGAATTGTTAGATATTTTAAAATAATTGAATTAAAAAATAAATCTAAAAATAAGAAAGAGGTAAACTTGATTTTTAGAAAAGACAATGGATTTTATGCAGGAAAAGATATAATTAAATATCCATTTAAAATTATACATAATGAGCTAGGTATAAAATGTAGATTTTATGATTTAAGAGGGAGTTTTGCAACAGTCAGTTTAAGAAATGGTTGTGAAATAAAAGATATTGCTGAAGTTCTAGGGCATAAAAGAATTGAAACTACAGAAAACTATTATGTATCAAGTACAGACAATGATAAGATTAATGTATCTAAATCTTTTGAAAATAGTTTAAAAAATTTGAATATTATTATATAATCATAATAACAAATAGTAATTTGTAGAGGAGATATTTATGGAAGATAAACAAGTATTATTTAATAATATAGATAAAGTTCACACTACCGAAATGGGTATTGATAGAATTAAGAAAAATCTTAAATTAGATACTGATGATGTTGTTGAGTATTGTAAGAATAAAGTTTTAGATAAAAATTGTAACATCTATAAACAGGGTAAAAATTGGTATTGTGAAATTGATAATATAAAAATAACAATCAATTCATATAGTTATACAATTATAACAGCACACAAATTAAAGAGGTAAAATAGATGGATTATCAAATAATAGAATTAGAAGAATTTAATGTAATAGGAATAAGGTATGAATTATCAAAATCATTAAGTAATAATGTAAAATTAGCACAAAACCATTGGAAAATATTTAATAGTAAATTAAGAAATAATAAGTTATATTTAGGAAGTAATTGGTGTAAATATGCTTTTATTGAAAAAATAGAAAATAAGATATTTTATTATATATCTATTCCTAAAAAAGATTTTGTACCAAATGATTTTACAGAAAAGATAATTTTGAAAAGTAAATATTTAAGGGTAGAACATATTGGTAATATGAATAAACTAAAAGATACTATCAATTATGTTTATAAAGAAATAATACCTAAAAATAATATTTTAGTAGAAAATAGGCAATTTGTTTATTTTGAAAAATATGATTATAAATTTCATTGGAATAGAGAAGATTCTGTTATTGAGATCTATATTCCGATTAAATAACAAATTACAATATGGAAGTGAGATGAGTTAATGAATATTCACTTTGGATTTTCATATATAGGTTTAATATTTTTACTAATGTTGATGTTACCAAATATTATATGGAGTAAAAATAAGCCTAAAGGCTATGATAAATATGTAAAAAATGAAAATAAAGTATTACTACTATTGGAGTGGCTTGGAGAAATGCTAGTAACCTGTCTGTCATTGATATTTAGTGATTTTAATATAAATAAAATATCAAACTGGTCTAGTATATTGTTAATTGCCTTTATTATAATGATTTTATACGAAATATATTGGATAAGATATTTTAAAAGTAATAAAACAATGAAAGATATGTATAGTAGCTTGTTAGGAATACCAGTTGCAGGAGCTACTTTGCCAGTAGTTGCATTTCTGTTACTAGGTATATATGGTAGAAATATATTTCTTATTATATCAACAATAGTATTAGGAATAGGACATATAGGAATACACTTAAATCATAAAAAAGAATTAGAATAAGAAATTACAATTTTATAGTTATTGATTTATAGTAATTTACCGAAAAGATTGTCAGTAATGACAGTCTTTTTTGTACGACAAGCAGTTATACAAATAGATTAGTTCAGTGCAACTAATCTATTTTTTATAAGAATTATAAACGAATTAAATGCAATTATTTTTTTATTATTTATTGACATTTAATTATAACTACTATAAAATATAGTAGTATAGTTTGTAGTAGAAAGAAGGGCTTAAATATATGAAAAATTATGACAACTATTTTCTTCCTGTAGATAATATGGAAGAAGCAAAAAGATATTATGAGGAAATATTGGGGTTAAAAAAGAAATTTGATTTTTCTGATAAGGGAATGGTTGCTTATAATATTGGAAATGAAGAACCTGCAATAATTTTAAAAGACAAAAATAAATTTGAGAATTTAAAGCCTACAATATGGTTTGAAGTAGAAGATGTTGCAATCTTCTATAAAGAAATGTTGAATAATGGTATAAAATTTTTGAGTGAGCCTTTTAAAATTGGAACTGGTAATGCAGTCGAGTTTGAAGATCCATTTGGAAATAGACTTGGCGTTACAGATTATATTAAGTAAGGAGTAGAGATTATGTCAAATATAGATTTGGTATTATTAGGACTTATTAAACAAAAATCACAAAGTGCTTATGATATTAAAAAAAATATAGAATATCGTAATATACCAAGATGGGTAAGAATTAGTGAACAGTCTATTTATAAGAAAGTATTACAATTAGAATCAAAAGAATATATTGTTAGCCATAAAGAGAAAGAGGGAAATATGCCAGATAAAGCAGTATATACTATTACTGACAAAGGTAATGATTATTTTAATAGACTTATGAATGATATTTCAAATTATGATGTTAGTCTATATTTGGATTTTAATGTTATTATCACGAATTTAGATTTAGTAGATGATGAACAAAAAAAGATTCTTGTTTCTAATATAAAATCAAAGATATTAGAATTAAAAGAATTACTAAATGAAAGACAATCTCATAGACAACATATTCCTAATGTTGGAAAACAAATGTTCAAACAACAATTAGCATTAGTAGAAACATTAGAAAAGTGGATAATTGATTTTGAGAATAGTTTAAAAGAACAAAATTAGCAAATATTGATTTTAAGTTAAAAGATAAATTTGTAGGGAGGGAAATTCAATGAAAATAATCAACATTGGTATTCTTGCTCATGTAGATGCAGGAAAGACAACTTTAACGGAAAGTCTGCTTTATACAAGTGGAGCGATTTTAGAATTAGGCAGTGTAGATAAGGGAACAACAAGGACAGATACTATGTTTTTAGAACGTCAGCGTGGAATCACAATTCAGGCAGCAGTTACTTCTTTTAATTGGAATGACTACAAAATCAATATTGTAGATACTCCTGGACATACAGATTTTATAACAGAAGTGTATCGTTCCTTATCTGTTCTTGATGGAGCTATTTTAGTAATTTCTGCTAAAGATGGTGTACAAGCACAAACCAGAATACTATTCCATGCACTTCAAAAAATGAATATACCAACAATTATTTTTATAAATAAAATAGATCAGGATGGAATTAACTTAAATAATATTTATCAAAATATCAAAGAAAAACTTTCAAATGATATTATTGTTATGCAAAATGTAACATTAACTCCAGAAATATCAATTAAAAATATTATTGATTTAGATGATTGGGATCCTGTAATTTCCAAAAATGATAAACTTTTAGAAAAATATATTGCAGGAGAAAAATTGACTATACAAGAATTAACGTATGAAGAATATAGGTGTGTTAAAAAAGGTTCGTTGTTTCCTATATACCATGGAAGTGCTAGAAATAATATAGGGACTCAACAACTCATCGAAGCTATTTCAAATCTTTTTTGTCCTGAAATGAATGAGAATGATTCAGAACTATGTGGAAGGGTTTTTAAAATTGAATATACAGACCATAAGCAAAGATTAGTTTATTTGCGTCTTTACAGTGGAACATTACACTTACGAGATACAATTATATTGCCAGAAAAAAAGAAAGTGAAACTTACAGAAATATATATTCCTTCAAATGGAGAAATGATACAGACAAAAACAGTTTGTTCTGGAGATATTTTTATTATACCTAACAATACATTAAGATTGAACGATATTATAGGAAATGAAAAGCTTTTGCCATGCAATGTATGGAATGACAAGACTGTACCAATACTACGAACAAGAATTGAACCGATAAAAATAGAAGAGAGAGAAAAATTATTGGATGCTCTTACAGAAATTGCAGATACTGATCCTCTTTTACGTTATTATGTTGATACGATAACACATGAAATCATCATTTCTTTTTTAGGAACAGTGCAGTTAGAAGTTATCTGTTCTCTGTTGATTGAAAAATATCACATAAACATAAGAATCGAAGATCCAACCGTAATTTATTTGGAAAAACCATTACAAAAGGCAGATTATACTATTCATATTGAAGTACCACCAAATCCATTTTGGGCATCGATTGGATTATCAATAACTCCACTTCCAATTGGCAGTGGAATACAGTACGAAAGCAAAGTTTCACTCGGTTATTTAAATCAAAGTTTCCAAAATGCAGTAAGAGAAGGTATTAATTATGGACTGGAGCAAGGTTTGTATGGTTGGGAAGTAACAGATTGTAAAATATGTTTTGAATATGGTGTTTATTATAGCCCTGTTAGTACTCCCTCGGATTTTCGCTTTCTTGCCCCAATTGTACTTGAACAAACATTGAAAAAAGCGGGAACGCAATTATTAGAGCCATATTGTTCGTTTATACTTTTTACACCACAGGGATACTTTTCTCGTGCATATAATGATGCACAAAAACATTGTGCAATAATTGAAACAAGTCAATCAAAAAATGATGAAGTTATTTTTACAGGACATATTCCTGTACGTTGTATTAATGAATATCGTAATACTTTAACTCTATATACAAATGGGCAAGCAGTTTTTTTGACAGAATTTAAAGATTATCAAATTGCTACTTGTGAACCAGTTATTCAATCACGTAGACCAAATAATCGAATAGATAAAGTACGCCATATGTTTAATAAAAAAGAAAATTAAGTTACTATTCGCTAAATTACAATTTATCAAGATGCTAACAAGATTTTTAAGAGAGATTATTTAATAA
>ENA-UOOA01000974-UOOA01000974.1-human-gut-metagenome-genome-assembly--contig:-P61old-NODE-974-length-51344-cov-62.062801_pt1 | contig 51344 bp, 38 predicted proteins | sample MGYA00242467_ERZ724014 | MGnify/ENA metagenome assembly ERZ724014 | reverse complement strand
AAGAAAATGCTGGAAGTAAAATTTTATGACTCAGTGGATGATTCCCTGTTGAAGTTTGCGGTGATCGTCTCACAGAGCAATGGCAAATGGGTATTTTGCAAGCATAAAGAAAGAGACACCTATGAAGTTCCGGGTGGACATAGAGAAGCCGGTGAAAGCATTCTTGAAACGGCGAAAAGAGAATTGCAGGAAGAAACCGGTGCAATCAGGTTCGATATGAAGCCCCTGTGTGTATACTCTGTAACCGGGAAGACCAGAGTAAATGATACGGGAGAAGAATCCTTTGGGCTGCTTTGCTATGCGGAGATAACAGAATTTGCGACAGAACTGCATAGCGAGATGGAGAAGATAGTACTCTTGGACGAACTGCCGGAGGAGTGGACGTATCCGTTGATACAGCCGAAATTGATAGAGAAGTATTTGCAGATGAAAAATACTATTGATTTTCGCCTGCGTGCTTGATAGAATGTAGGTGTAATGAAAGATTACCGCTGACCGATATGCGGGATATAAATGGTTGGGTCGAAAGTGTAGTCCTTCGCCGTGAGGCGGGGGACTTTTTTTATTGAAGTATATAAAGAAATTCCTGTTAAAGTTATACCTTGAATTAAGATAATCAAGTGAATTATAATGATTTTAGTTAAAAAATAAATTTTGCTACATTTAGGAGGTCCCCATGCTATTTATAGAATACCCCAAATGTTCCACCTGTCAAAAGGCAAAAAAGTGGCTGGAGGAGCATAACATCACTTATACAGATCGTCACATTGTAGAGGACAACCCCACCTACGAAGAATTAAAAGAATGGCAGAGCAGAAGTGGGCTGCCGTTAAAGAAATTCTTCAATACCAGTGGGTTGTTATATAAGAACATGCAGTTGAAGGACAAGCTTCCGAACATGACGGAAGAGGAACAACTTCGGCTGCTGGCCACGGACGGAATGCTGGTAAAGCGGCCGTTTGTCGTGGACGGGGATCTGGTGTTGACCGGATTCCGGGAAGCAGAATGGAAGGAAAAATTAATTTAGTACAAGGAGGACGAATATGAGCAGAGTAAATTTTGGAGCAAAGCCGGTAATGTATCCCATGCCGGTGCTGATCATTGCAACGTATGACGAAAATGGAGTACCTGATGCCATGAACGCAGCATGGGGAATCATTACGGACATGAATGAGATCTCCATCAGTATGTCAGAGCATAAGACCACGGAGAATCTGGCAAAGACCGGAGCATTTACCGTAAGTATCGGAACCGAAGATACCGTGGTAGCCTGCGACTATGTGGGCGTGGAATCTGCGAAGAAAGTACCTGATAAATTCTCAAAGTCCGGTTTCCATGCAGCCAAGAGTGATTTTGTCAATGCACCGTTGATCGATGAACTTCCCATGGCGCTGGAATGTAAGGTGAAAAGTTTTGAAGACGGCATTCTGGTGGGCGATATCGTCAACGTCAATGCGGACGAAAGCATCCTGACGGATGGCAAGATCGATCCGAAGAAATTGAAGCCAATCAGCTATGATCCTGTGAATAATACTTATCTTGCAATGGGAGATAAAGTAGGAAATGCTTTTAAAGACGGTTTGAAATTGAAATAGTAAGATCAAAGAACGCAGGAGGTCTAACCCTCCTGCGTCTCCATCTCATCGGTGGTAGAGCGGATATGTTCTACCGCCGTTTTTACTTGTTCTGCGTAATCCAGGTTGTTCTGGCTCATGGTGTGTACCTGCTCGGCATTGGCGGTAACTTCTTCGGTTACAGCGGACAGATGGGAGATGTTTTCCATAATTTTATTATTGGATTCTGACAATCCCAGAATGTGGTGATTTACTTCTTCTACCTGGGAAGCCAGTGCTTCCATATTTTTGTTCAGCTGTTCGAAAGTCTCGGAAGCGGCCAGTATCTTTTCGCCCTGCTGTTCGGTAGCTTCGATGGAACCGTTGATAGTGTTGACTACCATGTTGGCATTGGTATTCAGATCGTTGGTAATCTTGGTGATCTCTTCGGTAAAACTCTTGGTCTGCTCTGCCAGCTGACGGATCTGCTGTGCTACAACAGCGAAACCGCGTCCGGCTTCACCGGCACGGGCACTTTCGATGGAAGCGTTCAGAGCTAAAAGATTTGTTTGACCGGAGATTGCCATGATGCTTCCGGCGATAGTTTCTACCTCTTTTGTCTTTTCCTGTAATTTTGCCATGGCGTCGGTGACGGAATGGTTGGTATCCTTGATCATGGCGGACTGCTGTTTTAAGGATTCCATAGCAGCCATGTTCTTACGGATGCTTTCGTTAGAATCTTGGGCGATCTGCACCATCTGCTCGGAGATATGACTGGTCTGCTCGATAGCATTCTGAATCGTACCGGTCATCTGACTCTGCTCTTCGATGCTGGTGGCAGTCATATTGGTGGCATCGGAGATCTCCTGCATGCTGTTGGCAACGGATTCCGTCGTCTGTACCAGCTGGTTCATAAGATCTGTGGTTTTGGTGGTCTCCTGATGTACGGTCTGGGATACGTCCAGAATATTATCCAGTACTTCTTTTACATGGTTATGTTCTTCCCGGGAAGAACCGATGGCGTCATTATTAAAAAGTATTGTGATCTTACCGGTCTCCAGAATAATAATTCCGATCAGGAATACCAGCAGGGTAGAGCAGACGGCATTCACATCCTGACCGTAGATTCCCTTCGCAGCCTGAACGATCATGACGATCAGGTAGAGCACGAATAATCCCAAAGCGGTTTTCTTCAGAGATTTTTTCTCATAATAAGGAATCTGTAATATGAAAATGGCGATCAGCGCATAGTGAATGAAACTTGCATCTGTCTGTAAACCAACCAACAGATACTCAATGCCGATCTCGATGGTAGCGAAGACTTTTAATAGTCGTGTCGCCTTATTTCGAAGGTGTGTCACGACATTTACCACACAGAAAACGGCGATCAGAATGGTATTTGCGTATGTAACAATGGGCGAAATGTTGTGATTTATCAGTTTTAACCACAGATAAAACAGGAAAACAATCGCCAAAAGCGAAGAAGCGATAATATAGAACCGGTTCATTCTGATATTGCGTTCCGAAGTATTCGTATAACGATATTTATTATTTTCTTTCATATTCATAAGTTCCCTCCCTTTTCTATTGATACTATTTTAATTGTAACTGCTTTCATCAATTTTTTCTACATTTTTGTTCCATTTTTTAAAAAAATATGGAAATAAAAAAAACAAATTGATACTGATTTTCAATACCAAATGCGCTATAATACTTCTGTTACAACACAGAACATTAAAATGTTGAGATACGAAAGGATACAGAAGTGTTATGACACTGAAAGAATTGGAAATCGGTAAAAGCGCCGTGATCGAAACCGTCGGTGGTTCCGGAGAACTCAGACAGCATTTCCTGGATATGGGTATGATCCCGGGAGCGGAGGTGACGGTGGTAAAGCTGGCTCCGATGGGTGACCCCATGGAATTGCAGGTGCACGGCTATGAACTAACGTTGCGTTTGGCGGAAGCGGATCAGATCGAGATCGCACCTATATCGAAGAGAACAAGAGAACATAAAGGGCTGGACCGGGTGACGGATGCGGAGCACCCGGGATTAGGTGAGGATGGAAAATACCATTCGAAAAAAGATGAGAATCCTTTGCCGGAGGGAACGACATTAACGTTCGCCCTGGCGGGAAATCAGAACTGCGGCAAGACTACACTGTTCAATCAGCTCACCGGTTCGAATCAGCATGTGGGAAATTTCCCCGGAGTTACCGTAGACCGTAAGGACGGTTCCATCAAAGGGTATCCGGATACTTTGGTGACAGACCTGCCCGGTATTTATTCCATGTCCCCTTACAGCAGTGAAGAGATCGTATCCCGTAATTTTATCCTGTATGAGAAACCCAGAGCTATCATTAATATCGTGGATGCGACGAATATCGAGCGTAATCTGTATCTGACCATGCAGTTGTTGGAAATGAACATTCCCATGGTCGTAGCCCTGAACATGATGGATGAAGTCACCGGCAATCACGGTTCCATCGATGTGAATGCCATGGAGGCATTCCTGGGAGTACCCGTAATCCCCATTTCTGCTGCGAAAAACGAAGGTGTGGACGAACTGATCCGCCATGCAGTCCATGTCGCAAAATATCAGGAACGGCCGCTGCGGCAGGATTTCTGCGATAAAAACGATCATGATGGTTCCGTACACCGCTGCATCCATGCGGTGGGGCATCTGATCGAGGATCATGCGGAGACTGCAAAGCTGCCCCTGCGTTTCGCAGCCAACAAAGCCATTGAAGGAGATCATCTGATTCTGGAGAAGCTGCAGCTGGATGAAAATGAAAAAGAAATGCTGGAGCATATTGTCTGCCAGATGGAGACAGAGCGTGGTGTGGACCGGAGTGCGGCTATCGCGGACATGCGGTTTGATTTTATCGAGAGATTATGTGAACAGACGGTAGTAAAGCCGAAGGAAAGCAAAGAACGGATCCGCAGTGAGAAGATCGATCGGATCCTTACCGGAAAATATACGGCAATCCCTTGTTTTATTGTGATCATGATATTGGTGTTTTATTTGACATTTAATGTGATCGGAGCCTGGCTGCAAGGGCTTTTGGAACTGGGAATCGGCAGACTGACAGAACTTGCGGATGCAGCCATGACAGCGGCCCATGTCAACAGTGCAGTACAAAGTCTTGTGATCGACGGTATTTTTACCGGGGTGGGCAGCGTATTGAGTTTCCTGCCTATTGTGGTGACCTTGTTTTTCTTCCTTTCACTTATGGAAGACAGCGGTTATATCGCCCGTGTGGCATTCGTGATGGATAAGTTGCTTCGAAAGATCGGTCTGTCCGGACGAAGCATCGTACCCATGCTGATTGGTTTCGGCTGTACGGTTCCGGCAGTCATGGCGACGCGGACGCTGACCAGTGAGAGAGATCGTAAAATGACGATTTTGCTCACTCCGTTTATGAGCTGTTCTGCAAAATTACCGATTTATTCGTTCTTCGTGAGCGTATTTTTCCCGGGAAAGGGTGGACTGATCATGTCGGCATTGTATCTGTTTGGTATCCTTATGGGAATTCTGGTAGCATTTTTATATCGGGGCACGTTGTTCCAGGGAGAACCGGTGCCTTTTGTAATGGAACTGCCTAATTATCGTCTGCCCGGAGCGAAAAATGTAGGACAGTTGTTGTGGGAAAAGGCGAAAGATTTTTTACAGAAGGCATTTACTGTGATCTTCATTGCAACGATTGTAGTATGGTTTTTACAGAGTTTTGATCTGAAACTGAATCTGGTAGAGAATTCAGCCAACAGTATGCTGGCAATGCTATCAGGTCTGTTGGTTCCGGTGTTCCGGCCGCTGGGATTGGGAGACTGGCGGATCTGTACGTCTCTGATCAGCGGATTTATGGCAAAAGAAAGTGTGGTAGCAACCCTGGAAGTATTGTTCGGCGACAGCATTGCCACGGTACTTACCCCACTGGCAGCCGCTACATTACTGGTATTCAGTCTGCTGTATACGCCCTGCGTGGCAGCCATCGCTTCTGTCCGCAGAGAACTGGGTGGAAAATGGGCCATTGCCGTGGTACTCTGGCAGTGTCTTGTGGCATGGGTGGCAGCCTTTTTGGTACATGGAATCGGAATGCTTCTGGGATGAAAATTCCTCGATAAGCGAATATTGGGTAGAAGTTTGGGAGTGCGCAGCACGAAACAATTCGTAGGAATTAAAGGTGGGGCTTTTGCCCTCGGCATCCATATATAATAGAAAACCTGCAGGGGATTATTCCTCCTGCAGGTATTTTATTACACATTTCAGTTCCGGTGAGATCCATTTGTTCCTATGATATAAAAGCTGCCGCCAGATATCCGGCTGAATCTCCGTCATGGGGAGGCTGACGAGATTTCCTTTTGCCAGATCGTCCGCTACAACGAACTCCGGCAGATAGGAGATACCGAGACCCTGACACAGAAGATTGCGGATCAGCTGGGTATCGCCCACCTCCATGATGGGCATTGTCTCCTTACCGTTTTGGGAGAGCAGATCATCCAGAGCAGCCCGGTAACTCATGTTTTTCTCCGTCAGGATCAGCGGATATTCCAAAATCTGTTCCAGGGTGATCTGAGTCTGTCCGGCTAAGGGGTGACCGGCACCGGTGACAAAATGAATATCCACTGGAGCTTCGAAAGCGGTCACATAATTGTGATTAAAAATACGGCGGTCCAGCGTGTATACAATGTCCACTTGATTCTGCCCCAGCATCTGGAACATTTCGTCAGTACTGGTAGCAATGATCTTCAGGCGGATGCCCGGATATTTTTCATGAAAATCCTTAAAACGGCTGTGAAATTCCCAGCTGGCCAGGGACTCTGCAATGGCGATCCGCACCAGACCCTCCGGGGCGGTATTACCGCTGATGTGGGTGGCTTCCGCAGCAAGCCGCAGAATCTGCTGGGCCAGGGGTAACAGCTTCTCCCCTTCGTTGGTCAGGGTTACGGTATGACCGATGCGCTCGAACAGTGGGATCGACAACTCTTTTTCCAGCTGTTTGATCTGAAAAGACACGGTGGACTGGGTGTAGCCCAGGCGCTGTGCCGCCAGTGTAAAGCTCTTCAGTTCGTTCACCATAACAAAGGTTTCCAGATTTTTGACATCCATAAAATAATTGCACCTTCTCGATTGAATTATTCGATCAATATGATAAAAATAATTTGTTTTTCAAATATTTATGAAAATTATATAATGAAAAAATAAGGCTGTCAATGTGAAAAGATGGCGGAAATATGGGAAAACAGCAAAAATATATGTCGTATCCCATGTTTAGAATAAGTAGTTTTGGGAAGGATCATGGGTATGGAAAACAGAGAAAGACTGGGGAGTCGTTTGGGATTTATCATGCTGTCGGCGGGGTGTGCCATCGGCTGCGGAAATGTGTGGAAATTCCCGTGGATGTGCGGGCAGAACGGTGGCGGAAGCTTCATGCTGATCTACGTGATCTGCCTGATCGTGCTGGGCCTGCCCACCATGATCATGGAATTCTCCGTGGGGCGTGCGGCGCAGACGAGTCCACTTTATATGTATCGGAAATTATCCGGCGGCAGGGGCAAATGGAATCTGTGGGGCATCGTCTGTCTCATCGGAAACATTGCGCTGATCGCTTTCTATGCGGTGGTGTCCGGATGGATCCTCTATTATTTTGTAAAATTTCTGACAGGGCAGAATCAGGATTTCGGATTTGAAAAAATGATCACGACGCCCTCGGTGAATGTGACATATCTGTTGTTCACCTTACTGATCGCTTTTGTCATTTTAAGTTTCCATCTGCAGGGTGGGCTGGAGCGTATTACCAAATATATGATGTCAGCATTGATCGTACTGATGTTGGTGCTGGCGGTGCACAGCTTTACACTTCCGGGAGCAGGAGAGGGATTGAGCTTCTATCTGATTCCTCATTTTTCCAAAATCACCGGTTCTGTGGTGGTGGGCGCCATGAATCAGGCATTTTTCACCTTGTCCGTGGGAATGGGCGGTATGGCGATCTTCGGAAGTTATATCGGCAAGGACCGTTCTCTCATGGGGGAGTCTATTCATATTATTATCCTGGATACACTGGTGGCAGTGATTGCCGGTATCATTATATTTCCGGCATGCTTTACTTATGATGTGGAAGTGACGGCGGGTCCCAGCCTTCTGTTCGATACTATGGCGACAGTATTTAACAACATGGCAGGCGGCAGATGGTGGGGAACCTTATTTTTCCTGTTCATGGTGTTCGCAGCCATGTCCACAGTGCTGGGCGTGTGTGAAAATATTCTGGCCATGGTCCGGGAACTGACCGGATGGTCGAGACCGGTAGGATGTATCGTCTGCGGTGTGGGAACGTTTCTGTTGGCATTGACAACGGCGTTGGGCTTCAGCGTGATCCATTTTCAGCCCTTTGCGGCGGGAACGACCTGGCTGGACTTCTGGGATTTCCTGGTGTCCAACAATATCATGCCCATAGGTTCGATCCTGTTGGCAGTATTTTGCTGTTATAAGGTCGGCTGGGGATGGGACAAATTCCTGGAGGAAGCCAACGAGGGAAAAGGATTGAAAGTGCAGCATTGGATGAAGCCGGTGTTCAAGTATTTTGTTCCGGCGGCAGTGCTGTTCATCTATGTGTACGGAATGGTAAATTTTGCGTGGAAATAGGAGAAATGAGATCAAGATAGGAAGAGACAAACGACGGTGGGGTGAGAACTCTGCCGTTTTTGTGTATAGGATGAGCAGGGAAGCGGTTGCACCGAGACTCAAAATTGGGTAGTATGTAATTATTCAGAGGTGGTTTTGTGAATAGTTATGGCAGTATAAAGAATAGAAGCAGGAGACATCTATGACAGAGCAGGAGATCCGGACGATATTGAACAGACAAAGAGAATATTTTGCTACGGGAGCCACACTTTCCCGGAAATTTCGGGCAGAACAGCTGGGAAAATTAAAGGCCTCCCTGCAGCGCCATGAAGAGGAACTGAATGCTGCACTGCAACAGGATCTGGGAAAAAGCCGGATGGAGAGCTATATGTGCGAGATCGGACTGACGCTCTCGGAGCTGACCTGGATGCAGAAACATCTGCGGGGGCTGATGCAGGAAAAGAGAGTGCCGACACCGCTGTCACAGTTCGCAGCGATAAGCTTTCGCTCTCCGTCACCCTATGGCACCGTGCTGATCATGAGCCCCTGGAATTACCCGGTGTTACTGACGCTGGATCCGCTGATCGATGCCATAGCTGCCGGAAATACGGCGGTGGTGAAGCCCAGTGCATATGCTCCGGCGACGGCAGCTGTGCTGAAAAATATTCTGGAAGAATGTTTTCCGATAGAATACGTGGCTGTGATCACCGGCGGCAGAACGGAGAATCAGGCATTATTGCAGCAGCGGTTTGATATGATATTTTTCACCGGAGGCAAGACCGTGGGACGGGAGGTGCTTAGAAGCGCTGCGGAATATTTGACCCCGGTGACGCTGGAGCTGGGCGGGAAAAGTCCCTGCATCGTGGATGCTACGGCGAAGCTTCCGTTGGCGGCGAGGAGGATCGTATTCGGAAAATATCTAAACTGCGGGCAGACCTGTGTGGCACCAGATTATGTGTTGTGTGATGTTAGGATCCGCGACCGATTGGTGGAAGCTATCCGGGCGGAGATCTCGAGACAGTTTGGTGCGGATCCCCTGCAAAATCCGGATTATGGAAAAATCATCAACGAAAAGCATTTTCACAGACTGCTGGGGCTGATGGATGCGGAAAAGACCGTCTGCGGCGGGCAGTATGACGAAAAGACTTTGCGGATTGCTCCCACAGTGATGACGGATGTGACCTGGGAAGATGCCGTGATGGGAGAAGAAATCTTCGGACCGATCCTGCCGGTGCTGACGTATAATGCACATGATGCAGAGAAAGGTGTTGCACAAAATGATTTTTGCAGGGATGCTTCCGGGACGCATGCAGCCACGGGAGACTTTGTGGATTGGGCGATCCGCTGTGTGGAGGAACATCCTCATCCGCTGGCACTGTATTTCTTCAGTGAAGATAAAAAAGCCCAGAGACGGATCTTGGATCACTGCCATTTTGGCGGCGGTTGCATCAACGACACCATCATCCACCTAGCCACCAGCGCCATGCCCTTCGGCGGCGTGGGCGAGAGCGGCATGGGCGGCTACCATGGACGCGCCGGATTCGAGACTTTCAGCCATTATAGAAGTATTGTGGATAAAAAGACATGGACGGATCTGCCGATACGGTACCAGAGGTATGATGAGATGAAAGAGAAGATGTTACGGAGATTTTTGAAGTAACGTCATCCTAAAATAGAAGTTATGTCCTGAAAAGTGTAAGATAACATTGGATTACGTCCTGAAAAGTGTAGCGTATAGTTCATATTACGTCCTGAAAAATGTAATGGCAGGGTATTTGTGGGAAATAATATCGAAATCGAGAAGGAAAGAAGGTAATCACATGAACTTTAACAAACAAAAATGCATTACGGCAGTGATTTTGCTGTTGGTCGCTATTCTATCCATAACCGTTATCGGAAAATACGCCTCCGCCCCGGAAAATCACCAGAAAACCATAGCCTCTCTGGATGAGAAAAAACAGACTGTCATGGAGCTGACGGCGGCATCCACGGTGACTTCGGCGCTGATCACATTGCTTCCGGGAGACACGGCAACGCCCATTGCGGAGAAAATGGCGGATGTCAGCGGGTATCTGCTGGTGGTTCTCTGCGCCATTTATCTTGAAAAATATCTAGTGACGATTACCGGATATGTGGCATTTACCTACCTGATTCCGATTGCCTGTGGATTGTGGATATTTAACCTGATTTTTGCAAATGCTACCGTGCGAAAACTGGCAGCAAAACTGGCGGTGTTCGGTTTGGCAATCTCCCTCGTGGTTCCCGCCAGTGTGAAGATCTCCGACCTCATCGGTGACACCTATCAGGCCCAGATCGAAGCTACCATTGAGGATGCCAGGAACACACAGAATATACTGGAAAACAGTGGCGTGGTGGATGACACTAATGCGACGGAAACAACCGGAATCGGAACAACAGAAGTTCCTGGAACTGTTACAGGTAACGTGCAGGAGAAGGAAAACAATAACTCCGGATCTGTCTCAAACATTTTCGACTGGGCAAAAGACGCTATTTCCAGCGCTAAAGATTCTGTGGCCAATGTTGTGGAAAATGTGACTATTTCTACTGAAGACCTGGTGCAGAAAGTGGAGAATTCCTTAAATCATTTTATTGAGGCAGTGGCTGTGATGATCATCACTTCCTGTGTGATCCCGATGCTGGTACTGTTGCTGTTCTTTTGGATGGTGAAGATCGTGCTGGATGTGGATCTGAGTGGCGTGAAGATCAAAGGGATGCTGCCGGAGCGGAAGGAATAGATTGTAGGAAAGAGGGGAAGAACATGGAATACCTTGCACACATTGATGGGGACAGAGAGCAATCAGTAAAAGAACATTTACAGGGAACCGCAGAGCTTGCAGAAAAATTTGCTGCAAAATTCAGGAAAGCGGACTGGGGATATTGTTGTGGAATGTTACATGACATTGGAAAATATTCCGCGGAATTTCAAAAGAAGATCAAAGAAAATCTGGATATCCGGGTGGATCATTCCACTGCCGGGGCGAAGGTCTGCGAAAATTTAGATGGCTGCTATTGGCTTCTGACTTACTGCATAGCAGGGCATCATGCAGGGTTGCCGGATCTGGGACGAGAGGGATTGCCGTCCTCTTTACTGGGGAGACTTAAGAAAAGGTTGTGCGATTACAGTGCGTATGAAAAGGAAATAGAAATCCCTCAAATTACCACACCACCCATTGCCATGAATCCGGAAAAGGATCCAAACTTTGCGCTGAGTGTATTTATCCGCATGCTGTATTCCTGCCTGGTGGATGCCGATTTTCTGGATACAGAACAGTTTATGAACAACGGAACGGTTCAAAGGGATTCCGGAGAGAGCATGGATGTTCTTTTGGAGAAATTGCAAAATTACACAGCAAAATGGCTTATAAATCGGAATGATACTACGATTGATGGAAGACGATCTGAAATTCTCCGGAACTGTCTGGAAATGGGAAAGTCCTCCAAAGGATTGTTTCAGCTTACGGTACCCACCGGTGGTGGCAAAACTGTGGCTTCTCTGGCATTTGCGTTGCAGCATGCGGTGGAGAACCATATGGACCGTGTGATTTATGTGATTCCCTATACCAGTATTATCGAGCAGAATGCGCAGGTGTTCAGGGAAATCCTGGGTAGTGAAAATGTGTTGGAAAATCACAGCAATGTAGACTATGAGAGCTCGGAAGAGTTCAAACCCATGCAGTTGGCAGCGGAAAACTGGGATAAACCGGTGGTGGTTACCACAAATGTCCAGTTTTTTGAATCCCTGTATGCCAATAAGTCCTCCAAATGCAGGAAATTACATAATATAGTAAACAGTGTCATCATATTCGATGAAGCGCAGATGCTTCCTCCAAATTATTTGAAACCGTGCATGGCAATGATAGAAGAACTGTTGCAGCAGTATGGAACAAGTATTGTACTGTGTACGGCGACGCAGCCGGCATTACAGCAGTTTCTGCCTGAAAAGTATGTTGCCCGGGAATTATGCCCACGGAGAGAGGAACAATTTCGATTTTTTGAAAGGGTAACCTATCAGAATATTGATACCGTCACGGAAGAGGAAATGGCGGAGAAACTACAGCAGGAGTGGCATGCACTGTGTATCGTGAACACGCGAAAAAGAGCACAGCGGCTTTACGAACGGCTGCAGGGAGAGGGCGTTTATCATTTATCAACCACCATGTATCCGGCGCATAGAAGACGAGTGCTTGCGGAGATTGGGAAACGACTCAAGGATGAAACAGGGAAAAAATGCATCGTCATTTCGACCAGTCTCGTGGAAGCCGGAGTGGATCTGGATTTTACTTCGGTATATCGGGAACTAGCCGGTGTGGATTCCATTATTCAGGCAGCAGGACGTTGTAATCGAAATGATAAAAGAGGAAAGGAAGAGAGCATTGTCCGCATCTTCCAGTGGGAAGACAAGGAAAGGGTATCCGGACAGCGGCAACAGATCGACACGACGAAAAATCTGCTAGCGGAGGGCAGAGATATTACTGCACTGGATAATATCACAGAATATTTTCGGAGACTATATCGCATCAAGGGCGAAAGCCTGGATATGAAGAAAATTCTGGAGAAATTTGATGGTGGAGATTATCAATTTGCGACGGTTGCGAAAGATTTTAAGCTGATTGAAGAAAATACGGTTACGGTATATATCGACCAAGAACCGGAAGCGAAGGCTCTTTTGCAGGAAATTCGGCAGCAGGGACTGACAAAGAGCCGTATGCGAAAAGCAGGGCAATATTGTGTAAGTGTTCGGAAAAAAGGGGAATATGAGAAACGGAATATGTTGTTTGAAGAAATGCGTGATGCGGGGATGGTAGAAGCTGTAGATCTGGGTGCGCAGGATTTTTATGTGCTGACGCAGGAGGAACAATACCGGGAAGACACCGGATTGAAACTGGAAGTGGAATTGGGTGGAATGATGATGTTTTAATATTGCAGGAAATGGAAGTAGCGGTACACGATGGAAAAGTGTACCGCTACTCTTGTAAGTTAATGAAAATTACAATTATTTCAATCCACAGGATATACCTGACATTGAAAGTATAACATATAATTCAAAAAAATCTAATAGTTTTAGCAATAATTTCAATTGAAATTATCATTACGAATAAAAATAGGCATTGCAAATATATTAGACTTGTAGTATAGTGAATTTGTCAGATAAATACAGATAAACTAAAATATTGTCATATCATATCTGCGAAAAGACAGTATTTTACAAAGGGGGTATTATTGTCAGACAGAAAATAGTACTACAAAGGAACAGTAAACGGGAACAGCGCTTTAATTGTGGAAAGAAGGTGGAATAAATGGGAGTCGGAGTAAAAGTAAATGTATGGGGAGACTATGCATTGTTTTCGAGACCCGAACTCAAAGTTGAACGCTACAGCTATGACATCATCACGCCCTCAGCGGCACGCGGTATTTTGGAAGCCATTTACTGGCATCCGGGAATGCGGTGGATCATCGACAAAATCTATGTCAAAAACCCTATCCAATTTACAAGTGTACGACGAAATGAAGTAAAAAGCAAGATCCTGGCAAGCAATGTATTGCAGGCATACAACGGTGCAGACAAAACATTGTATATTAGTACGAAGGAGGACATTGTACAGAGAGCATCACAGCTGCTCTGCAATGTAAGCTACACCATCGAAGCTCATTTTGAAATGACAGAGAAAGCCAACGCTTCTGATAATCCCGGAAAATTTAAGGACATTATCATGAGACGGCTGCGTAAAGGAGAATTTTATTATATGCCATACTTCGGTTGTAGAGAATTCTCGGCGCATTTTGCTCTCTGCGAGGAAGAAGAAATTCATACCGCCTATGATGTAGTAGAAGAAAAAGATCTTGGCATCATGCTGTTTGACATGGATTACAGTGATCCGGAAAATATCCAGCCTATGTTTTTCCGGGCAATAATGCGTCACGGCGTGGTGGATCTGAGAGATTGCGAGGTGCTGCGATGATACTACAGGCACTGGTAAAATACTATGAAAATCTGGCAGAACAGGGGAAAGTATCCAGGTTGGGATGGTGCCATGCGAAAGTGTCCTATGAAATCAATTTGTCTTCGGAGGGGGATATCATAGGTATTACTTCCCGAAAAATAGAGGATATGCGTGGTAAGAAAGTAGTCTGGGTACCGGCAAATCTCGTCGTGCCGGAGATGGTGACCAGATCTTCCGGTGTGGCAGCTAATTTTCTGTGCGACAATTCCAAGTATATGCTGGGTATTGACGCAGATGGAACGAACTCACGTGTAGTGGATTGCTTCCAGGCGACGAAAGAAAAGCATGGACAGATTCTGCAATCTGCACAGGGAAAAACAGCCCGGGCAATTTTAGCCTATTTTGAAAAATGGGATCCGCAGAAAGCATCAGAACATCCTGTGATTCGGGAAAACTGGGAAGAATTGACAGAAGGCGGCAATCTTATTTTCTCTGTGGAAGGGCAGGAAGCACAGGAAGATCCGGAGATTCGAGACTGTTGGGAAAACTATCGGGCGCGGAATGGTGGAGAAGATAACGGCATTTGCCTGGTTACCGGTAAAAAAGCCGAGATATCACGAATCCATAAAGCAATCAAAGGAGTACCCGGGGCACAGTCCAGCGGAGCAGCGCTGGTATCATTCAATGCACCGTCATTTGAGTCTTATGGAAAGGAACAGAGTTATAATGCACCGGTGGGAAAATATGCGGAATTTGCATATACCACGGCACTGAATTATCTGCTGTCCCAGCGGGATTACACCTTTTCCCTGGGGGATTCCATGATCGTGTACTGGGCAGAAAGCGGTAAAGAGCAGTATCAGAAGTGTTTTCTGAATATGTTTAAACCCACGAAAGATAATCAGAAAAAACTGAAGGACATTTTCGATAGCCTGAAAGAAGGCACCAGGGTTTACTTAGAAGATGCGGAGATGGATCCGAAACAGAATTTTTACATACTGGCGCTGGCACCAAATGCAGCACGATTGTCGGTCCGTTTTTTCTATGTAAATTCGTTTGGGAAAATCATACAGAATATAGCAGACCATTATGAGCGGCTCAAGATTGTAAAACCGGCATGGGAAGAACAGGATTATCTGGGGATTCGTGACATGCTGAATGAAACCGTGAATCAGAAATCAAAAGATAAGACACCGGTTCCGAACATGGCAGCCCTTGTATTGCAGGCGATTCTGTCGGGCGGACGATATCCGGCAAGTCTGTATACCTACACACTGATCCGCATTCGGGCAGAGTGCGGTAACGTGAACTGGAAACGTGCTGCTATCATCAAAGCATTTTTGATCAAAAATTATAATTGTATGAAAGGAGAAAATCTCATGGGATTGAACGAAGACCGCAATGATATAGCCTATGTATTGGGAAGATTGTTTTCCGTATTGGAAAGCATACAAAAAGAAGCAAACCCGACAATCACTACGACAATTCATGACCGCTACTTTAATTCCGCATGTGCTACGCCGGCAGTTATTTTCCCGGTGTTGCTCAAACTGAAAAACAGCCATATGAAAAAGTTGGAACGGGATAAAGGCGGAGCGAAAGTCTATTACGAAAAAGAAGTTGGGAAAATTATGGGCAAATTTGACGATTTCCCGAAACGCTTATCCCTGGAACAGCAGGGGCAGTTTGCACTTGGCTACTATCATCAACAGCAGGAAAAATATAAAAAAGGGGAGGACAAATAAATGAGTGAAGCTATTAAAAACAGATATGAGTTCGTAGTATTATTTGATGTGGAGAACGGTAATCCCAATGGAGATCCTGATGCGGGCAATATGCCAAGAGTCGATCCAGAGAGCGGACTGGGCTTGGTAACGGATGTCTGCCTGAAACGTAAGATCCGCAATTATGTCGAGACCGTAAAAGAGGATGCTCAGGGATATAAGATTTACATCAAAGAAGATGTACCCTTAAATCGCAGTGACAGAGAAGCCTGTGCGGATATGGGAATCACCGAAACGGATGATAAAAAGGTGACAGAGGAACTTAAAAAGTTAAAGAAAAATGATCCCGGTGTAGATCTTAAATTGAAGGATTATATGTGCCGGAATTTCTATGATATCCGTACGTTTGGTGCCGTAATGACTACTTTTGTAAAAGCATCGTTGAACTGCGGTCAGGTGAGAGGACCCGTGCAGATTGGATTTGCCAGAAGTATCGATCCGATCATCAGCCAAGAAGTAACTATCACCAGAGTTGCCATCACCACAGAAAAGGACGCGGAAAACAAGAATACGGAAATGGGTAGAAAGACCATCGTTCCTTATGGACTGTACCGGGCAGAAGGCTATATTTCCGCAAATCTGGCGCGGAAAGTAACCGGATTTTCCGAAGACGATTTGGAATTGCTATGGGAAGCAATTCTTAACATGTTCGAGGTAGACCATTCTGCAGCGAGAGGCAATATGGCAGTGCGGGAACTGATTGTATTCAAGCATAGCAAAGAACTGGGAGACTGCCCGGCTTATAAATTGTTCGATGCCGTAGAAGTAAAGAGAAACGAGGGCGTGGAATATCCCAGAAAATATCAGGACTATACGGTTACCGTTCACGAGGAACAGATTCCTGATTCCGTGGAAGTAAGAAGGATGAATTAATGGAATATGCAGAAGATGATTATCTCATGATATCAGGGATCCAGCATTTCAGATTCTGCAAAAGACAGTGGGCGCTGATCCATATAGAGCAACAGTGGGCTGAAAATGAACATACGGTAATCGGTGAATTAATGCATAAGAAAGCACATGATCCATATCTTACCGAAAAAAGAAGAGACACAATCATAGCGAGAGCATTACCCGTGGCGTCCAGAGAAATGGGCGTCACGGGTGAGTGTGATGTGGTGGAATTCCATAGATGTGGGGATGGAATCCGCCTGCATGGGCACAGGGGCTATTTTTCGGTATATCCGATCGAATACAAGAAGGGAAAGCCGAAGATCACAGAGGAAGACAAATTACAATTAGCGGCGCAGGCAATGTGCCTGGAAGAAATGTTTTCCACACAGATTCCGGAAGGTGCACTCTTTTACGGAGAGACAAAACGGAGGGAAATCGTGGAGATCACGGAAGAACTTCGCAGCGAAGTGCGGGAGATGTTTCAGGAAATGCATCAATATTATGAACGGCGGTATACACCGAAAGTAAAGATGGGAAAGAACTGTACTTCCTGTTCTTTAAAGGAACTTTGTATGCCCAGACTCGCAAAAACCGGTTCGGTGAAAAACTATATGGATCAGGTACTTATGGAGGAAAACGTATGAAAAAATTATTGAATACGTTATATGTTACTTCCGAAAACAGTTATCTTGCTCTGGATGGTGAAAATATTGTAATTTATGATGACAAGAAAGAATTGGGCAGAGTTCCGCTGCATAATCTTGAGGAAATTGTATCATTCGGATATCGGGGAACCAGCCCGGCACTTATGGGTGCCTGTGCAGAACGAAATATTTCTCTGTGTTACATGACTCCCCAGGGAAAATTCCTGGCACGGGTCACCGGGAAAGTGCGGGGGAACGTGATTCTGCGGGAACAACAGTATGCCAGCAGCAAAGATGAACAGGTGGGATTGGAGATTGCTCAAAATTGTATCCTTGGAAAAGTACATAATGCCAGGTGGGTTCTGGAGCGGGCAGTCAGAGATCATAGTATGCAGATTGATGCAGAGCGGGTAAAAAAGGCATCTGAAATGCTGAAAAATTCTCTGATGTTGATTCAGAATAGCACATCCAGGGACGAACTCAGGGGATATGAAGGAGAGGCAGCCAGTATTTATTTTAGCGTGTTTGACGAATTGATTCTGCAGCAGAAAAAAGATTTTACATTTCAAGGCAGGAATAAAAGACCGCCCATCGATAAAATGAATGCAATGATGTCTTTTGTGTATACATTACTGACAAATATGGAAGCATCTGCACTGGAGTGCGTAGGGTTAGATCCCTGCGTGGGATATCTGCACACAGAGCGTCCGGGTAGAGCATCGCTGGCACTGGATATGATGGAGGAACTAAGATCCGTGCTGGCGGATCGCTTTGTGCTGTCGTTGGTAAATAAGCGGATGATCACAGCTAAAAATTTTACCCAAAAAGAAAACGGCGCGGTTCTTCTGGATGATGATGGACGAAAGGTAATACTGACGGAGTGGCAGAATCGTAAAAAAGAAACCATAACGCATCCCTATTTGCAGGAAAAAGTGGAATGGGGTATGGTTCCTTATGTACAGGCAATGCTGTTGGCACGATTCCTGCGTGGCGACTTGGACGGTTATCCTGCATTCCTGTGGAAGTGAGGTGCGATATGTTAGTATTGATCACATACGATGTCAACACAGAAAATGCGACCGGCAAAGCAAGGCTGCGAAAAGTGGCAAAGCAATGCGTCAACTATGGCAGAAGAGTTCAGAATTCCGTATTTGAGTGCATTTTGGATAATGCACAGAGCATTGCGTTGAAGGCAACACTTGAGGATATTATTGATACAGAAAAGGACAGTCTTCGATTCTACTATCTGGGCAATAAATATCAGACCAAGATTGAACATATCGGGGTAGACAGAGGAATCGCCCCGGATCAGACACTGATTTTGTAACTGATGCGAAAGCCAAGCATACATAAAATGCCTGGTGGATTCGCACCTTATAAATTATGCGATTTGTTGAAATAACATACAAAGATATTTTTAATTAAAATAATTTGTTGTTAAGATTAAATATTTTAGACAATTTTTGCTGAGAGAAAAGAGAACTTTTTGGCGAAAATTGCTGTCGCTCCCCTCGTGGGAGCGTGGATTGAAATAGTTTAAATGTTTAACGAAAGCTGTCTGGCATCCGTCGCTCCCCTCGTGGGAGCGTGGATTGAAATAAACGTTGATGACATTATACAAAAGGCATTACCGTCGCTCCCCTCGTGGGAGCGTGGATTGAAATCTCTTACACTGTCAATATATTCGTCTGTTGTACTTGTCGCTCCCCTCGTGGGAGCGTGGATTGAAATTTCTCGGTAGATTTCAACCTGTGCGTTGTAATTCGTCGCTCCCCTCGTGGGAGCGTGGATTGAAATAAGTTTTTATGAGCGTTTATATAGCAATGTAAAGGTCGCTCCCCTCGTGGGAGCGTGGATTGAAATACCTGAAATTGGTGCACCTAACGAAAATCAAGATTGTCGCTCCCCTCGTGGGAGCGTGGATTGAAATACAATTTGTTCATTTTAATTTCATACACTACTGCTGTCGCTCCCCTCGTGGGAGCGTGGATTGAAATGCCGTTGGTGTATGATGATTCGTTAAGCTACTACGGTCGCTCCCCTCGTGGGAGCGTGGATTGAAATAATGTTGCGGTTGTACTTATGGATGACGACATAAGTCGCTCCCCTCGTGGGAGCGTGGATTGAAATAAATCCAATCACAGAAGAGGAAACAGGCACAAGGTCGCTCCCCTCGTGGGAGCGTGGATTGAAATAATGTTGCGGTTGTACTTATGGATGACGACATAGTCGCTCCCCTCGTGGGAGCGTGGATTGAAATCCGGACAAAATGTCTGATTGTTTGCATACGGTGGGTCGCTCCCCTCGTGGGAGCGTGGATTGAAATCTGTGATCCATTATCTAATGATAAGATTGCTAAAGTCGCTCCCCTCGTGGGAGCGTGGATTGAAATTAACGACATATTAGTTAGCTTGTAACTACACCTAGTCGCTCCCCTCGTGGGAGCGTGGATTGAAATGTGACCAGCTGGCGCTGGCTTTTCGGAACGAGAACGTCGCTCCCCTCGTGGGAGCGTGGATTGAAATTGCTTGCTCGATCTCATATTTAAGTCGGCATTTATCGTCGCTCCCCTCGTGGGAGCGTGGATTGAAATATTAAGACGCAGGCAACCGTATATAGTAGCATTTTGTCGCTCCCCTCGTGGGAGCGTGGATTGAAATTATCAACTCATATAAGCTGATTGCATCAGCTACACGTCGCTCCCCTCGTGGGAGCGTGGATTGAAATGGAACAGATGCCGCAACGGTTGGAGAATGGTTTTGTCGCTCCCCTCGTGGGAGCGTGGATTGAAATTGCACTTATTTACTTTTATTTTATCTAACCTTTATGTCGCTCCCCTCGTGGGAGCGTGGATTGAAATAGTTGGGAGAAAGACGGAAAAGATATTCCGAAAATCGTCGCTCCCCTCGTGGGAGCGTGGATTGAAATATTTTTGGGAGAATATAACTACCATTTTCCACAGGTCGCTCCCCTCGTGGGAGCGTGGATTGAAATACGGGAGATAAAGCAAGAGAGGGTACATTACCCGTCGCTCCCCTCGTGGGAGCGTGGATTGAAATATAGCTTGATATATTAGTAGGCTTATCACTTGATGTCGCTCCCCTCGTGGGAGCGTGGATTGAAATTCCATCAGAACCTGCTTCAACACCTGTTCCGGACACGTCGCTCCCCTCGTGGGAGCGTGGATTGAAATCGTCAATCATTGCTACGTTGCTAGCTGTCACAAGTCGCTCCCCTCGTGGGAGCGTGGATTGAAATTGGATCGGCTATCGATAACAGATACGGTAGACCCGCGTCGCTCCCCTCGTGGGAGCGTGGATTGAAATTCTACTGGGTGCAGTAGTAAGCGGAGCCGCCGCCGTCGCTCCCCTCGTGGGAGCGTGGATTGAAATAGAAGAGGCTAAAAAAGCAGGATGGAAGTCTGGTGTCGCTCCCCTCGTGGGAGCGTGGATTGAAATGCATCTACGTTGCTATCGTCATACACTCCGGAATCGTCGCTCCCCTCGTGGGAGCGTGGATTGAAATGCTTGGTAGGTGTCACCGGCTTTATTTATTTGTGTCGCTCCCCTCGTGGGAGCGTGGATTGAAATAGCTGCAAAGTAGCAGCACCGGCAGATTCCGCCGCGTCGCTCCCCTCGTGGGAGCGTGGATTGAAATAGCTGCAAAGTAGCAGCACCGGCAGATTCCGCCGCGTCGCTCCCCTCGTGGGAGCGTGGATTGAAATCCAGCGTATTAATAAAAATACTGATATCCTTAAGCGTCGCTCCCCTCGTGGGAGCGTGGATTGAAATACCATTTTTAAAAGAAAAATGACCAGAGTCATTTGTCGCTCCCCTCGTGGGAGCGTGGATTGAAATTTGAATTTCTTTAACATCTCCATAGATCACATCTCGTCGCTCCCCTCGTGGGAGCGTGGATTGAAATACAGGATCTGTCTCCTTGGTGGTAGTAACCGCTGTCGCTCCCCTCGTGGGAGCGTGGATTGAAATTAGCCAATCTTTGAGCATTGTAATCAATCACTTTAGTCGCTCCCCTCGTGGGAGCGTGGATTGAAATTATCGGCAGCTTACAGGTTATCTGTAGATATACGTCGCTCCCCTCGTGGGAGCGTGGATTGAAATCACCAATTTACTTTGTTTTCAACAATATGACATGTCGCTCCCCTCGTGGGAGCGTGGATTGAAATCGATCTGCAAGAGTCTGACTTTTGCATTGAGATAGTCGCTCCCCTCGTGGGAGCGTGGATTGAAATTCATAACAAATAAGCAGGTCATAACTGCATTACGTCGCTCCCCTCGTGGGAGCGTGGATTGAAATGTATTTGTCTGGCGGCCATCGGATTCACGGGTGGTCGCTCCCCTCGTGGGAGCGTGGATTGAAATACGTCTGAAACGTTAGCGGATGTTTATTCCCAGCGTCGCTCCCCTCGTGGGAGCGTGGATTGAAATCGGTACTGGCTGTTTAGCTGGGGATCAATCGCAGGTCGCTCCCCTCGTGGGAGCGTGGATTGAAATAGCTTGTCTTCAATCGCCTTGAGAATATCAGCTGTCGCTCCCCTCGTGGGAGCGTGGATTGAAATCGTACTACCAAGTACCGCCCGAGGTCAAGTCTGCGTCGCTCCCCTCGTGGGAGCGTGGATTGAAATACGTAGATCGTCTACTACCTACGAATTAGGTGAATCGTCGCTCCCCTCGTGGGAGCGTGGATTGAAATTGCTGTCATGGTGCAAATGTCAAACGAGATCGAGTCGCTCCCCTCGTGGGAGCGTGGATTGAAATTCAAATACTCTGCTTCCAGTACGCGCCCGTTATCGTCGCTCCCCTCGTGGGAGCGTGGATTGAAATCCAAATTGCTAATAGCATTGACTTTACGTACACACTCGTCGCTCCCCTCGTGGGAGCGTGGATTGAAATATTGATGTAGTAGTAACGCCCAAAGTCGGGAATAGTCGCTCCCCTCGTGGGAGCGTGGATTGAAATTTAAGTAACTGTTTAAGGTTTCTAACGCCACAGTGTCGCTCCCCTCGTGGGAGCGTAGATTGAAATTACGCACATATCCGGTAGAAGTCATTGGTATTGTCGCTCCCCTCGTGGGAGCGTGGATTGAAATAACAATTCCGTGAGTGGCGTTGATCTCTTTGTTGTCGCTCCCCTCGTGGGAGCGTGGATTGAAATCCGTATGACAGACTTGATACCAAGGCTATGAAGGTCGCTCCCCTCGTGGGAGCGTGGATTGAAATATACGTAGATTTAGATGCTGCAAAGGATGGTTATGGCGTCGCTCCCCTCGTGGGAGCGTGGATTGAAATAGACCATAAGGGATACTACTGCTCTACGTGCGCAGTCGCTCCCCTCGTGGGAGCGTGGATTGAAATCGAGCAACTCATAGAGGACTACGAGAGAGCGAGAGAGTCGCTCCCCTCGTGGGAGCGTGGATTGAAATTCTTTTTGGTCTATCCCCTGCATCCGTGGGTGCGTCGCTCCCCTCGTGGGAGCGTGGATTGAAATCACGATAACCTCCTGACTATGGTGTATCCACGGGACATCGCTCCCCTCGTGGGAGCGTGGATTGAAATATGACAATGATCAGGTAGAACTCCGCCCACCTCGTCGCTCCCCTCGTGGGAGCGTGGATTGAAATATGTTGGGATAATATCCATGTACATCCACCTGCAAGGTCGCTCCCCTCGTGGGAGCGTGGATTGAAATATATCTGTTGTCGACACTACGTGCCCTGTACCGCTGTCGCTCCCCTCGTGGGAGCGTGGATTGAAATATCTTCAAGGATGCCGTGAGGTTCCTGAAGGGGGTCGCTCCCCTCGTGGGAGCGTGGATTGAAATTTTGTGTGTGAGGCAAGAATGAAGAGAAGCAACGTCGCTCCCCTCGTGGGAGCGTGGATTGAAATTCCTCCGAGTATCACATTTCCAAGCTTTGCTAGTCGCTCCCCTCGTGGGAGCGTGGATTGAAATATACAAGCTTATTACGTCGCCAACGCAGTATCCGGTCGCTCCCCTCGTGGGAGCGTGGATTGAAATATGACTACAATCAGGACGCTTTCCTAACCAATAGTCGCTCCCCTCGTGGGAGCGTGGATTGAAATTATTCCGTCTGCAATCGTCATCCACTCGTCACCAGTCGCTCCCCTCGTGGGAGCGTGGATTGAAATTCCCAGCACCGGCATTATGGCTATGATGTGATCCGTCGCTCCCCTCGTGGGAGCGTGGATTGAAATATCTGATGTTAGACTGCGGACTCCGGCGTCAGGAGTCGCTCCCCTCGTGGGAGCGTGGATTGAAATCGTATCCGATTGGGGCACCGCTTGGTGCGTCCGTGTCGCTCCCCTCGTGGGAGCGTGGATTGAAATACTTAATATAAGCGTGTCAACGAACTACGAAACTGTCGCTCCCCTCGTGGGAGCGTGGATTGAAATTCCGCGGCAAATCTCCCGCATCGACGCTTATGGTCGCTCCCCTCGTGGGAGCGTGGATTGAAATCGCGTATAGTTTGCGTATACAGTCTATCAGACAGTGTCGCTCCCCTCGTGGGAGCGTGGATTGAAATACAACTCACTGGGTTTGTCCGCGTAAAAGATATTGTCGCTCCCCTCGTGGGAGCGTGGATTGAAATTTAAGGGTTTGGAACGCCGCAGAGCGGCAGAAAAGGTCGCTCCCCTCGTGGGAGCGTGGATTGAAATCATTATTCAGACGCCCAAGACAGATATACCGAAAACGTCGCTCCCCTCGTGGGAGCGTGGATTGAAATCTGCCGACGCAGGCCGCAATCAAGCATCAGGTGAAAGTCGCTCCCCTCGTGGGAGCGTGGATTGAAATCCTGGTCTTTTGATAAATGCGGACGAAGACCTTGTCGCTCCCCTCGTGGGAGCGTGGATTGAAATAAACTCCTCAGCAATCAACGCGTATACGTCAAGGCGTCGCTCCCCTCGTGGGAGCGTGGATTGAAATCGCTCGATTTAGTGCGGCTGTTGGGTGTATAGTGTCGCTCCCCTCGTGGGAGCGTGGATTGAAATACCTCGTCAGTATTCAACCGCTCACGCTTGTCATGTCGCTCCCCTCGTGGGAGCGTGGATTGAAATCCGTTAGCAAATGTCTGCAACGCTCGAAAGCTTGTCGCTCCCCTCGTGGGAGCGTGGATTGAAATTGTATTAAGTAAAGGGGAATCCTCCCCGGGGGAGGTCGCTCCCCTCGTGGGAGCGTGGATTGAAATCCGTTAGCAAATGTCTGCAACGCTCGAAAGCTTGTCGCTCCCCTCGTGGGAGCGTGGATTGAAATATGTAATGGTATACCCGGCTACCCGTATACAAACTTCGCTCCCCTCGTGGGAGCGTGGATTGAAATCAAGAAAAAGTATACCATGTGGGTAAAGCAAGGGCGTCGCTCCCCTCGTGGGAGCGTGGATTGAAATCTTCTTTGATGTTAATATTGTTGTTTTTGACCTGGTCGCTCCCCTCGTGGGAGCGTGGATTGAAATTTGGAACCAGTATAGAATATTTTATGACCCGAACATGTCGCTCCCCTCGTGGGAGCGTGGATTGAAATCCCAAGTGCTTTTGAACGGAATACAGACAACATGAGTCGCTCCCCTCGTGGGAGCGTGGATTGAAATCCCTCCGTATGGTTTTTTCTTTATCCTACCATAGTCGCTCCCCTCGTGGGAGCGTGGATTGAAATCGTAACAGATCCGGCATCTTGTACCAGATCGGAGTCGCTCCCCTCGTGGGAGCGTGGATTGAAATTTTGACAAGATCAAGGAACTGATCGACTTTGGAGCGTCGCTCCCCTTGCGGGAGCGACGATTGAAATAGAAAAGACAATCGTATATAATGTACTATATGATTACATAGAAGGAGGACATTTAATTGAGCAAGACGGTCAGGCAAAGCAATTGGGCAACGGAAACGCTTATGGAAGCCCCATTTTGGAGAAACGGAATGACACCGGAAGAATACGAGACGGAAAACAGATATTTGAGTAAAAATTTCTATAAGCAAAAAGATGGAAACTATATGCCACTTTGGATGCAAGAAGAGAACATGAAAGAATAATTAGTTCTTTGGATTTTTTTATTTACAGACAAGAAATGCTTTATATTGAAAGCAAAACAGATTGTAATAATTTCTTATACTATTCTATTTTATGTCTGATATCGTATGTTGTGTTGATAACTATGATGTCTTTAGAAATTGGTTTTAACAGAATCTATTTATATTTCCTATGTAACAATTTGAATTTTTAATGTTATGTCACGTGAATTTTTGTGTAAAATTGTGTATTTTACTATTGATTTTGCGCAAAATTGTGTATAATATAAAAGGAGAAAAGAATGCATCCACGAAAGAAAACAATTAAAGAATTGGAAAAGAACGGTTTTATTTTTAGAAGACATGGAGCAAGTCATGATTTGTATTTTCAACCGAATACCAAGCAGACAATTCCTGTAAAACGTCATGATTTTAATGAAAATGATATGCGCTATATCTTCAAAGAAGCAAATATAGAAGGAGGCAAATGACATGCAATACACATATACCGCAGTTATTACTGAAAAAGATGGCACTTTCTATGCAAAGGTTCCGGATGTGGACGGGTGTATTACTACAGCACCGACTTTGGCAGAGGCGATTGCCCTTATTACAGATGCATTGAATCTTTGTCTTGTTGGTCTGGAAGATGAGGAAATTACTCCGAATGAGCCTACACCGCAGTCAGAGATTCCTCATTTACCGACAGATATTCTTACGATCATTCAGGCAGACACTATAAAATATCGTAGCATGACTGACACCAAGGCAGTTCGCAAAAATGTCTCGCTTCCGGCATGGATGTCCAAACTTGCCGATAAGCGAGGAATCAATTGCTCCAAAGTATTGCAGGAAGCACTTACCGCTAAACTTTTATAACTATAGAAAATCAGTATTTTTACCAAGGAGGTCCTCCCCATGTCCCACCCCATCCAATCCGAAGCCCATCTCACGACCTTCGAAGCCATCAGCATGATCGTCGGCAACAGCATCGGCACGGGCATCATTGCCGTTCCGTATCTTGCCACGAAGAACAGTATGCTGGATGTCGTGTGGATGGTATTGATTGCATATTGTGCGAACGTGATTCTGCACCTGATCATTGCCGAGTTGTCCTATAACAACGGTGGCGTCCAGCTGGTAAAAAGTTTCGAAGGAGAGCTGTTCCACGGCACAATGAAACAGATCTTCAGCTGGGGCGTATTTATTGTCTACGGGCTGGCAATTATGATCGGTGTCAGCGGCAACATCAACGGCGGAGCACAGATTTTTGTGAACTGGTTCGGAATGCCTTTCGTGGCGGCGCAGATTTTGTACTATGTGATCGCCGGAGTCGTGGTGTTTATCGGCATGAAAGCCGTAGGCATCGCACAGAAGTACGCAGTCATTGTCCTCATGGGAATTGTGGCAGTGATGACGGTAGGAACTTTTCTGCATCCGCTGAATTCTTTGCAACGGGCACAGTTCCACTGGAATAATCTGCTGGCGCTGTACAGCATGGTGGTATTCGCAACTTCCGCCAATCAGGCAGTGATCCAGGTGGTGAAAGGTCTGGATGGCAACGCGAAACAGATCCGCCGCTCCATTTTCATCGGTTTTGGGCTTTCCTCAGTGTTTGTCCTGATCGTAACGGGCACGGTTCTCCTGGGAACCAAGGGAGCGCTGGAAAAAGAACTGGCATACATGCAGTTGGGAGAGAGTATCGGTACCTGGGCGATGATCCTGGCAGGCGTATTTTCCCTGTTTGCTTTACTTACCACGTTCTGGAGCAATACTCTCGCCCTCCGCGATGTGGTTCATGAGCAGATCGGCAGCGGCAACCGCATCAGCTGGCTGATCGCCACAGTTCCCTGCATCCTGTTTGCGGTGTTTGGCGTGAACAGCTTTATTGTTCTGACCCGGATCATGAGTGGCGTTGTGGTACTGGTGAGTATCATGCTGGTGCTGACATACGGTAAATCCAGAAAAAAGGCGGGCAGCAGTCCTATCTGCGGTGTGATCGGCACGGTGCCTTTTCAGGTGCTGATGGTGATTTCAACAGTACTTTCTGCAATAGGAGCATTGATCCCGTTGAGTTAATCCCCAAAAAGAAAAGAGATTCTTATGTATACTTCCAAAAACTTTCAGATTCGGGACGAAGAGACTTTTTCTCTTTGCATCCCGACGGACAGAGATTATAAAATATTGCAGCTGACGGATCTGCACCTTGGTTTCGGCATGTTTTCCGGGAAAAAGGACAGACTGGCGCTGGTAGCGGTGACGGAGCTGATCCGCCGGACGGGACCGGATCTGATCGTCCTGACCGGAGATTCTGTTTTCCCGTTTTTCCCGAAAAGCGGTACCATGAACAACCGAAAGCAGGCAGAAAAACTGCTGGCATTTCTGGATGGTTTTCAGATTCCCTATACTCTGGTCTTTGGTAACCATGACTGTGAAATGGGCTCCACCTGCAATAAGGAACAGCTGGCGGAGATTTTCACTACGGGAAAATATGCCGTTTTTACCAAAGGAAGATATGAGCACAGTCCTCAGAATCCCATTACCGGCGTAGGGAATTTTGTAGTAGACCTCACAGATGATCAGGGAAAACTGTTACTTCCGCTGATTCTGCTGGATTCCAACATGTATGGTGACGGCTGGTTTTTCAGTGGTTTCGACTGCATCCATGAGGATCAGACGGACTGGTGCATGGAAAAACTGAACGAGAGAAAAGTGCCTGCCATGGCATTTTTCCACATGCCGCCCGCAGAATTTAAGGAAGCTTATGAGAAAATGAAATTGGGCGATCACAGCGTGATTTATGAACACGGCAGTATCGGAGAAAAGGACGAGTACTTCGGAATATCGAATCAACCGCCACATTTTTTCGAAAAAGCGGTGGATAACGGCTGGCTGAAATGGATATTCTGTGGACACGATCACCTGAATACATTATCCCTGATATATCAGGGCATCCGCATGACCTACGGAATGTCCATTGATTATCTGGGATATTCCGGCATTGCGAAGCAATATATCCAGCGTGGAGCCACGCTGATCACGAGGAAGACAGACGGGAACATAGATATCACTATGGTACCGTTGAAAACGGTTATTTCGACACGAGTAAGGGGAGCCTGATGAAAGGCTCCCCCGATTTGTACGAGAATGATTAGTAATTGATACCGCTGATGCCGAGTACTCCGTTCTGGACATTGAAGGTGATGTTGGGGCCGTCACCGGTGCTGTAGAGGGTGAAGCCTGCCATGCTGGGGCTTAATTCGGACAGATCAGCATTAGCCATAGAGTCTTTCAGCTCAGGGGTGAAGATTTTGTCTGCACCTAAGGCAATCAGATCTTCCCTGGTTTCGATCACACTGCCATCGCCCAGAGCAACATAGACCGGATAATTGACCAGATCAGCGAGAGCATTCAGGTCTTCAGCGGCTACGGCATCCTGGATCTTTTTAGCGAAAGCGGCAGCATCCTCTGTGGAAACTGCAAAGTTGTCTTCATATGAAGTACCATTGGCCGCATCAGCAGAAACTTCTGTAGTTGTCTCAGCACTAGCTTCAGCAGCAGAACTTTCAACAGTAGAAGCCTTCGCACCGCTTTCGGAAGTCACCGTACTTTCCGCCGAAGCTGCTGCATTTCCCTGACTGCCACAGGCAGCAAAAGACAATACCATCACAGTAGTTAAAAGTGCACAGATCATTTTGTTTTTCATAAGTAAAACTCCTCTCTTAAATAAAACCATATCTTACAGGTCTCTGATGGTTAGACTATGCATCTGCTGCAAAAGTTTCAAAAAATATCAAAAAAATATCAAAAACATCCACCCAAAAGAAAAACCTTCTGTTAAAATGTAAAAATAAGACAGATGAAAACAATAGAATAGGAAACTACCATGGAACCATATTACTATCAGAAAATGAACAAGCCCCAGCAGGCCGCCTATCACGCTATGCAGCAGGGAGTGCTGGCGCTGGCAGACGAGATCCAGCTGCCGCGGATCCCGGCGGAAGAATTGTATGACGTATTTTTCCGACTGCGGCTGGATCATCCGGAGATCTTCTGGGTGGTGAGTTATCGGTATAGATATTATCAGGACTCCCCCAACATCATCTTCGTGCCGGAGTATCTGTTTGAGAAAAATAAGATCAGAGAACATCAGAAAGCCATGCAGTCCCGGGTGGAAAAGCTGGCAAGACCTGTTGCAAAGTTCACAGAGTGGGAAAAAGAGAAGTACATTCACGACTTTATCTGCGAAAATATCACCTACGATAAGTTGAAAAAGCCCTATTCCCATGAGATTATCGGACCGCTGGGACAGGGCGTGGGTGTCTGCGAGGGCATTGCCAAATCGGTGAAGGTGCTTTGTGATGCGCTGGGTGTGTGGTGCGTAATCGCTATCTGCGGCAACAATCCGGAGAAAGGGATCAAGTACCGTCACACCTGGAATATTGTGCGGATCGGCGGGCAGTATTACCATCTGGATGCCACATTTGACAATACATTGGGAAAACATCAGGGCAATGCGGAAGCACCCGGAGAGATCCGCTACGACTATTTCAATCTGGGAGATAAAGCAGTGTTCCGGGATCATGAACCGTTGATCGCCCCGGCACCCGGCTGTCCGGACAACGATCATTTTTATTACAAGGAGAAAAAACTTTCCTTTACGAAAACGGAAGAAGTATATAAAAGAGCACAGCAGATGGCGAAAAAAGGCCGGGCCATGACGTTCCAGTGGCGGGGAGGCTATCTGACCAGAGAAGTCCTGCAGGAACTGTTGGAACTGATCCGCAAGGCAGGCGAGGAGCGGCAGAAGACCGCCCGGATCAGTCTCAACTGGCCACAGGCGGTCATTCATTTCAGCTATGTGGAAAATGCAGGCATCCCGGAGCCGGAGGTCGTCATGGAAGACGCCAACGAAGGAGAACAGTTCGACACCGGGGAATAAAGGTATGGGATGATGTCAGGATCAAGAATTCTCCGACTTCAATGCGCACTCCCGGAATAACGCATTGACGGCCAGCTTATAGTCGCTGGCATCTGTGGCTTTGCGGATCTTTTTTACGTATTTGTCCGGAGATTCGAAGCTGTGGCTTAAGAAAGTCCAGAGATCCTTCATCTTATAGAGCGTATTGGTATCGCCGGACATGATCTCCTGATAACCGGTCAGGAGGGAAGTATGGAATTCCTTCAGGACAGCCAGCCGCTCTTCACAAGACGGCAGCGCAACACTCTCCGTGGAGGCAGTCTTCAATTCCTGCAATAATCCCGGATTCTGCAAAATTCCCCGGCCGATCATGACCGTATCGATACTGGGAAGCTTCGTAAGAATCTGCGTTAGCGACTCCGGAGAGGTAATATCCCCGTTATAGCACAGCGGACATTGCAGGGCTTCCACCGCCTCTGCGAAAGCTTCCAGATGGGGTGTCCCCTTGTAACCTTCCTTTTGCAGTCTGGGGTGAATGATCAGTTCCTTCATGGGGAATTTTTGATATATTTTAAGCAGTGGAGCCCATTCATCCATGTAGTCCATGCCGATGCGGGTCTTGATGGAGATTTCCAGTGGACATTTTTCAAAGATCTCGTCCAGAAAATCCTCCAGTTCCCGGGGCGTGCCTAAGAAGCCGGCACCACGGTTTCTTGCCACCACCGTCCCGGAAGGACAGCCCAGATTCAGATTGACCTCGTGGTAGCCATATCCGGCCAGCTGCTCTGCCAGCGACAGAAATTCCTCCGCCTTATTGGTCAGGATCTGCGGTACGGTGTACATGCCCACATTATGTTCCGGAAGCACATCGTTGCGTTCTCTGCTGTTCATGTGCCGATTGGAGATAAAAGGGGTAAAATATTTGTCCATGCCGCCGTAACAGCGGTTCCAGTTAGTGCGGAAATTATAAGTGGTCAGTCCCTCCATGGGGGCAAGATAATATTTCATAAAAAATGTATGCCTTTCCGTAACCTGCAAGCGTTCCACTGCATTTCCGGCGTATGCTTTCGCAGATTGTACTTTGTATCGGGTGTTTTGCCAAATCCCTTATGCAGAGATATTCTCAATAACGGGATTGCCCTTTACATGATTATAAACAGTTACTATTATAATAGAGATAGTAAAAATTGCAAAGAAAACCGCAAAGATCCAAAAAGAAAGCGGCTGGAAGAAGGAATAAAGATCATGACTGAAAAAACAGAAAATAATACCATAAACCTAACCACCAACGAACGCACCCAGCAGGAGATCACCATCTCCGGCAACCCCGGGAAACCGGTCGGGGAGGATGGGGAGAAGATGCTGTGCCGTATGAACGAAAGCCACTACGCAGTGACCGGCTGGGCGCTGGAACACTGGAAGATCCGGGAGAATGACCGGATTCTGGACATCGGCTGCGGTGGAGGAGCAACTCTGAAACGCATGAGTGAAGAGGTGCGTGACGGACATCTGACCGGAGTGGATTATTCCGCCACTTCACTGGAGCTTTCCGGGAAAAACAATGCAGAAGCACTGCAGCAGGGAAAAATGGATCTCGTGGAAGCCTCAGTGGAAAAACTGCCCTTTGCGGACAATGCTTTTGACAAGATCATTACGGTGGAAAGCTTTTATTTCTGGCCGGATCCCGCGGAGAATCTGAAAGAAGTCTATCGGGTATTGAAGGAGCAGGGAACCTTTTTACTGGTGGCCGACATTTACCAGAAGGAGGATCTGCCGGAACAGGTGAGGGAAAACATTCAAAGATTCCATCTGTTTAATCCCACACCGGAAGAATTCCGGGAACTGCTGGAAAATGCAGGATTTGAAGAGGTACGGATTCACTTAAAAGACGGCGAGGACTGGATCTGCGCGGAAGGGCACAAATAAGCAGTAGAACCCTTCGGAAAAACGCAAAAACCGGGTGGAAGTCCGAAACGGAACACGCTAGAATCAGAAATGTAGAAAATGTGAAAGTATCCATGAAAATATTCAAAGGAGAAAACAATAACCATGTATAATCAGAATTATAAAGTAGAACTTCCCCAGTTCCCGGACCGGGAGGTGTCCATAGCAGAATACGGCGCGAAGAACAGCGATTTGCAGATCGAGACCGGCAGACACAATGCGGAGGCCATTAACCGTGCGATCTGCGAAGTGTCGGAGCAGGGGGGCGGTACGGTAAGAGTTCCCGCAGGCATCTGGGCGGTGGCTCCGCTCCGGCTGTTAAGCGGTGTCAATCTTCATCTGGACAGTCAGGCTATGTTAAAATTCATCAAGTCCAAAGAGGACTATCCGCTGCGGATCACCAGCTATGAAGGTCAGGACTGCATTCGCACCGTATCTCCCGTTACCGCGGAAAATGCAGAAAACATCGCCATTACCGGAGAAGGCATCATTGACGGCAGCGGTGATAAATGGCGTCCGATCAAGAAGTTTAAGATGACGGAAAAACAGTGGGATGCGTTGTTTACCATCAGCCCTTATGTGTTAGAGACGAAAGAAACAGCGATCTGGATGCCCACAGAGTCGATTTTAAAAGGAAATCACCACAACATTCAGGGAAACACCGAGGAAGCACTGGCCGCCGCGGCACCCTATTACGATTTTTACCGCCCGGTGATGATCAGTCTGCGCCATTGCAAAAATGTGCTTCTGCAAGGCGTAACGTTCATGAACTCTCCGGCATGGAATATCCACCCCTATTTCTGCGAGAACCTTACGGTGGAGCATATACAGGTCCGCAATCCTTATTATGCCCAGAACGGTGACGGCATTGATGTGGAGTCCTGCACTAATGTGCATATTCATCACAGTGTTTTTGAGACCGGAGATGATGCCATCTGCATGAAGTCCGGCAAAAATGCCATTGCCCGCAAGATTCAGGGGCCCTGCAGCAATGTTTACATCCATGACTGTCTGGTGAACGAAGGCCATGGCGGCTTCGTCATCGGCAGTGAGATGTCCCGCGGAGTAAGGGATATTCTGGTGGAGAACTGTACTTTCGTGGGAACCGATGTGGGTGTCCGCATGAAGAGTGCGCTGGGCCGCGGCGGCGTGGTGGAAAATATCACTCTCCGCAATATCCATATGAGCGAGATCAAGGGCGAGGCGGTGATCCTGACCATGTCCTATGTGCTCAATTCCCTGAACCGGGAAGAGACCATTGCCATGGAAAATGAGGACGACATCCCGTATTTCAGAAATCTGCAGATGGAGAATATTGAAGTCATCGGCTGCAGACAGTTCACAAAGATCGAGCCTTTACAGGGCAGGCCGGAGACAATTCAAAATGTAGTCATTAACGGACAGAAGCTGGCATAAGTGCCAGGACTGGAACACAGATTTCCGGTGCCGGAGAAGAAAATTTTGAAACACAGTATCAGGAGGTAATGATTATGCCATGTACAACCATATTAGTAGGAAAAAAGGCATCTTATGACGGTTCCACCATGATCGCCCGGAATGACGATTCTCCTTCGGGGCAGTTCACACCGAAGAAATTCGTTGTGGTGCATCCGGAAGAACAGCCGAAAAAATACAAATCCGTGCTTTCCCATGTGGAGATCGATCTGCCGGAGGATCCCATGCGTTATACCGCAGTCCCCAATGCACTGGACGGAGAGGGTATCTGGGCAGCGCACGGTGTCAATGCGGCAGGTGTGGGCATGACGGCCACAGAGACCATCACTTCCAATGCCAGAGTTCTGGGAGCGGATCCACTGGTGGAATATGTTCCGGCGAAGGATGGTGTGGAAGAGATCTCCGGCGGCATCGGCGAGGAGGACATTGTGTCTCTGGTGCTTCCTTACATTCACAGTGCCAGAGAGGGTGTCACACGTCTGGGAAGCCTGTTGGAGAAATACGGTACCTACGAGATGAACGGTATTGCTTTTTCCGATAAAAACGAGATCTGGTGGCTGGAGACCATCGGCGGCCATCACTGGATCGCCCGGAGAGTGCCGGACGACGCTTATGTGGTGATGCCGAACCAGTTCGGAATCGATGCCTTTGATCTGGAAGATGCGCTGACGGAGCAAAAGGAGCATATGTGTTCCGCGGATCTGAAAGAATTTATTGAAAAGAACCACCTGGATCTGTCACAGGACGGCAATTTTTCCGCCAGAGATGCCTTTGGAAGCCATGACGATTCCGACCATGTATACAATACCACAAGAGCCTGGTATATGCTGCGGACCCTGAATCCCCGTACAAAGGTCTGGGAGGGCCCGAATGCAGAGTACACACCGTTTTCCGATGATCTGCCCTGGTGCATGGTGCCGGAGAAGAAAATCACGGTGGAAGATGTGAAATATGTGCTGTCTTCCCATTATCAGGGAACGCCCTACGATCCTTATGCGGCTTATGGAGATAAGTCCATGCGGGGAGCCTATCGTTCCATCGGCATCAACCGCAATGACGTCATGACCCTGATCCAGATGCGTCCGGAGGGAGAACCGGTTCAGTGGCTGGCGCTGGCCTCTAATGCCTTTAATGTACTGGCACCTTTTTATACCGGCATCGATAGGACACCTGAGTACCTGTCAGCGACCACCGGAAAAGTCTCCACGGAGAACTTCTACTGGATGAGCCGTATGATCGCAGCCATGGCAGATGCTTCTTACAACAAATCCGTGTTCCACATTGAGCGCTATCAGGAAAATGTGGCGGCGAAGAGCCATGTGATCCTGAATCACTACGATGCATTGCTGGCGCAGGAGAACGATGAGGACAAATGTAAGAAATTGCAGGAAGAAGCCAACGAAAAGACGGCCCAAATGCTGCGGGAGGCAGCAGCCGACACGCTGGACAAGGTACTGTACGAACTTAGCGGACAGATGAAAAATGCCTATGCCAGATCGGATGCGTAAACAATCATCCAGGTGGAAACTTCATGATCTGAATGAAGAGAAAGGAAAACAGCAGATTCTCCAAAAGAGTCTGCTGTTTTTGTGTTTATGAAAATATCTCATTGACAAATCTGAAATGTTTACATATAATTACCAAAGATAATTACTAGTGGTAACTATAAAGACAATTAAAGAATAGAAAAAAGATATCAGAGAGGAAAAAGAATGACGGTTCAGACCATAAAACGAATGTTGGATGCCTGTTATCAGGCAAAACGGATCCGGGAGATGCTTCCGGCGCTGCCCTCAGGCGTGACACCTTCTTATATTCATTTCCTGGATGTGATCCAGATCATGGAGAGGCAGGGGGTTGCTGTGAAGATTTCAGATATCAGTGACTATCTGAATATCCCCCGTCCCGGCGTGACACGGACAGTAAAAGAAATGGAAGAAAAGGGGTATCTGCGGAAAGCCAATGCGGCGGAAGACGGCAGGATCACCTATATTTCTCTGACAGAAGAGGGACGAAAACTGTCGGAAAAATATAATGAGAATTATTTTGTCGGTCTGGCACCGTATCTGGAGAGCATTTCCGAAGCAGATGCGAAAGTGATGATACAGACCATAGAGACCTTTTATCAGGTGATGTGCGAGAGGAGAGAGAAGTTTGAAAAATAAAGAAAATGACATGATGGATTTTACACAAGGAAGCATTTTGAAAAAGTTGCTTCGCTTCATGGTTCCTATTTTGGGAGCACTGATCTTACAGGCGGCCTACGGTGCAGTGGATCTGCTGGTAGTGGGACGTTTCGGCTCCACCTCCGGACTTTCCGGTGTATCCACCGGCAGTCAGGTGCTGAATCTGGTGACCTTTGTGGTGACTCAGCTGGCCATGGGTATCACCGTGCTGATCGCCCGGTATCTCGGGGAGAAGAGAGAGGATCAGATCGGCAGCATTATCGGTGGCGGAACCGTTGTATTTGCAGCGATCTCGCTGGTGCTGTTTGTAATTATGGTGGGCTTTGCCCGTCCTATTGCGGTTCTCATGCAGGCACCGGAAGAGGCGGTAGGGCTGACCGCTGCTTACATCCGGATCTGCGGTGCCGGAATCTTTTTTATTGTGGCATATAATGTATTGTCAGCCATTTTCCGTGGACTGGGTGACAGCAATTCCCCGCTGCTGTTTGTATTCGTGGCGTGCATTGTCAATGTCGTGGGTGATCTGGTGCTGGTGGCAGGACTGGGCATGGATGCCATGGGAGCAGCGCTGGCTACTGTTTTTGCACAGGCATTGAGCGTAGTGTTTGCAATTGTACGCCTTGTGAAAAAGGGACTGCCCTTTACCATTACCGGATACGATTTCCGTTGGAATCCCCAGTGCGGTAAATTCCTGCAGATTGGTCTGCCGTTAGCTTTGCAGGAGTGTCTGACGCAAGGCTCTTTCCTGGCACTGTGTGCCTTTGTCAACCGCCTGGGACTGGAAGCTTCCTCTGGCTACGGCGTGGCATGCAAAATCGTTAACTTTGCCATGCTGATCCCCGGTGCACTGATGCAGTCCACTTCTTCTTTCGTGTCACAGAATGTAGGTGCCGGAGAACAGAAGCGGGCGAAGAAGACCATGTTCACCGGTATCGGCATCGGACTTTTGGTGGGATGCTTTGCCTTTTCACTGGTGTTCTTCCGGGGGGATCTGCTGGCAGGTATCTTCTCCGCGGATGCGGCAGTGGTGCAGAGAGGGTATGAGTATCTGAAAGGTTTCGCACCGGAGACACTATTGACTGCTGTGCTGTTCAGCATGATGGGATATTTTAACGGTAATGGCAAGACCGTGTGGGTCATGCTTCAGGGACTGATCCAGACACTTCTCGTCCGACTTCCTTTCGCTTACTATATGAGTATCCAAACGGACGCAAGTCTCACCAATATCGGCCTCGCAGCCCCCATCTCTACTGCAGTGGGCATTGTTCTGAATGTGGCTTTTTTTCTCTATTTGGAACATGCTGCCAAGCGTAGTTAATTGAGAGTTACGCGGGCAATGAGCCGCGCATAGGCATAGTGAGGACAGCGATGGGCGCTTGCGCACAAATCGCTGTCTTATTCGATACGCGGGGCGTAATCATTAAATTTAGTCAATTAAGCCCCGGCAGTTTACGATACGCGGGGCGTAATCATCAAATTTAGTCAATTAAGCCCCGGTAGTTTACGATACGCGGGGCGTAATCATCAAATTTAGTCAATTAAGCCCCGGCAGTCTTACGATAGCGGGGCTTAATTATCAAATATTGTGCGTAACGCCCCATACCTTGGTTTAAGGATACAGAGAAGCTTGTTCCTATCACCTGTGTCCACGCTGAGGCGGAAGGTTTTCAGCAGAAAAGGACTGCTCCCCCGGGCGTAGATGCGGCGGAGACTGTGAGATTTTCTTAGAAAGTGGTTAAGCCGCAGGGGCAACGCGAACACGATGTTCGCGTTAGCCGGTAAGCGACATGGATGGCAGCGTAAAGGCGGCCCCGTCATGATGAGAAACACTTGACCACTTTCCTTTAGAAAATCCACAGTTGTAGCTAGCATCCGAGTCCGGGGGGCAGTCCTTTTTGCGTGTGGGCTATGGCAACCCTACGTTACGAGCCATGTCCCCAATTCATAAATGTTTCGCAAAGGGCACTCCACATTTGTTGGCAGTTCTCTGCAATGAGCCACGCTATTCATAAGATTGTCAGCAAAAACGCTGCAAATCCTATGATCAATTTTCTGTTTTCATTCGTCGTTTCGCCTCATACATTTTGGCATCGGCCTCCCGGACCACATCGTCCATGGAACGGGGCATGTTATGGGTCAGTACGGAATATCCCATGGCTACAGTAATGGGATGCTCGGAACCGTCCGGAAGCTTCAGAACTCCCAGAGACGCTTCGAAATCTTTTTGCAGCTTGAGAAATTCTTTTTCAGAATCAGCTGCGGTCGACAGGAATACGAACTCATCTCCGCCGATCCGGTAACATTTTCCTAAGGAACCGAGATGTGCCGACAGAGTATCCGCTACCCGGCGGATCATTTCATCACCTTTCTGGTGTCCGTAGGTATCGTTCACATATTTCAGATTGTTCACATCATACAGCGCCAGCAGTACATGGAAATTGTGAGACTCATCGAGTTTTTTCAATTCTTCCATATAGGAAGTACGGTTCAGCAGGTCGGTCAGACCGTCGCGATAAGCCAGGCGGCTGAGCAACTGCATACGAACGCCTTCCTGATAGTTGGTCATGAGGCGCAGGGTAACCTGGACTGCTTCCATGATCAGGAACAGAAGTACACCGATCCGTGTGAAGAAACTGGTCTCGGGAGCACTACCGAACCATAGCAGCAGGATATCCAGCAGAACGCCAAAACACAGACACAGAATTCCAAGGTTATGATATAGATTGTGCTTCAAATGCTGCCTTTGATTCTGATAAAACCCCTTGCCGATGGCATAGATAACAAGTGCGATCAGAATGCCAAAAGTAATATGGGTCAGACGAAGACTTTCATGGAAGTCCTTGAGACCGGTCAGATTCAGGCAGAAACGTATACTGAAATCCATGACACTGATCAGGCATACTGTCTGTACCATCACAGGGGAGTACTCTGTATACATTTTGCCAAGGTACAGAAACAGTGGAATGGTGATCAGCATCATAAAAAGTTCCGCAATTGTATGATAAATATGGCTGTTACGCAGGATCAGCTGCAGCATACGGTTATCTGCCAACATAAAGATACCGGTATTCAGAGCAAATAATCCCAGATAAAGCATCTCACTGCCGATGATGTGCTTCTTGTGTAATGGCAGATAAAACAGGATAAATGCCAGACCAAGATGGGCGATCAGGAAGCTGATGCCGAATCCGGGTGCCTTGTCGCGGATGCGGCTTATCAGGATATCTTCACTACGTCCCAGGTACATATGATTGATCTTGCCACTGCCGTCTCCGTAAGGATTATCGATCACCAGGGTGAGCGTGCATCCGGAATCTTCCCGGTAGATCGGCAGAGAGACATAAGAGGCTCCCGGTGTCTTGCCGAAGAAAACTCTCTCCGGCTGCATGGTCTCATAGATCAGCCGGTCGTCTATCAGGATCGTCACATTGGAACTTTTATAAAAAAAGAAAAGTGCCATGTCGTGAGTCAGCGCAGGAAGCTTCTTGGTCACTGTGCAGGTGCCGCTGATATGGGAAAAATCAACGGGGCTTCCATCGGAGGTGGTCCAGCCTTCTGAAAAGTCAATATAATCCGATATTGCCGGCTCACGGTTCTGCCTGGGCAGACTGTAGTACAGTACCGTAAAAATCACAGAACACATGATCAGGAAAAACAGTCCACGTGTAATGGAATATGAAGTTTTGTGATTGTTCGTGTTAGTATTCATATGAATTATATTATAGTAATCAGGTACCATAAAAGTCAATGTCTGTGTTGGTCAGATCAATGACTAAAGATAAAAAAAGTTGCAATGGGTGAAAAAGTATGCTATTGTGATTTTGTTGCCGCTTTAGCGCGGTAAAGATTTACTCTGGAGAGTCCTTCCACGGAAAGCAATTTTCATATTTCCGTATAGAAGGCGCCGAAGGTGTACGGCAGTAAAGCTGCCAATCTCTCAGGCAAAAGGACAGAGCATCTATATGCTTATTCCCATTCTCTTCGGAAGAAATCAATCTACGATAGGACGTCACAAGAGGTGACGGAAGGAGAGGGAATATGTTAGACATGATTAGTAACTTTCTGACCACAGTGGATGATTTCGTCTGGGGCATCCCCCTGATCGTCCTCATTCTGGCTACGGGCCTTTTTCTCACAGCCAGACTTCGTTTTTTGCAGATCACGAAGCTTCCCCATGCAATCAAACATTTAATTGCCAATGAAAAGTCGGGCGAAGACGGCGAAGTATCCAGTTTCGCGGCACTGTGTACGGCATTGTCCGCTACCATCGGAACCGGTAATATCGTTGGTGTGGCAACGGCTATTGTAGCAGGCGGTCCCGGAGCTTTGTTCTGGATGTGGATCGCTGCGCTGGTAGGTACGGCTACAAAGTATTCCGAGTGCCTGCTGGCGGTGAAATATCGTGTGGTAGCAGAGGATGGACACATTATCGGCGGCCCCTTCTACTATATCGAAAACGGTATGGGCAAGAGCTGGAAATGGCTGGCGAAGATCTTCGCTTTTATGGGTGTATGCGTAGGATTGTTCGGTATCGGAACCTTTACCCAGATCAACGGTATCACCAGTGCGGTACATAATTTCTTCGATGCAAATAATGCACATACCGTACAGCTCTTCGGCATGGACTATTCCTGGAGCGTGGTGATCTCCGGAATCCTTTTGACCATCTGCGTGGCACTGGTTGTTATCGGTGGATTAAAGCGTATCTCCACCGTGGCACAGGTCATCGTTCCTTTTATGGCAGTGACTTATGTAGTAGCCTGTCTGTTAGTATTGATCTTTAATGTAACTGCCATTCCGGCAGCTATCGTAACCATTCTACAGAGTGCGTTTGGTATGCGTGCCGTAGCCGGCGGTGCTTTGGGAGCGGTTATCATGGCAATGCAGAAGGGTATTGCGAGAGGTATTTTCTCCAACGAAGCCGGTATCGGTAGTGCACCGATTGCAGCGGCTGCAGCGCAGAACGACTCTCCTGCCAAACAGGGTCTGATCTCCATGATGGGTACCATCATTGATACTCTGATCATTTGTACCATGACCGGTCTTACGATCGTAATTACCGATTCCTGGAACGTAGGTTTGGACGGCGTGGATGTTACCACCAGAGCTTTCCAGCAGGGGCTGCCTTTTAACAGCTCTATTGCATCCTTTATCCTGATGGTATGCCTGGTATTCTTTGCATTTACCACGATCCTCGGTTGGGATTACTACAGTGAGAGATGCCTGGAATACCTGATCGGTCAGAAGCCGAAGGCGATCAAAGTATACCGTTGGATCTACATTGCCTGCGTATTCATCGGACCCTACATGACTGTTAAGGCAGTATGGACCATCGCAGATATCTTCAACGGTCTGATGGCGATCCCGAACCTGATCGCACTGCTGGCATTAAATGGTGTTGTGGTGGCTGAGACCAAGAAATACCTTGACAATGCCAAGAAAAAGTTTTAAAAAAGTTCTGTAGCCCTATCACACGGGGAAAATCCATATTTTTTCCGGAAGTGTAGAAGTGAGGAACTATATGAAAGATCTTACAAAGGGCAGACCGTCAGTTTTGATACTGACGTTTGCCCTTCCTATTTTTTTGGCCAATTTATTGCAACTTACTTACAGTCTGGCAGATACCCGCATCGTAGGTACTTTTCTGGGAGATAATGCTCTGGCGGCAGTGGGAGCCACGACGACGCTGAGCAATCTGATCGTACAATTCCTGATGGGAATGTGCAATGGCTTTGCTATTATTTCGGCACAGTGCTTCGGAGCGAAGGATATGGACAGATTGCGCAGATCCTTGGGCAATTCTCTGGTGCTTGGCCTATTGGCAGCTGTGGTACTGACGATAGGAGGGCTTGTATTTTTGCAGCCGATCCTCAGATTTCTGAATGTGCCGGAAAATCTGCTGAACACAGCAACACAGTATGTATCCGTGATCATAGCGGGACTTGTTGTTACATTACTATATGATGTATTATCGGCAACCCTAAGAGCGATCGGAGATACCGTGACCCCGCTGATCGTGCTGGCAGTGTCGGTGGTGCTGAATATCGGAGGAGATCTGCTTCTGATCGTGGTGCTGCATATGGGAGTGCTGGGTGCCGCAGTTGCTACTGTGCTGTCGCAGCTGATCGCTGTGGTGGTGTGTGCGGTCTATCTGTGGAAAAAGTATGAAATTCTGCGGATACGTGTGGATGATATGAAGCTGCAGGATGCCGGAATGCTCCGCAATATGTTAAGCTCCGGTCTTTCCATGGGATTCATGAGCTCGCTGGTCAATATCGGTACATTGACATTGCAGACCTCCATCAATAAGCTGGGACAGAATATTATCATTGCCCATACGGCAGCCCGCAAGATCTCCGAGATCTTCATGATCATGTTCAGCGTCTTCGGTCAGACAATGGCGACCTATTGCGGACAAAATCTGGGAGCCGGCAAAATCGAACGGATCCGCAGAGGAATCCTGTTGGCAACCGGTTATACCTGCATCTGGTGTACGCTTAATATTGTGACTGCTTATACCATCGGTGACTGGCTGGTATGGCTGGTCACCGGCAGCAAAACTCCGGAAGTGATCTACAATGCCACATTATATCTGAAGGTAGATACACTGTTCTATTATGTGACAGCGGTAATCTGTATTGTGAGAAACTCCATGCAGGGACTGGGAGAGCGGATCGTACCGCTGATCTCCAGCTCATTGGAAATGATAGGGAAAATTGTGATCGCGGCGACGCTGGTTCCCATGTTCGGATACCTGGGTGTCATCGCGGCGGAGCCTATTGTGTGGTTTATCATGATCATTCCGCTATTGATAAAGATACTGCGTATGCCGTTGTGGAAGCAGAAAACTTAACTGTTTCGTAAACAAAAGAGATATTTTCACTTAACGTTAAGGAAAAATGACCAAATTTAACAATAAAATACTTGTAATTTTGTCGAATTGTATTACTATATGGAAAATGTTACAATGAATTTACCGAGAAAATACTTAAACGTTTTCGAGATGAACCGAATGTGATAAAGTCTTTTACAGAAAGGCAGATGTGGTAAGCATGAAGAAGACAGAGAATAAGAAAACGAAAGTAAAAGGGAACAAAAAGCCATTTTTCACAATTTCGAAAAAGATACTGGCGTTGAGCCTTCTGCCGATGATCATTGTATGTGCACTGGTGGCTACGGTTGGGGCAAAAGCATTAGAGACCGGAATTGAGAAACAGATTGAGCAGTCTCTGCAGATCGTTGGTGTCAGTGTGGATGAAACCTACACGAATCTGTATGAAGGCGATTACACCAGAGATAAGGGAGGCAAGGTGCGCAAGGGCGGCACATCCATTTCCGGGGAGACACAGTTGATCGATGGATTGCAGGAGAAGACAGGCTTCCAGGTGTCTTTTTTGTATGGAAATATGCGTCTGATCACGACATTGACCAAGCCGGAAGGAGGACGTATTAACGGTACGGCGTTGGAAGACGATGTCTATGCACAGATTCAGACTGGGGAGGCTTTGTTCCTGACGGACTGCAACATTTCCGAAGTAGATTATTATGTATATTATCAGCCATTGATCAATTCTGATGGCTCTGTGATCGGTGCCATCGAAGTGGCGACGCCGATGCAGAATGTCAAGGATACAATCTCGATGCAGGTGAAGGATATTATTCTGATCGCTGTGGCATGTGTTCTTGTGGCGGCAACGCTGGTAAGCGTATTATCCCGTAGCATGGTGAAGACCATGAAGAAGACGAAGCATTTCCTAGGCAGGATCGTGAACGGAGAACTGGATGCAGAGCCGGATGAAAAGCAGTGCCGTAAAAAGGATGAACTTGGGGATGTATATCGTATTTCTGTAAAACTGCAAAAAACTCTCCGTTCGATCGTAACAGAGATCAAGGATTCCGCGGATGATCTGACAGCATCTTCCAACAAACTGATCAAGATGGCACAGGATACCCAGGAATCTGTGAATGATGTATACCATGCTGTCGGCGAGATATCAGACGGCGCAAGGAATCAGGCCAATGAGACAACGGATGCTAATGAAAATGTAGTGCGTATCGGCGAGCAGATCGAATATATATCTGAGGAAGTAAAATCTCTGACGGATTATGCCGGTAGGATGGCAGAAGCGGAGAAAGCTTCCGAAGAGATCATGAAGGAACTGAACGGCTCCAACGAGAGCACCAAGGAATCTGTCCTGCGGGTAGCGGAACAGATTACGGATATGAACGGAGCAATTCAGAATATCACCAAGGCAGTATCCATGATTCAGGATATTGCGGACGAGACAGATCTGCTGTCACTGAATGCCAGCATTGAAGCAGCCAGAGCCGGAGAAGCGGGAAGAGGCTTCGCAGTGGTAGCAGAGCAGATCAGTAAGCTGGCTGACCAGTCTAAGCGCTCCGCAACCGAGATCCAGCAGATCATCCAAAATATCATGGAGTCTTCCGGCAGAATGGTGGAGATCATGGGTGAAGTGGAAGCCAACATGAATCACCAGCAGAGCAAGTTAGAGGAGACCGGTGTGAAGACTGCGGCAGTAGCGGATGGTGTGGAGAATTCCCTGCAGCATATTGACGGTATCCGGGAGAAGATGGATGTCTTAGGACAGTCCGGAAGTGCGATCCGTGATGTAGTGGAAGGATTGTCGGCAATCTCCGAACAGAATGCAGCATCCGCAGACAGTACCATGCAGGCGGCTCATGGCATGAGTGATACCATGACAGAACTGATGAATTCTTCTGAGAACCTGTTGGCATTAGCGGATAAGCTGGAAAAGGTACTGGATGTTTTCAAGGTATAAAGAGGGTGCTGGAAGCTGTCCGGCAGGGAGATAACATATAAATGACAGAAAATGCAGTCCGTTTTTCATAGAAAACCGGACTGCATTTTCGTGTGCTTTATTGACGGGGATACCATCATGAATTACAATATAAGGGATGTGAGGAATTACGTTATGAATTTAAGGTCTTTCACCCACTTATAAGCAAGCTCATATGGGCTTAGACTTTTTGACCCTGGCATAATATCATACGGGAGAGAAGGAGAATGCAAATGAAAGAGTTGGAACGAAGTAACCGGGTGGCCATGATAGCACATGGTGTGATCAATGCATGTATGCTTTTCATTAGCGTGATCGGATTTGTTGAACACACAGTGTCGGCTCCGGTATTGGCAGTGTTACTGCTTCTTGGGATCATACCGGTTCTTGCGGAATTAATTTGTTGGAAGAGGGATCATGCGACAAAAGCTATAAAACACCTGTCACTGATCGGATTTGCACTGTTTTATACGGTGCTGCTTTTTACGGCACAGTGCAATATGGTGTATGCATTTGTAATTCCCATGATGTTTGCAGTCATGCCTTATCATGATGTCAAGGCATTTGCACTTATTAATGTGGGGACGGTGGTAGAGAATGTCCTGGTGGTGCTCCTGGGAGCCACACAGGGTGGATTTGGCTATCTGGGGCGGGACGCAGGATTTATACAGATTTCGGTAATGATTCTGCTGTGCATTACATCCATCTATGCTACCATATCCAACCAGAAGAACACCGATGAAAATATAGAGAGCATTACAGCTGCGCAGGACCGCGCGGAAGCAACCTTACGTGAGGTCATGGAAATGAGCAGCCGGATGGAGACTTCAGTAGCTGATATCACAGCGGAATTGAATAAACTGGAAATTGCTTTTGACAGTACCAAAACAGCCATGGAGGAGGTGTCTGCAGGTTCCGGGGAGTCTGCAGCGGCGATTCAGCAGCAGACGTCCCAGACGGAGGCTATTCAGGAAAAAGTAAATACTGTGGGTGAAGTGGCAGAGACGATCGGAAGCAATATGGAACATACGATAGAAATGCTGGATGCCGGAAAAGAAGAGATGACAGGTCTGAAGGAGCAGGCAGAGGATTCTGCAAGAAACAGTGAACTGGCGGCACAGAAGCTGGAAACGCTGGATCATTATATGCAGGAGATGCATTCCATCGTGGAAATCATCAGCAAAATAGCTAATCAGACCAGTCTTCTGGCGCTGAATGCCAGCATAGAAGCAGCCAGAGCCGGTGAAGCCGGCCGCGGTTTCTCCGTAGTGGCGACGGAGATTTCGGGAATGGCCACCCAGACAAAGGATGCTACCGGCAACATCGCGGAGTTGATCCAAAATGTATCCGGAGCGATTGGAGAAGTGGTGACGGTCATCCGTCAGATGATAGACGGTATCGGCAGCCAAAGGGAAGGAACGATGCGCGCGGCGGACAGTTTCACGGCAATTGAAGACAGCAGCTATACGATCGTGGATAATCTGGGTGAGATGCTTCAGACAGTAGAAGCTCTGAAAACAGCCAACCAGGAGATCGTGGATTCCATTCAGACAATCTCAGCGACTACGGAAGAAGTGTCTGCCCATGCCAGTGAGACACTGGAAGCGGAAGAGAGAAACAGAGAGATTCTGCAGAAAATTACTGAAAATATGAATTCTATGGTAAAAAAATAAGTAACGGTTCCTGTGACAGAACGGACAGGATAGAAACAGGAGTGACAGAATATGCATGACAACGGGGTGACTTTACAGAAAAAGGTGTTACAGAATCTGGATATACCGTATTCGTATGAACTGGCAAAACGAATGGAACAATACCGGTCACATCCGACACTGGGGTATCGCCCGGCGGGTTCTAAGGCAGAATTTGAGACCGGAGAGATGTTGAAGACAGAAATGGAAAAAATCGGACTGTCTGAGGTTACAAAGGATGCTGTGACGGTAGACGGCTGGGAATTTCATAAGGCGGCGTTAAGCTATACGAATGTAGCCGGGGAGACCGTGTCAGCAGAGCTGGGAGCCTATCAGACAACCTTTGTCACCGATGGCCCGAAGGAATTTTCCATGATGTATCTGGGAAAAGGAACGGAGACGGACTATCATGGAAAAGATGTCAGGGATAAACTGGTATTGGTGGAGATTAACCAGAGAGATGAGTGGTGGATCAATTATCCGGTATACCAGGCACATCTGAAAGGAGCCGCTGCCCTGATCGCAGTGCAGAGCGGCGGCTACGGTGAAATCGACGATGAAGCTCTGAATGCACAGGATATCGCCGGACCGGAGGATGCTCCCGCTTTTTCCATTTCCAGAAAAGATGCGGCAGGCCTGTTGGAGCTGCTGCGTGATCAGGAGGAAATAACGGTCACCTTTGATGCGGAATCCAGGGTGACCAGAAACTGCACGACTTATAATATTGTGGGAAGGATTCCCGGAAAACATCCTGACCGCATGGTGCTTTTGTCTGCCCACTATGACTCCTATTTTGACGGATTCCAGGATGACAATACAGCGGTCGCCCTGATGTTTGGTATTGCAAAGGCGTTGCTGGACAGTGGTTTTCAACCGAACAATACCATTGTGATCTGTGCCATGGCATCCGAGGAATGGGGCGTGGTGGATTCCAATTTCGACTGGTCTACGGGAGCTTATGAGCAGATATTCACCGCACATCCCGAATGGGTGGGCAAGGTGATCGCAGACCTGAACTTTGAACTCCCTGCGTTGGCGCATGGTACCAGAGCGAGGATCCGCAGCTGCTATGAATACGTCAGCTTTCTGGAGGAATATCTGGCGGATCTGCCGAATCTGACGATAGCCTATCCGGAAGAGACAGCAGTGACATCTCCGATCGAGACCTGGTCGGATGATTTTTCCATGGCGATCGCAGGTGTACCGTCCATGGTAAATGATTTCACCGGCGGAAGCTTTATGGAGACCCACTACCATTCTCAGTTTGATAACGATGAGTTTTATGATGAACAGGTATATCGTCTGCATCATGAGCTGTTTGCCCTGTTGATCCTGGCACTCGATGAAACGGCAGTGGTACCGTTGCAGTTTTCACCGGTGGTGCAGCGGATTCGCAAGGGCTTGGAACAGTGTCGGGAAATCTGCTACCGCGCCGATGTGGCGGGGCAGCTGGGAGAGAAAAAACGGGTTTTGCTTGAAAAAATTGAGGAACTGGAGACTTTAAGTGACCGGGCACTCAGAAGATGCCGGGAGGAATATGAAGCGGTAGAGGAATACAACCGTAACTACAAACAGTTGCTTAGAGATGGAAAATACGACGAGGCGGAGAAACTTTTCCGGCAGATCAGACCGCTGGAACAGAAGCTGCTCGCAAGGTTCCAACAGGAGCAGGACGCTTTTGTGCGGATTGACTGGTACGGAAATGTGTTGTATCCTCATGAGATATGCAGTGCAAATCTGAGACTTCTGGGCGGAGCGGTGAGAAATCTGAAGGAACAGAGACTTTCCTCCGCACTTCGTAAGCTTTATCAGGTAGACAACAATGCCTATGCCTTTAATTTTGATGAAGAAGTATATAGGCATTTTACGGATTATGTATTCCATCAGCCGAAGGATCGCCTGAAATGGGGTTACGGAAGGCTGCCGGAGCATGAAAATCTATATGGAACGGTCAAGCAGCTTCTCCAAAAAGAAAAACAACTGGAGATGTTGACAGGATCCGGTATGAAGGAAATGGACTACCGGGAAGAAATTACCAGCCTGGAGCATGCATGCAGCAAGCTTGTGGTCAGCCTGATGAATATCGTGCAACAAATGGAGAGATCTGTGACAGAGATATTCGAATTGTAATGATGGCGAGAGCAGAGCACGGAACGATCCACAGACAACAAATCTGGGGACTGACATCATCATAATAAGGAGATAACAGTAAATACAATTATGGAAAGTGATAAGTTATATCGTGTGCAGAAGGAAGACCTTCCGAAAGTGGAGAAAATGCTGAATCAGTGCTTTGCACACGATCCGTTGTACGAGACGCTGATTCCGGATCCGGAAGTCCGTAAAAATCTGATGCCGGAGCTGTTTAAATGTGACATGGATGAATTTTATGCGACCTGTGAGATCTTCGCAGACAGCGCGGATCTGAACAGTGTATTGGTGGTATCGGATGAAGCGGAGCCGTACAATGTATTTCAGTTCTATTTTACAGAGGCCATGGCTGCTTTACAGACGGATTCCTATCTGATCAAGGAGGATCCTTCGTTAAAGACATTTCGGAATTTTATGAAGGGTGAGGATTATCTGAATTCCAGCTGGACGGATCAGCTGCATCAGAACCAACGGCTGCACATCATTTATCTGGCAGTGGATCCCACCATGCAGCATCACGGAATTGCAGCGGAGCTTCTGGAGGAAGCCATCGACTATGCCCAGAAGCACAAGCTGATGATCTCCCTGGAGACTCATAATCCAAAAAACGTGGAATTTTATGAAAAATTTGGATTCAAGGTATATGGTGTGATGGAGAAGAATTTCCCGTTAAAGCAATACTGTCTGATCCGTGAAGTACAGTAATATTGCTGAAAATTTCAGAAAAATCCGGAAACGCAACTGCCGGTTGACAAAATTTCAAGGGCACTTGGTAGTTGTCAACCGGCTCTTTTGTTATGATTTTCCTATGTCGACGATCTATGTGTGCACAAGAAAACATTAATAAAAGAAGGAGAGAATGAAAATGATCCTGTCAGAAAAAATAATAATGTTGCGTAAGAAATATGGGTGGTCCCAGGAGGAACTGGCAGAACGCCTGGACATTTCCAGACAGTCTGTATCCAAATGGGAGAGCGGAGCCTCAATCCCGGATCTGGAACGTATTGTCAGTATGAGCCAGTTGTTCGGAGTTACTACGGATTACTTATTAAAAGATGAAATGGAAGAGACGGAATTCACCGATGGAATGACACCGGAGATCACAGAGGGCAAAGTGATCACGGTGGAGGAAGCCAATACGTTTCTGGAAGCTACGAAAAAATATGCTGCCCGGATTGCTCCGGCGGTATCCTTATGTGTGCTCTCTCCTGTTGTATTGTTGTGGTTGTTGGGAATGGCAGGTGCCAAAAGAGGAGCGGTTACAGAAAATGTCGCAGGAGGAATCGGTCTCATCGTACTGTTACTGATGGTGGTAGTTGCGGTAGCGGTATTTCTTCTCACCGGAATCCCGTATAATAAATATGAATATCTGGAAAAAGAAAAGCTGACATTGCAATATGGGGTGTCCGGAATCGTGGAGAAAGCAAAAGAAACATTTGCGGGAACCTACCGGATCTGCATAACCCTGGGTGTTGTATTGTGTATTCTGGGAGTGGTACCGTTGCTGGCAGTATCTATTTTTTTCGGGAATAATGGTTATGCGGTAATCCTTGCTACGGATGCTTTGCTCATTGTAGTGGCGATCGCTGTATGGCTGTTCGTGTGGTCCGGTATTATCTGGGGCGGTTATCAGAAATTGCTTCAGGAGGGGGATTATACTGTGGAGAATAAGGCAGTTAACCGGAAGTATGAGCATGTGACAGCAATTTACTGGTGTGTCTGGACAGCGCTTTATCTGGCCATCAGCCTGCCGACAATGCGTTGGGACATTACCTGGGTCGTATGGCCTGTGGCCGGAGTATTGTATGGGGCACTTCTGGCGTTTCTGAAGATAAAGAATCGGAAAGCAGAGCGCAAATGAGCGGATTGCACGGGGAAATACGGACGGCGTGAAAAAGGAGCGGAATATATGACAGTGGTATGCCTTGTGATACTGGCAGGAATTTTCTGGGGAGATTTTTTCTTAAAAAATTATATAGAGTCGCATGTGGACGAGCGGGAAGAACGAGAGATCTGCAGGGGAAAATTTCTAATCCGCAAACATCACAACAAAGGCATGATGCTCAATGCCGGACAGAAGAGAAGGCGTCTGGTGGCGGTTGTTTCACTGGCGTTTACACTGATATTGACCATTGTCTTTATCGTGAGTCTGGGACATCGAGGCAACAATTTGCTGCGACTGGGACTATCGCTGTTGCTTGGTGGTGCCTTCAGCAATACCTATGACCGCCTTCGCAGAGGTTATGTGGTGGATTATGTGAGCTTCCCGGTGAAATGGCAGGCGTTCCGCAAGATCGTATTCAACTGCTCAGATTTCTGCATTATCATCGGTGCGTTGCTATCGGCGCTTGGAATGCTGTAAATTGAGAGTTAGTGAAATACATTGGCAAAATCCACGAACTCCCGGAGCATGCGATACACATGTCTCGATGTAAGGTCTCCGGATGTGAATTTTCTACGAAAAGTGATGAGTGGTTCTCGTCATGACGGGGCCGCCTACAGTCGACATCCATGTCGACAATCGGCTGACGCGGACATCGTGTCCGCTTTCCCCCTGTCTTTCAGCACTTTTCTAGAAAATATCAACATCCTCCGACAAACATCTTCGACATGGCACCGCATACTCCGGGAGTTCTGCGTTTTGGAAAGCTTTCAAAAAACCAGTAGCCCCGGCTGGGTA
>ENA-UOOA01000971-UOOA01000971.1-human-gut-metagenome-genome-assembly--contig:-P61old-NODE-971-length-51471-cov-7.834546_pt1 | contig 51471 bp, 48 predicted proteins | sample MGYA00242467_ERZ724014 | MGnify/ENA metagenome assembly ERZ724014 | reverse complement strand
ACTTTTCTTTGCGAAATTCATTATCCTTTGTAGCATTATTCGCTTTAGCTTTTTTTATAAAGACATTCATTCCAGCATCAACGCATTTTTTTATCTCCGTTCCGTTATAATAACCTGTATCTGCAAGAACTGTAGAAGACTCTTTTTCTAAAAGTTCGGATGCTTTTTGTGCCATAGTATAAAGCTGGTTTTGATCATTTATATCATTAGTCGTCGAAATATCTACAACGAAATGATTCTTTGCATCTACAACAGACTGTACATTGTAGCAAATATCCAATGAACCGTTATTTTTCATCTTTCTTGAATCAGGATCTGTCAAACTCTTTTGTTCCAGTCCTTCATCTTTTAATTCCTGTTTTTGTGTAAGATACTGTTCTTTTAACTCTTGATAGGTTTTTAGTTTATCTGTAAGGTCATCTGCCGGCACTTCATCTTTAGCGATTGCCATAAGATATGCATTTATCTGAGCTTCTGCATATTCGATTTTTTTATCTAAACCGCTTTGCGTAATACAATTATGCTTGCTGTTTTGAGCATGGATCTTTGTTCCATCAATAACAATCAGTTCGCCATCAATGAGTCCCCAACCTTTGAGAATAAGGGTAAGATTTCGTAATGTATTGTGAAACGCAGCATTGTTCTTCTGAACAAACCCTGCAATAGTACCATGATCAGGTGTTATGCAGTTTACCAGCCACATTAATTCAAGGTTGCGTTTTGCTTCTGTTTCCAATGCGCGGCTAGAACGAATCTTATTTAAATAACCATAGATATGAAGTTTTAATAAATCAGATCGGCGATAAGGTGATTGTCCTCGATTCCTACCGCTATACTCTATAAAACCCAGATTTTCTAAATCTAAGGATTCTACATAAGAATCTATTACTCGGACAGAATTATCCTTACTTATTAAGTCGTCTAATGAAGTGGTTATCATTCTTGTCTGATATCTATCTGCGCCAACAATATATGCCATAACGAATCCCCCTACGATACTGTATTTGGTAGTTTTATTATAGCATTTTTCTTAATTGTTAGACAGTCTGACGCACGGTGGTGTGAGAGGACGGGAGTTAATCACTCCCTCCTACTCGATTTTGTAAACAGGATTCCTCTTGTTAATATTGGTTTGAGTATAACTGTTTACAATTTATTAATTTCTTCATTTGTAGGATGAGCTTTCAGTCAGATTAAAGATGGAATTCTTTAAACAATTGTTCCTGGTATTCGCTGTCGTCATCTTCAGAATTCTCTGTTTTGTCAGGGCTTTCAACATATTTCAAGAAATTAACCAGTTCTTTTGGTTCATCGGAGTCGTTTTTCCCTTTTGTGCTTAACCATATAGTGTGGCTGCCGTTCGGAATTATTTGGGCATTTTCTTTACAGAGGTTAAAAAGTGTATATCGGTAAAGTTGGCTGCCAACTGGGTCATAGTCACAGATAAAGATGACAAAGGCAATGGCAACTTATATTGACCAGAGCCATACAGCAACCAATGCAACGGGTGACATTGTTGCGGCTACTTGTGTATCTGTGACAGAGGGTACGCTGGATTGTACAGCACCGGCGTGTATAGATGAGGTAAAAAAATAACGCTGCAGATTTGGTCTTTTTGTGTCTTGCGAAGCAGACTGTTTCATTATATAATGAGCGTTAGCAAGAAATGTGTCATCATCTGCAATAGTTGCTTAAGCTTGAGAAAGTCTTTTTCGTGATGACACAAACAGGAATGATGGCAGAATGAGGGATAGAAAATGAACAGAGAGTTCAAAGACGCGTTGGAGGATTCTCCGGTCATCGCGGCAATTAAGGATGAATATGGTTTAAAAGAATGCCTGAAAAGTGATATTCGGGTTGTTTTTATTTTATATGGAGATATCTGTAATATTGCAGATATCGTAGATGCAGTGAAACAGACAGGCAAGATGGCACTGGTTCATCTGGATCTGATCAATGGGCTGTCAGCCAAAGATGTAGCGGTAGATTTTATTAAGAAATATACGAAGGCCGACGGTATTATTTCCACTAAACCGGCGCTGATCAAGCATGCCGGGGAGATCGGACTGACATCGGTGCTGCGGTTGTTTGTCATCGATTCCATGGCATATGAGAATATTCAGAAGCATGTGAAGGGGGCAAGACCGGATGTCATCGAAGTATTGCCGGCACTGATGCCGAAAGTGGTGAAAAAGGTCTGTCGGATATCACAGATTCCGGTTATTGCCGGTGGACTTGTGTCAGACAAGGAAGATGTGATGTCTCTTTTGCAGGTAGGGGTTGTCAGTGTATCATCCACCAATAAGGATATATGGTTTATGTAGATGTTTAGGATAATCAACGGAAATCTCCGGGGATCCGATGACTGACTTGGATGATGGACAGGAAGGGACAGATAAAAAGTCAATTGGTATAGGAAAGAATGAGGAAATAGAAAATGGTTGTTTATTTTATAAGACATGGGGAAACGGATTTTAATAAGCGATGTTTGATCCAGGGGATGAGTGATATTCCTTTAAATGATAAGGGAATCCATCAGGCAGAACTTGCTGCAGACTGGTTTAAGCAGCAGGGTATTGTCTTCGATGAGGTTTTTTCAAGTCCGTTGGTGCGGGCAAGAAAAACAGCGGCAATTGTATCAGGCAGAACTTTTGAGGAAGTGCATCCGGATGCAAGAATTCAGGAGATGGACTTTGGCGTGGATGAAGGAAAGCCTTACTCGATGATCAGGGATTTATTTGATGTGCCGGAAGCTTATGTTCCGCCGGAAAGAGCAGAGAGTATTCAGATGCTTCAAGAACGTGTCCAGAAGTTTCTGGACATGTTGTCGGATCTTTCAAAACAAAATAAAGAAGTTCACACGGTACTTGCTGCATCCCATGGTGCTGCCCTCAGGGGGATCATGAGCTGCATCGACCATTGTGAACTGAAGGATTTCTGGCGATCAGGGCTGTCTAATTGCTGTATCTACAAAACTCATCTGGAGAACGGAATCTGGGTGGAAGATGGTCTACTGCATCCGGTAAAAGCAGCTGAACGTTTGGAACAGGAAGCACAGGCGAAATAGGGCATGATTGAAAAGTTAATGCAATTAGTTGACAAAAAACTGCTGCGATTTATTATTGTGGGGTGTATCAATACGATTGTCGGTACAGCCATTATGTTTGGACTTTATAATCTGGCATCTTGCAGCTATTGGATCTCATCAGCAGCAAATTATATTCTGACCAGTATTCTCAGTTTCTTTTTAAATAAATACTTCACCTTCCGGAATAAAGAACGTTCATGGAAGCAGGTGATGCGCTTTGCTGTCAACATCGCGGTATGTTATATACTGGCTTACGGTATTGCAAAACCGGCGGTGATGTACGTGATGGCGGGCGCAGGACAGAAGATACAAGAGAATGCAGCCATGCTGGCAGGAATGTGTCTTTTCACTGGATTCAATTATCTGGGACAGCGTTTGTTTACCTTTAAAGAGTAGTTGCTTTGGCTGCGGCTGAAGGCATTGTATGGCACAAAAGTCTTTATTTTTGAAAAAATTTAAATTTTTTCAAAAAAAGGCTTGCATTTTTCTAAAGTATCTGGTATTATAAGTGAGCACGCAGAAGTGGCGGAATGGCAGACGCGCTAGATTCAGGTTCTAGTGAGGTAACACTCGTGTGGGTTCAACTCCCATCTTCTGCATGATTTATAAAAACCTGAACAAGATGGGAATCCTTGGAAATCAAGGGTTCCTATTTTGTTTTTACGATTGATTCGAAAGGCAATGATTGAACACGTTTTGAACACGTCCGAACATCAACCGGATATACACCAGGATTCCACCAAAAAAGAAAGGAACGGCTTATTGCAGAACCTTTCTTTTTTGGTGTGGGCAAAGCCAATAAGTTATGATAAAATAAATGGGAAAATCATTAAATTTTTAAAGGGTTTTCTTTAAAAAAGTACAGTTAGGCATGCTAAGCTAAAGTGACGATTAATAGACACATATGCATATGATTGATGGTTGTAAATTATATTGTCCATTAATATAATACTTTTTGTGAGAAAATCAACGTGATATCTATTAATAGAACATATTTATGAAAAAGGAGCAGTTTACATGAGAAACGCATTTCGGATTTTCCGCCGTGACATGGGGCGGCTGTTGCGTAATCCTGCAGCACTGTTGGTTATTATTGGTGTGTCGATTATTCCTTCGCTTTATGCCTGGTTTAATATCGCTGCCAATATTGATCCCTACGCCAACACGAGCGGTATCAAGGTAGCAGTAGCCAACAATGACAAGGACGCTTCCAGTAATGATTTGGAGATTAATGCCGGTGATGAGATTATATCGAATTTGAAGGAGAATGATCAGCTTGGGTGGACCTTTGTTGATGAAGAACAGGCCATTGAAGGTGTGAAATCAGGTGAGTACTATGCAGCCATTGTTATTCCTGAGGATTTCAGCAGTTCCCTTCTCAGTATTTTGTCAGGAGAGCTGAAGACACCGGAATTAGAGTACTATATCAACGAGAAGGCCAATGCTATTGCACCGAAGATTACAAGCAGCGGTGCCAGTGCGATCCAGTCTCAGATTAATAGTACGTTTTCATCTATCGCAGCGGAATCAGTATCAGATATTTTGAAGGATGCTGTATCGGATGTGGCAGATTCTGTGGGACGTGTGAACTCCGATATTAATGAGATGTTGGAAAAAGCCAATGACAATATCAAGGAATATGAAGATCTGTTAAGTAATTTTGGTTCCCATTCAATTGATACCCATGATCTTATAGAGAATGCGGGACATGCAGCCAATTCTTTGAATAAAGCGGCAAAATCCGGATCATCAGCTCTTGAGGACGCAGACCAGGTGATGAAGAAGACAAGAGATGCGGCGGGAGATTTTTCCTCTGCTTTATCTAAATCTTTATCAGATGGTGAACAGCTGCTGAACAAGGCACATAGTACAGCAGCTGAGGGCCTTACGGATCTTGAAACAAAAGCAGGCAAGATTAATACAACAGTCGGTGATGCACTGGATGCGGTGAATACAGTTGTTGATCTGAATGCGGAGATTCTCAATAATCTTCAGGATCTGTCGGACAAGATTGGTGACGAGGTCGATGGTGAGATTGCCGCCGGAATTATTGACCGTCTGAATGAGAATCTTGCCAGATTAAGAGACCAGAATGACAGGAACAAGGAACTGGTTGTGAACCTGACAGAAGGGAATGAAGGTATCGGAGATGCCATTACGACAACTTCTGATACACGAAAGCAGATTGCTTCTGTTACTTCAGACAGCATCGATGGACTGCATTCTTTCAGAACAGCTCTTGATACGAACGTATTGCCGCAGCTGAATCAGACACTGGATACATTCTCAAGTCTGACCGGTGAGCTGACAGGACTGCTCAATGGCGTGCCTTCAACATCAGAACAGCTCAAAGCTGTTCTGAATCAGCTGGATACAAGTCTCAGTGATGTCAAATCGGCCTTAACAGGTACAAAGTCAGCGCTGGCTTCTGTCAGTGATCGGCTGGATGATATTCAGAGCGATGTCAATGCGATTATCAGTTCTGAAGCTTATCAGAAGCTGCTTTCACTGGAAGGTATTGATGCGGATACGATTGCATCATTTATGGAATCTCCGGTTGAGCTTGAGACAGAGACTTATTTTGAAGTAGCGAATTACGGTTCTTCTATGATTCCGTTTTATACAAACCTGGCAATCTGGGTCGGCGGTATCGTATTGATCGCGATTCTCAAAATGGAAGTAGATCGTGATGAATCTATGAAATATTATAAACCGTCGGAAATGTACATGGGACGCTGGCTGCTGTTTGTTGTTGTCGGCATGGTACAGGGCTTTATCGTGTGTCTGGGAGATATTTTCCTGCCGGGAGCACAGGTGGTAGAGCCGGTCAGAATGGTTATTCTCGGTGTAGTTTGCTCCTTTGTATATGTGAATATTATTTATGCCTTATCTCTGACATTTAAGCATATTGGTAAAGCATTGTGCGTTATTCTTGTTATTTTGCAGATCCCGGGTTCTTCAGGTACTTATCCTGTAGAAATGGCGCCGGTATTTTTCCAGAATGTGCATCCGTTCCTACCTTTTGCCTATGGTGTCGGGGCCATGCGTGAATGTGTTGCAGGATTATATGGCAATACTTATATAAAGGATATTTTAATTCTGTTGTTGTGCTACGTGCCGCTTTCACTGCTGATCGGCCTTGGGCTCAGACCGGCTCTCAGAGGACTGAATGCATTGTTTGACAAGAAACTGGCAGAGACAGAATTCATGATCTGTGAAGAGCCGGATGAGGAACTGAGCAGACATGAACAGTTGACAATGCTTTTGAAAGCCTCTTTATCGATTGAGAATCTTCGTGAAGAAACGGCTGCGAAGGCTCAGGCCTTTGAAAAGAATTACGGTAAGATGGTGAAAGCCGGATTTGCCGCTATTATCATCATTCCGCTGATCTTTCTGATATTGATGTTCAGTCTGGAATCCAAGATCGTTTTCCTGACACTTTGGATCATATCCATCATTGCGATTTCTGTATGGCTGATCGTTGTAGAATTTATACATAACAAGCTTGAAGAGCAGCAAAAGATTGCAGGTATGTCCTTTGATGAAATGCTTGAAAAATTCCGTGGAAAGGAGGAAGAATAATGAAAAATATTTTTCGGATTTTCAAAAATGATGTATCCAGAATTCGTTCAAATGTTATCGCCATGATCGTTATCATGGGTATTACTGTTATTCCGACTCTTTATGCATGGTTTAATATTGCTGCAAGCTGGGATCCTTACGGCAATACAGGCAATCTGAAGATTGCAGTTGCCAGTCTGGATGAAGGCTATGACAGTGAGCTGATCAATGTGAACCTGAATCTGGGCGATCAGATTTTGGACACCCTCAAAGAAAATGATAATTTTAACTGGGTCTTCACAGAAGCGGAGGATGCATCTTCCGGTGTCAAATCCGGCAAGTATTTTGCAGCATTGGTTATTCCGGAAGATTTCAGTCGAAATCTCATGAGTATTTTCTCGAAGGATGTTGTTCATCCGACGATTACCTACTATGAGAATGAGAAATCCAATGCGATTGCTCCGATTGTCACTACGAAAGGCGCCAATGCTGTTCAGCAGCAGGTGAATGAGACTTTCCTGGATACAATTTCCAAGACAGCTCTTGAAGCCCTGCAGTTGGTGAATACAGCTTCCAAGGAAGCGGGAGATGAATCTATTATCGATAATCTGGCATCTTCCCTTTCGCAGATTTCCACGAATCTGGGCAATGCTGCGGATACCGTACAATCTTTTTCTGATATGACACAGGCCGGTGCACTGATGCTGGATACAACAACGGAGTTCCTGCAGCAGTCCGGTTCTGGTACAAAGAACAGTATTGCGGCGATTGACAAAGCTGGTGACGGTATTGATTCGCTGAACAGTGCCTTGTCAGGAACCACATCTACAATTAGTGATGCACTGGCACAGAATGCGGAATTTTATACAGCTGTTTCTGATGCCGTGGGAAAAGCACTGAATTCCTATACAGATGATGCAGCAGCATCTGCAAAAGCTTTGTATACAGTCAGTGACAGGGTACAGAGGATTATTGACAAGTATACAGAGATTGAGAATTCGCTGACAGCCATCGGCGATGAATTCCCGGATCTGACAATATTGAATTCTGCCATCAAAGATATCAACAACCTGATTGATACAGCCATTGATCGTCAGACAGCCATCAAGAATAAGATTGAAGATGCTGCATCTAAGGTGACGGATGCCACTGCAGATGCTGCTACATTGAAGAAAGAAATTGATGATCTTATCTCACAGACAACAAGTTCTGTATCTGCTGTCAAGAATACCTATGAGAAGAATGTTAAGAGTAATCTGGATGATCTGGCAGACAGCCTGACCAATACAGGTGATTCGGTATCAAGCCTTCTGACACAGCTTAACAGCAGTGTGAAGGATATCTCAAAGGTGACAGATTCTGCTTCCGCTGATCTGACGGATGTACAGAATGTACTGGATGACTCTGTTAAGTTATTGAATGAAGCATCTGATAAGCTGTCCACAGTATCAAAGAGAATTACGGAGGAAGGCAGTCTGGATGCACTGACAGACCTGCTTCAGGAGAGTCCTGAAGATATGGCGGCATTTATTGCGTCGCCGGTTAAGCTTCATGAGAATCAGATTTATCCGATTGAGAATTATGGTTCAGCGATGGCACCTTTCTACTCAACATTGGCTATCTGGGTTGGTGCGGTTGTTATGGCGGCTATGCTGAAGGTAAATGTATCTGAATCAACCAAAGAGAAACTGTTCCATCCAATGGAACATCAGCTGTATCTGGGACGTATGATTTTGCTTATTTGCATCGGAATCCTGCAGAGTGCATTGATTTGTCTGGGAGATTTATATTTCCTTGGCATCCAATGCGAGCATCCGTTCCTGTTTGTTGTTACGGGATGTTTCTCGAGTCTTGTATATGTAAACATTATTTATGCACTGACGGTTTCCTTCGGAGATATCGGTAAAGCCGTAGCAGTTGTACTGATGGTTATGCAGGTAGCCGGAAGCGGCGGTACATTCCCAATCGAATGTGCACCGAAGTTCTTCCAGGCCGTTTATCCGATGCTTCCGTTTGTGCATAGTATGAACGCTATGCGTGAATGTATTGCAGGATTCTATGATAACTATTATATGGTTGAGATGGGCAAGATGGCGCTGTATCTGGTTCCTTCACTGCTTCTTGGTCTGCTTCTCAGAAAACCGATCATCAAGCTAAATAATGCCTTTATTGAGAAACTTGAAAGTACAAAACTTATTTAAAAATTCCCGGGATGAATGTTCCCGGGAAAGGAAAAGCCCCTTTACAGAAAGGGGTTTTTTCTGTACAATGGAACTATTGAAGAATAAGATATTTTGCGGAAATGAAAGCAATGACATGCTGCAAAATGACAATGAAAGGAAGATATACAATGGCAAATCCAGTTGTAACAATTACAATGACAAGCGGAGATGTGATGAAGGCAGAATTGTATCCTGAAATCGCTCCGAATACAGTGAATAACTTTATTTCCCTTGTTCAGAAGGGATTCTATGATGGTCTGATTTTCCACAGAGTCATTCCGGGATTTATGATCCAGGGTGGTGACCCGAAGGGTACAGGTATGGGCGGCCCGGGCTACAGCATCAAGGGCGAGTTTGATATGAACGGTGTAAAGAACAGCCTGAAGCATACAAGAGGTGTTTTGTCTATGGCTCGTTCCATGATGCCGAATTCAGCAGGTTCCCAGTTCTTTATTATGCATGCTGATGCACCGCATCTTGATGGACAGTATGCTGCTTTCGGCAAGGTGATTGAAGGCCTTGATACTGTTGATAAGATTGCTTCTGTAAGAACAGGATGGCAGGACAAACCGGTTGAAGATCAGAAGATCCAGTCTATGACAGTAGAACTGTTCGGAGAGACATACCCGGAACCTGAGAAATGCTAATAGAGCCGTCGCAGTTAGGTGATTGGCTGAGTATGGCTGCCGCAAAATGCCGTCAGCGGATAGAAATCCACGGCGTTTTTGGCAGCCTTTTTTGAACAATATGAAGGGAGGGTGAGAGATGGCAATTCTGGTTGTGAGAATTGAAGATGATTCAACCCTTTTGATGAATGAGTTCTTTGATTATAATGGGGTGTGTTATGGACTGACACGGTCCAGGGAGAAGAATGATGAGATCTGCATCAACCTGGAAGATTTTTATGAGGGAACTGTACAGAGCGAATGTCTGACGGATGTTCCGGTGTTTTTTGTGCAGGAGCGGGACGGCAGCTGGTGTGTGACCGGATGGTACAGGAAAGCGGAAGTCAGAAAGCGGATACTTAGGCCGTCATTGTTCCTTGAAGGGAATATCCGGGCAGATGTCAGGGATGTCTGGCTGCTTACGGATGAAAATAGAACGACAACATTTACAGCGCATTTCGGAGAAAGATATTATGAGGTTGTGGAGGAAGATGATGCCCGTTATCAACCGCTTTTGAAAGCGATGGACGACGGCAGTGGACGAAATGCCATGCTGAGGTATGATTGTGTGGATATCTTTCTGCAGAGCACTATACGGAATGGCTATTCGGCCTGCTTAAGAGAGTGTGAAAGGCTGGCACTGGCGCTGATGAGGGAAGAATGTGCGGATCTTGGAGATATTAAGCGGCTGGAAGTATGCGGCCGTCATGCAGCCATTCTGAATGGACGGGAGGCGGATGGTTATTATTATGAAGCTATGGCTGATGAACAGCTTGGAAGAGTACGTCAGGGAATGAAGGCCATAGAGAAAGCCCTTCGTATTGAGCCTGAGGCAGCGGATCTGATGGCGGTAAAGGGACAGCTGCTTGTTGGTATGAACCGGAATGAAGCAGCCGCTCAGTGGTTTCACAAAGCGTGGTCGGAGAGCGGGGATGATGACTATCTGCTTCTTGAAGGAAGGGCCTGGCTGCTGAATGAACAGCCGGACAATGCACTGGTGTGCTTTAAGAAGATCGAGGATCCGATGATTCTTGACACTGCGGGCATCAATCTCAGAGATATGGAGCAAAGATGGCCGCCGGTCAGCGTCAGGAGTTTTCGTCAGAAGTAACTGTTGGGGTAAGCGTGATGAATAAAGGAGTGTGGATAGCATGAGTGAACAGGAGAATATTCTCAAGTTAAAGGAAATGCTTGAAGTGTCAGATAATATTGTATTCTTTGGCGGTGCCGGCGTGTCTACGGAGAGCGGTATTCCGGATTTCAGAAGTGAAACAGGTATTTACAATACCGTCCACAAATACGGCTGTTCACCGGAACAGATTCTTTCCCATACATTTTTTATGAGAAAGCCGGAGATTTTTTATGATTTCTATAAGTCAACCATGGTATACACAGATGCAGAACCGAATGAGGCACACAAAGCACTGGCGAAACTGGAAAAACTTGGCAAACTGAAAGCGGTTGTGACTCAGAATATTGATGGTCTGCATCAGAAAGCGGGATCGGAGAAGGTTTACGAGCTTCATGGCACCATCATGAAGAATTATTGTATGAAATGCGGACAATTCTATGATCTTTCTTATGTGATGAATTCCGAAGGTGTGCCGAGATGTGAGAAGTGCGGCGGCATGGTGAAGCCGGATGTGGTTCTTTATGAGGAAGGACTGGATGATACAACCATCAGTAAGAGTGTACGTGCCATTGCAGAAGCAGATGTACTGATTATCGGCGGTACATCTTTGAATGTTTACCCGGCTGCCGGATTTATTAATTATTATCATGGCAACAAACTGGTGCTGATCAACAAGAGTGAGACACCGTACGATCGTCAGGCAAATCTTCTGATCCATGACAGTATTGGCAAGGTTTTAAAGACCTGTGCGGCAGATTTGTAGATAATGCAGTGCAATCTGAGAAATGCTTTTGTATATTCGATGATGAATGTATATTTTTAGTCACTTTAACTAAAAATATATTGAAATGGGAGATATAAAGCGTTATAATGTCTATGTTGTAAAACATCTTTTCAGGGCAGGGTGCAAGTCCCTACCGGCGGTAAAGCCCGCGAGCGAAGAAGAATGGCATGATTATTTTTCGGATGCATGATCCGGTGAGATTCCGGAGCCGACAGTATAGTCTGGATGAGAGAGAAGAAGATTTGCATTTTATTTGAATGTTGACCTTTGTATGTATGCCCTGAATTCTTTGTGTGAGGATTCAGGGCTTTTTCTTTATGAAATATGAAAAAGGAAATTCTGACAGGATCATCCGCCGAAATTTCCTGATATGACTTTTGATAAAATGTAATCTCCATGAAAAGAATGCTGTACAGAGTCGCAGATGACTGATTTGCAAGAATGTATCGGAGGTATGGAAATGGAAAAGTTTTATCTTGGATTTGATGCAGGAACACAGAGTGTAAAAGTAACCGTATATAATGAGAAAATGGAATGCGTGGCATCTACATCAGCACCGACAACACTGACTTACCCTCATCCGGGATGGGTGGATATGGATGTGGATGAATATCTGGCGCTGACGGTAAACGGCATAGCTGAATGCGGCCGTCAGATGCGTGAGAAAGGCCTGGACCCGAAACAGATCCAGTCGATTATGGGGGATGGTATTATCTGTGGTATTGCCGGTGTTGATGAAGAGGGCAATGCCATTACACCATATATCAATTATCTTGATTCAAGAACCCAGGAGGATGAACTGCTGATTAACAGCTGGGAGCTGGATATCTGGGGCAAAGAAACCGGCAACCCGGAGGCAAAATGCATGTTTCCGGCACTGTTTGCCAGGTGGCTGCTGAAGAATAATGAAGCTTTTAAGGCCTGCGGAGCAAAGTTTATCCATAATGCGCCTTATGTACTGGCACATCTGGCGGGGCTGAAAGCAAAGGATATGTTTATCGACTGGGGGGCTATGTCCGGATGGGGCATGGGATACAAGGTTGAAGAAAAGTGCTGGTCACCGGAACAGCTAAAGCTTCTTGGTATCGATGAATCCATGATGCCGAAAATCGTTAAGCCATGGGATATTATCGGACATTTGACAGAAGAAATGGCAGAGAAGACGGGACTGGCAGCAGGAACACCAATCTGCGGCGGTGCCGGTGATACGATGCAGTCCATGCTTGGCAGCGGCAATATGGGAGCAGGACAGGCTGTGGATGTGGCAGGCACCTGTTCCATGTTCTGCGTTTCTACAAAGGGCATTATTCCTGAACTCAGTAAGAAGGGGGCCGGTCTGATTTTCAACAGCGGTACATTGCCGGATACCTATTTCTACTGGGGCTATATCCGTACGGGTGGTCTGGCGCTGCGCTGGTTCAAGGATTCTGTCTGCGGCCAGGAAAAAGACGGTGATTATTTTGATGTACTGAACGACGCAGTCAAAGATATCCCGGCAGGCTCTGATGGCGTATTATTCCTGCCATATCTGACGGGCGGCACCAATGATGTGAAAGAGGCCACAGGCTGTTTCCTTAATATGACACTGGATACAGATCAGGCTACTCTCTGGCATGCGGTATTGGAGGCCATCGGCTATGATTATATGGAAATTACAGACCTGTACCGCGGTGCCGGTGTGGATATGAGCCGTATCACCATCACAGAAGGCGGTAGCCGCAGCGGAATCTGGAATCAGATGAAATCCGATATGCTGGGCAGCGAAGTCATTACATTGAAGAATGCCGGCGGCGCTGTAGTGACAGACTGTATCGTCGGCGCCTATGCACTGGGACATATCACTGATATGAAAGCGGCATTGACAGAAAGTCTGGAGATTAAGAAACTGTATTATACCAATGCGGAAAATCATGATTTTTATGCAAAACAGTATGCGCTGCAGAAAAAACTGGTGAAACAGGATATGAAAGAGGCGTTCCATACACTGAAAGCCCTGCATTAAAAATAATGAGCCTGCAGCTTAAAGGTATCGGTAATAGGATTAAAATGTGTGGAGTGCGGTTTTTAATGTATCGCTAAATGGGTTCAAATGAACAGTTCAACACAGGCACACTCGCGTTGCCCAACATTGGCAGCAGTACGTAAGGCACTAAAAGACAGTGCCTAAGTACTGGCCATGTTGGAAGCACCTGTGCTTGAACTGTTTCATTTTGAACCCATTTTTTGAAGTTTTGACCGAACTCCATGCATTCCTAATCCCATTTCTGTAGTTTTTGAGCTGCAGGCAGTATATTTTTTAGAAGTCTCGTAAATAATGATAGACTCGAAAGATTTAGATTGTTGATGTAAAATAAAAATATCGGAATGGGAATAGGAATTAAAAAATGGATTTATTGGGGAGATGATGTGCGGATGGAAGAACCTTTGATCATTCGGCGGGATGAGATAATTTTTAAGATTGGATTTTATATATGTTTGATTGCGCTTCTGTGCCTTATCGTATCCTTTGCAGTGATATCGTATAATCAGTGGTGGCATGGTTCGGTTTATGATGAAAGTTTAATAGCCGAAATTTTTCTGTGGATATTTTCATTTTCTATTGGCGGAGTTCCGCTTGGTTTGCTGTTAATTTGGGATAGTTACAGACATGATTATAAGTTGGATGAAAATGGGATTACCATAAGATATCGCAGCAGTGTATTTCGAACGGTCAGAAGGTGGGGTGAATGTGATTGTCTGGGGGTGGAATGTCTGATTTACCCTAAAATCACCTGTTCAAGAGATATTGGCGGCTCTGTGCTGGAAATAAGTTATACGCCGGAAATATGGGACAAGATGAGTGTTTATATGGCACGGCATGGTGTTAAGGTATTGGAACCGGATTTGCAGCAGATTTGGTACAAGCAGCAAAGGAAAAATCAGAAAAGTATTTGTGCTTTGCAAGATATACAGGGTGAATTGAAAATTAGTGACCAGACGTTTTATGGGAAAAAATTAAATGGCGGGATAAAGCCGTTATCTGCGATTGTTATAGCTTTAATGCTGTTTGGTTGGTATGTTATTTTGGCGTTTGAATATGGTTCATTGCTTCGATATGCCTGGTTATTATTGATTATTGCGGTAATTGCCGGATGGATTATTTATGGCGAAGATGCAGAATGGGGAAACGAATGGATAGTCAGCAGAACTGGGATACAAATTACGACACGGCGGAGTAAAAAAGTGATTTTTTATGAGTGGTCGCAAATCAATCGAGTAGGAGTGGGCAGTTGTGGTTCGGAGGCGGCATTTTTTTATATCTTTTTTACTGCAAATGGTAAATTTAAGAAAATGAGAGTACGGTTTACAGAAAAAAGATATAAAGAATTTCTTGCGTTTGTGCCGGAGGGAAAAGAAACAGACCCAATGACAAGTGATTATCAGATTAGATGGCGTTCGGCGATGAGAAGCTATGGCAAAAGCCGGGATGACTTTGATGAATGGTAGAAATGAAACAGAAGAAAATGGCGTGCAGTCTAGAAAATCCATTGGAAAATCTGGATTAGCACGCCATTTTGCTGTTAAGACAAAGTTGCTTTCAGCAGAACTATTTAATTCGTTTAGCCAGTACGGCAAATCTTCCGTCTGTAGTGTAGTAATCGCAGGTGGACAGTGTAATAATCTCATCCCCGAATGATGGTGCATTTTCCTCGTCATAGTACAGGGAAAGATTCTTGATATTGTTCAGATATTCTTCAAAATCATAGGAAGTCTCTGCGTTGATAAAATCATAATATTTGAATTCTTCTGAATCCGGGTCATAAGCCTTAGATTGAAAAGAGGCAAAAATCTTATAGGTACCCGGACGGTACATGGTATCAAAAGTGATTGTCGTATGTTTTTTCAGATAATCATTGTCCTGAAAGTCCATGAGAGGTCCGAACATAGTGCCGTTATTCATATGATGGCCATAGATAATGGTGTCTGTGCTGGTTGGATTGAAGGTACATCTGGCATCGACAAAAAGCATGCCGCCGATATCATAATCGCCGTCAAAATTCTTTCGGAGATAGTATTCCGGGTCATTCGGTGTATACATGACTGGATAGTTAATCTTGGTACCCTCAACAGAAAGCCATCCGATAAAATCCTTATTCTCCTTATACAGTTCACCGTACTTTTCTATCATTGCTTCGGATTCTGAAACAGGATCCTCAGACTCTCCGGATTCCTTGTCTGTGTCCGGGATGCTGATGGTGTCGTTATTCACTTTATCTGCCAGATTGTCCAGATTCTTCTGGGTCGTCCATGTCTGCCAGGCATATTTGCCCAGGGAAAAAGCACTCCAGCCAAAACAAATGATGGCAATGATTAATATGATGGTTCCAAGTATTCTTTTCATATAGTATTCCTTCTTGAATATATTATTGTAACTGTTCAGCGCCAGCCTCCAAAATGCTACGCATTTCGTCGGTGTGGCGTATCCGCCAAATAAAATTTCAAAAACAGTTTTAAAAATGCAAGCATTTTATACTTGCTTTTTGAAATTTTGCCTGGCTCTGAACAGTTACATATTATTTTGTTATGCACTAAGTATAAGCGGGATTTTTAGGGCTGTCAATGAAGTAGATTATTTTAATGGCAGAGCTTATGACCATAGGCTGGTTACCGACTATTTATCGCCATCCAACCATTTGTTGATGCAGTGGCAAACTACACCAGCCGTAACGGCGATAATAAAAGAAAGCAAAAAATCCATGCAGAACCCTTCTTCCTGTCACCAGTATTGGAGGCGGTAACTTTATAAGTATAATATGCAGGAAAAGGCACTTCTATAGTTTTCGACAAATATTTTATTGAATTGAAGAAAATACCAGATTTTTAAAATTAGATATGGCGTTTTAAAAAGTAGTATGCTAGAATACATGTAGGTATGCTTTGGGTAATATGAACAGATTGATAATGATTTAACGAAATAAAATCGTGCAATTTGTACATTTTGCGAAAAGCAGCAGTTAAACCATTTAATTTTAAGGAGGAATTATTCCAATGAACATTTTAGTTATTAACTGTGGTAGTTCATCATTAAAGTTTCAGTTAATCGATATGACAACAGAAGCTGTACAGGCAAAAGGTCTTTGTGAAAGAATTGGCATTGACGGCAGCCGTATTGTTTACACACCAGCAGGCGGTGAGAAGATGACAATCGAATCTCCAATGCCTACACATACAGAAGCAATCAAGCTCGTTCTTGATTGTCTGACAAACGCTGAATACGGCGTTATCAAATCTCTTAAAGAGATCAATGCAGTTGGTCACCGTGTCGTACATGGCGGCGAGAAGTTCGCAAGCTCCACAATCATTACTGATGAAGTCATCAAAGTTATCGAAGAATGCAACGAACTTGCACCACTTCATAACCCAGCTAACTTAATCGGTATCAATGTTTGCCGTGAACTGATGCCGGGCGTACCTATGGTAGGTGTATTTGATACAGCTTTCCATCAGACAATGCCTAAGAAAGCATATTTATATGGTCTGCCAATCAAAGCTTACACAGACTACAAGATCAGAAGATATGGTTTCCACGGAACATCTCACAGCTTTGTATCCAAGAGAGTTGCTGAATTCCTTGGCAAGCCGGTTGAAGACCTTAAGACAATCGTTTGCCACCTTGGCAATGGTGCAAGTATCTGTGCAGTTGACGGCGGTAAGTCTGTAGATACAAGTATGGGCTTCACACCACTTGCAGGTCTTGTAATGGGTACACGTTCCGGTGATATCGATCCTGCTATCCTTGAGTACTATGCAAACAAAGAAGGCCTTACATTAAGCGAAGTAACAACAGTTCTGAACAAGAAATCCGGTATGGAAGGTCTTACAGGCGGCAAGAGCGATTTCCGTGACCTTGAAGAAGGTTATGAAGCAGGCGATCAGGCTTGTGTCGATGCAATCGAAGTATTCTGCTACAATGTAGCAAGATTCGTTGGTGCATATGCAGCATCCCTGAATGGCGTTGATGTTATCGCTTTCACAGCTGGTATCGGCGAAAACAGCGGCTTCGTAAGAGGCAAGATCTGCGAATACCTCGGTTACCTTGGTATCACAATCGATGCAGAGCAGAACAGCAAACGTGGTGAAGATATCATCATCTCCACACCAGATTCAAAGGTTACAGTTTGTGTCATTCCTACAAACGAAGAGCTGATGATCGCTAGAGATACAAAGGCTTTAGTAGAAGCTCAGTAATCTGACAAGATGATATTGATAAAAAGAGGGCGTGTGAGTTTTTCACACGTCCTTTTTGCGTTGAGAAAATATTCGTGTTTAATTCTCCATTCCCCAGTCAGCAATAGCCAGCAGCACACTTGAAAGTGTCCTGCAAGAATGAGGACGAAGAGATCATTAAAGGATGCAACGCAGGCGTAGTGATGGAGAATATGCTTCTTGAAGCGGCGGATCTTGGTCTTGGTTCCGTTTATCTGTTTGGCGTAAGCCAGGTGCTTTTTGCTAATGAAGAAATTACAAAGCTGCTTCAGATTCCAGAAGGCTTCAGAACGGTTTCTGCTATTGCTGTTGGTACATCAGCTGATGCCCTTCAGGAAAGAACACTGGGTACAGACAAAATCAGTATGACAACCCTGTAAACAGAAGATGAGAAGAGACTGTATGGCTCTGAACCGGGAGTCGGACGACTGGTTGGAAAACACGATGCGAAACATTCACAACAGCCTTGGGAATGCATATATTGGATCAGGAGCATAGACTTACGGAGGATGCGGAATGCGTCGGTTTCTGATAGGCTGGATTTTGATCGTGCTTTTGCTGCCTTTTGCGGCGGCCTGGTTTTATCATGAATGGGACGAAAAGAACAGTCGGATAGAACAGGAGACATCATCTCTGCAAATTGAAATACAGGGAGACGGGGAATACAGGCTGGGGGTCACAGATTATCTTACAGGTGTAGTGGCTGCACAGATACCGGCGGATTTTGAAATGGAGACGCTGAAAGCACAGGCAGTGCTGGCCAGAACTTGTCTGTATAAGAGATCGGGGAGCAAAATGTTGATGGATGCTTCGGATATTGGATTAACGTGGCTTGACGAATCAGAGCGGAAGCAGTTATGGGGCATATCCTATCAGGAAAATAATACAAAAATCCATCAGGCAATACAAGAAACTGATGGACAGATTTTATACTATGGCGGGCAGATGATTTTGCCCGCCTGGTTTTTTGTGGGGAATGGAATGACAAGGAGCAGCAAAGAGGCGTTAGGAGAAGACATTCCATGGCTTCAGCAGGTAGAGAGCAAATGGGATCCGGAGTCAGAGAATTATCAGACGGAAGTGGCCATGACAAAGAAACAAATGATACGGTTGCTGAAACAAGACTGCCCGGATTTCGTCTGTACCCCGGATAGTCTGGCGATGAATTGTGAGATTACATCCGTTGACAGTGCCGGATATGTGCTGGAACTGCAGGTGGGCAATCAGATACTAAGCGGTGAAGAATTTCGCTATGCCCTGAATCTGCCATCGGCCTGTTTTAAGATTGCTTTTGAGGGAAAACAAGTACGGCTGACAGTATATGGCCAGGGAAACGGACTTGGTTTTGATCAGTACGGTGCCAACAGTCAGGCAAAAGAAGGAAAAAATTATGAACAGTTGTTGGAATATTATCTGACAGGGGTGAAAGTCGGGGAATAGACTTGTTATAGAGGCCCTTTTTGTGATAAAATGAGCGTTAGCGAAAGGAGACAGACAGATGGCGGATCATAATAAAAAACAAGCCAAAAGTTTTGGCGAAGGGGTCAGAGGATATATGAAAGGTCTGGAAGTCGTTGACTATAGATTGATCATCTCCATAGTATTTCTTGTTATGTTTGGTTTGATCATGGTTTACAGTGCCAGTAATGCACAATATGGTGCATCCTTACTGAAAAGGCAGTTTGTGATCGGAGGTCTTGGATTCATCATGATGCTGGTGATTTCGTATATAGATTACCACATTTACGCAAAGTTTGCGGGGGTACTTTATGTGCTTTCGGTTCTCTCGCTTTTCCTTGTAAAGGTTCCGGGAATCGGTGTGACGAAGAATGGTGCCAGTCGTTGGATTGAAATTGGACCGATTTCCTTTCAGCCTTCAGAGCTGGTGAAACCGGCAATGGTGATCCTGATGGCCTATCTGTTGACTCAGATCGGGCGTAAGATGAAGAAGTGGTATGCGGATGTGATCTTAATCTTTCCGGGACTTATTGCTGTTGGTTTGATTTTGTTTGTAACTAAGAATCTGAGTACGGCATTGATCGTATTTGGAATCGTAGCTTTTATGTTTTTTATTGCTTATCCTGATAAGGAGATCTGGAGATGGATAGGTGTTGTGCTTGTTGCGGCGGTTGTGGGTTTTTTGGTTTATTATAATCTGGTGATTGTCAGAGAGCATTCACTGCTTCTCTCAGAGGGGACATCGGCAACGAGCAATGCAGATTTCCGTTCGAATCGTATCCTTGCCTGGCTTTATCCGGATGATTATCCGCAGGCTTCAATGCAATCCAGATATTCGATGTATGCAATCGGATTTGGTGGTTTGTTGGGGCGAGGTCTCGGAAACGGTACCATGAAATATTATCTGCCGTATGCCATGAATGACTTTATTTTTGGTGTTATCGGCGAAGAACTGGGACTTGTAGGCTGCGGTCTTGTTATTTTTCTGTTTATCTATCAGGTGTGGCGTATATTTACTGTATCACAGCATGCGAAGGACCGACTGGGCAGTTATATGGCTTTTGGTATCGGTATTCATGTGGCTTTGCAGGTATTGCTGAATATTGGTGTTTCCACAGGCGTGCTGCCAAATACAGGTATCAGCCTTCCATACATAAGTTATGGCGGTACCGCTTTGCTTTTGCAGCTTTGTGAGATGGGGATTGTGCTGAATATCAGCCGTCAGATTCCCGGACGCAGGATTCGTGTCGGTGATTCCTCGCAAAAGCAGGATAGGACCGAGTCAAAGCAGGTGCATGCTGCCTGATAGATTGTATTTTAACAGCGAAATCTGAACAGCTATCGTATTTTTTACAAAAAAGTGTATACTTTCATTGTGTTCTGGTCAGAATATGACCAGAGGTGATAAGAGTGAAAAATATGATGAGTTTTTTCAGAAAAAATGGATTTTATGTTATGGCACTTGTTCTGATAGCGGGGATATTGGCGATTTCTGGTATTGCCGGATATGTTTCAGGACAGAGTGAACGCAATCAGGCAGAGAATGCAGCAGAGTTTAAGGATCGTGCAGCAGGCACTGCCAGCAATGAGGCAAAGTTGGCAGAGTCTGAAGCGGCTGTTGCGGATGAGATGACAGGCTACAATGCGGATCTGGTACAGAAAATTCTGTCTATGATTGAGAATGGTACATTGGCCCTTGAAGATTTTGAGGAAGAAGGCTCCATGAACGGGACGGCAGAAGCTTCCGCTAAAGATGCAGCAGATGCGGAGAATGAACCGGCAGAAGCTGCTGAGGATGAACCGGAAGCGGATACCGAGGAGGCAGAGATGGCGGGGAATGTTCTGAATGCAGGCTATTCTTCGGAGAATGTCATGTCATGGCCGGTGCGGGGGGAAGTCATTATGGATTACAGTATGGATAAGACCATTTATTATCCGACATTGCAGGAATACAAGTGCAATCCGTCCATTTTGATTCAGAGTGAAGAGGGAACAGATGTAGCAGCGGCTTTTTCGGGAACTGTTGCGGATGTTTATCATGATGCACAGCTTGGTACAGTGTTGGAGATGTCTCTTGGCAATGGCTATGAAGCCTATTATGGACAGCTGGAGAATGTGGATGTGGCAGTTGGAGATACTGTCCGGCAGGGACAGATCATTGGAACGGTCAGTACACCGACTCGGTTCTATTCCATCGAAGGAAGTCATTTAAACTTTAGGGTGACCCGGGATGGCGAGCCGGTAGATCCTTTGGATTATCTTGATTAGGAAGCACGATTTGAATAACAGAGCATATGATATAGAAGCTGATGAAAAATGGTACATATTGAAAAATATGCAACCGTTTCTTTACAACAGCCCTGCCGCAGGCAATCGGCTGTTAAATAACAATTTTCATCGGCTGCTTTATTATAAAAGGCTGCTGCCCATTGAGGCAGCAGTTTTGTTATTTCATAAAAAGAACAAAATGCTTCGAGAGAATCTTTTTGGTTTTGGCCGGAAAATGGATGGCTGCACAATAAGGAGAGGTTATGCAAAAGAAGAAGGATACTTTAGAGAAGAAAAAATGTTATACTTATATGGTGCGCTGTTCAGATCATTCGCTGTATACGGGATGGACAAATGATCTGGAACAGAGAATAGCGGCGCATAACAGCGGACAGGGCGCAAAATACACAAAAAGCAGACGCCCTGTCACCCTCGTATACTATGAAGTCTTCGAGGCGAAACAGGACGCCATGCGCCGTGAATATGCGATTAAACAATTAACGAAGAAAGAAAAAGAGAAGCTTGTGGCTTACCACCATCTGTCTTCGATTGCCACGTAATCTTTGTGGTGGCCCACATATTTGTAGGCAGGACGGATAATTTTGCCTTCGTTGGCCAATTCTTCGATACGGTGTGCGCACCAGCCGGAGATACGGGAGATGGCGAAGATCGGTGTAAATAATTCCATAGGAAGGCCAAGCATACTGTAAACAAAGCCGCTGTAAAAGTCTACATTGGCACAGATTGGCTTGAACAGCTGGCGATGCTGCTGCATCAGTTTGATAGCGATGCCTTCAACACGGTTATAAAGGTCAAATTCCCTGGTCAGGCCCTTCTCTTCAGAAAGTGCCTGGGCATATTTCTTCAGGATGACACATCTAGGGTCGGATTCAGTATAAACTGCATGACCGATACCATAGATCAGACCCTTGCCGTCAAAGGCTTCACGGTTCAGAATTTTGGTCAGGTACTCAGTAACTTCATCATCATCATCCCAATTGGTAACATGTGATTCAATATCCTTAAACATCTGCTGTACCTTCAGATTGGCACCGCCGTGCTTTGGCCCTTTCAGGGAACCGAGGGAGGCTGCGATCGCAGAGTAAGTATCGGTACCTGTGGAAGTGACAACATGGGTAGTGAAAGTGGAGTTATTACCACCGCCGTGTTCTGCGTGGATGATCAATGCGATATCAAGTACCTTGGCTTCAAGCTCTGTATACTGGCCGTCTGGACGAAGCAGACGGAGAATATTCTCAGCAGTTGAAAGTTCAGGCTTCGGACGGCGGATAACAAGACTCTTGTCCAGTATGTAATGGCGATAGCTGTGATAACCATAAACTGCGATCAATGGAAAACGTGCAATCAGCTGAAGAGACTGACGCAGAACATTGTTGACTGAAATATCTTCAGGCTGATTATCATAGGAATAGAGTGTCAGAACACTCTTCTGGAGAACATTCATCATGTTGGCATTTGGTGCGTTCATGATGATATCTCTGACAAAATTGTCCGGCAGCTCACGGTAATTGCCGAGGATATCGAGAAATTCCTGAAGCTGATCCTTGTTCGGCAGTTCACCGAAAAGAAGAAGATAGGTGATTTCTTCAAAACCAAAGCGGCTTTCCTTGTTGCCTTCAACAAGATTCATGACATTGTAACCCTGATAATAAAGCTGCCCGTCGATAGGAATCTTACGGCCGTGTATGGATTTGAAGGCGACGACATCAGAAATTTCCGTCAGACCGGTAAGGATACCCTTGCCGTTGGAATCACGAAGTCCTCTTTTGACATCATACTCAATATACAGATCCTGGTCAAAACGCCCTGAATTCATGCAGTATTCAGCAAGCTTGTCCAGACGATTGTTAAATTCTGTCATTTCTTTTGCCATTATTGTTCAGTCCTTTTCTATAGAATAATTTTACATAAATACATTTTAATATGAAAATACTTTATCATTATATTGATGATTTGGCAAGTCGTTTTTTTTTAGTTTATGCGTTAATATAGTTTGACGGGTGAAAATAATGATATGCAATTATAAAAAATGAAAATGTCAAAATGTATAAAAATGAAGAGAAAACCCATAAAATGTATAATATGAGAAGAAAAACCGGCAATAAAATAAGGATAAAAATTACTTTTTTTAGACGAAATGTAAAAATATGTAATTAAAAATGCAAGTTAAAAGAAGATGTTATTCAAAAAAATGCAGACATAGAGAGGGGTGAATAGAAGATAGATAGAATAAATACTGCATAATATGAGGTTATAATGAATAAATATTCAAAAATGACGCTGAAACCGGGAGAGAGGTGTTGACTGTTGAAAAAAGAACTGTTAGAGTATTATTATAACGTTACAATAAATTTCTTAGAAAGGTGCTTGAAAAATGGAGGCGTTAAAAAATAATTCACAGGCCATTGTTCGGGCTTTGACAGTGGCAGTGGCCGTCATATTACAGGCGATTACGATGGTTCTGGTCGGCCGGTATCTCCATGAATATGCTTCCTGGGCGTATGTATTGCTGGAAATTATAAGCTTTTTGCTTGTTTTTGGTCTGATTAATGATCAGGAATCTTATCGGCAGTTCTGGTGTGTCATCGTTCTTGTTTTTCCTGTGACAGGTTTATTCCTTTACTATATGTGGGGGCGTAGGAGAAGAAACAGCAAAACGCATATTATGATCAGGGATACGGAAGCAAAGATGCGGGGGTATGCACCGCATCAGCCGGAAGTCATGGAAGAACTGCAGGAGCTTCATCCTTACAAAGTCCAGATTGCGCGATTTCTGGAGAGCGAAGGGTTTAATATGTATCGTCATACCAGCGTGAAATATTTTCCGCTGGGGGAAGAAATGCTGGATGCTATGATTGAAGATCTGAAAAAGGCAGAAAAATGCATCTTCCTGGATTATTTTATTATCAGTGATGGTGTGATCTGGCAGAGAGTCAAAGAAGTGCTGCTGGAGAAAGCCAAAGAGGGGATTGATATCCGGCTTTTGATTGATGATTTTGGCTGTCTTGGAATTAATACAGCTGAATTCAGGAATGAACTGGGTAAATCCGGTATCCGTCTGGCTGTTTTTGCACCGATTCATAAGAATATGGACAGGTTGTCTTTTAACTACCGGAATCATCAGAAGATTACCATTGTAGACGGCAATATCGGATATTGCGGCGGCATCAATCTGGCGGATGAATATGCCAATATTATCAACCGTTTTGGACATTGGAAAGATACAGCCTTTCGTCTTGAAGGTGAAGGTGTGTGGGGGCTGACTTCGATTTTTCTTGAGATGTGGGAAGTGACGATGGGATATGAGATAACAACAGATTATTCCGTGTATATGCCAACGGTTAAAATGCCGAACGATGGGTTTGTACAGCCATTTTGTGATGGCCCGGCCAATAATCCCAATAATCCGGCGGAGGATGTGTATACACATATTATCAATAAAGCACGGGATTATGTGTATATTACGACGCCGTATCTTGTTCCGGAACGGAAGATGGTGGAGGATCTGTGCCGTGCAGCCCGCAGTGGTGTGGATGTAAAGATCATTGTGCCGCACATTTATGATAAATGGTATGTGTACATGGTGAATGTGGCTAATTACGGTCCATTGATTGCCAACGGCGTACACGTTTATGAATATATGCCGGGATTCATTCATTCCAAAACAGTTGTCTGTGATGATGAATGTGCTATCTGTGGTACCATCAATATGGATTACAGGAGTTTTTATCTGCATTATGAATGTGGTGTATTTACCTGCGAGTCATCGGCGGTTGCGGATATCCGTGATGATATCCATGAGACATTAAAGCAGTGTCAGGAAATATATCTGGATGAATGGCAGAGTCGTCCATGGTATGAGCAGATTATTCAGTGGGTATTGCGTTTATTTGCACCTATATTGTAACTGGAAAATCGTCAATGGAATTATATGCAACATTTGCAGAGCGTGACAGCCGGGAGGGCTTCCCGGCTGTTTTTGGCAGAAAAGATCAGAACCGTGTTCGGTAACCGCAGCGGCGGCACAGATTTTCATGAATATGGTGAGAACGGAAGTCTTCGATGATTCGGAGACTTTTTTCTTTGCACAGAATCGTGTCCAGGGATTCTATGAAAATATTGCCCAAAGCCAGATGGCCGTTGTGGTCCAGACAACATGGAACGACCTGGCCATCTGCCAGAATCGCCAATTGATGCCGCAGGCCATGGCAGGTGCCGTTGAAACCGTAATCCGGTGCGTGTTCATCCGGCCATTCAAAAAGCTGGTCAAAATTCACATAGGTATGGGGTGCAATGGCGTTGCCGTGAACCTTACCCACATAGGCGTCAATGGGCTGGGCCAGATGATAGGCCTGCTCAAGGGTTTCGAGAATAAACTGGTTGCGAAGGCGCTGGTCGGCTTTGGCAGTACCATCCAGATTCCAGAGTCGGAAGCTGATATAGCCCGGTGTTGTCATTGTAAAAGTCCGGGCAAAATCAATGGCATTCTCAAGATAGGAGCGGAAATCCCGGGTATGCATGGTATTGGCATCAAAGCTGTGCAGGGACAGAGAAATCTGACGGGGTGCTGTTTCGCCCAGAAGCAGCTGATGTTTTTCGGGAAGAAGCACTGCATTGGTGGTTAGATTAACTTTTAATCCGTTTTGATGGGCGATGGCCAAAATATCGCCAAGCCATGGGTGCATCAGCGGTTCACCTTTTACATGAAGGCAAATGTAGTCTGTAAAAAGGGTTACCTGTGCAGCAATCTTAGCAAATTCATCCACAGACATCATTCTTGCCGGACGGTCACTGGTGGGACAAAAACTGCAGCAGAGATTGCAGCGGTTGATAATTTCTATATAAATTTTCTGAAAACGTTTCTTTTTCATACAAAGCCTCTTTTTGTTCAATAAAGTTATAATCAAATAATATAGATTTTAAAGAAATCTGTCAATATGAAGGAAGGTATGGTATACTTGAATAAAATAAATTCATAACGAAAGGATGCATTTTGATGAAGAAAGTATTGACAATTGCCGGTTCCGACTGCAGCGGCGGTGCCGGTATTCAGGCAGATATAAAGACAATGACAGCACATAAGGTTTATGCAATGAGCGTGATTACAGCTTTGACTGCGCAGAATACAACAGGTGTTTATGGTGTGTTAGATGCGGGGGCTGACTTTGTGGGTCAGCAGATGGACTGTGTGTTCAAGGATATTTTCCCGGATGCGGTGAAGATCGGCATGGTTTCCAATATTGAGACCATTCAGATGATCGCAGCCAAGTTAAAGGAATATCATGCGAAGAATATTGTTGTTGACCCAGTTATGGTTTCTACAAGCGGATGTGCACTGATGCAGCCGGATGCCATGGATACACTGATTTCTGTTCTGCTTCCGATGGGGGATATCATTACACCAAATATCCCGGAAGCAGAGAAGCTTTGCGGATTTGAGATCAAGAACGTAGAGGATATGAAGAAAGCAGCAGAAGTGATCGGCAGAAATCTTTCAGGCAGTGTGCTGATTAAAGGCGGTCATCTGACAGAGACAGCAGATGATCTTTTGTATCATGACGGTGAATTTATGTGGTACCGCGGAGAACGTGTGAACAATCCGAATACACACGGTACAGGCTGTACATTATCTTCTGCCATCGCAAGCAATCTGGCACTGGGTTATGATATGAAGACAAGCGTGCAGAATGCGAAGAATTATATCACAGGTGCGTTAAAGGACGGCCTGGATCTCGGTGAGGGAAGCGGACCGTTGAATCATTGCTTCAATTTATAAATCGATGCAGCTGATTTGGAATGGGCTTTTGTACGTAACTGTGAATCTGCTGAATAGTTACGAGGCCTGAATGATAGGAGTGGGACATAACTAAATGGAAAGACTGATTATGCTGGGAACAGGCAATGCCCTTGTGACCAGATGTTATAATACTTGTTTTGCAATTCAGGATGATGATGAATATTTTCTTGTAGATGCAGGCGGCGGCAATGGTATTATGCGCCAGCTTCAGGATGCCGGCATTCCCATGGAGCAGATCCATCATATTTTTCTGACCCATGAACATACAGATCATCTGCTTGGTATGATCTGGATGATCCGCATGATTGCCACGAAGATCCGCAAAGAACAGTATGAAGGTAATTTGCGGATTTACTGTCACAGTGCGTTGGTGGAAACGGTTCGTACCATCGCGAATCTGACATTGCCGAAGAAATTTACACGGCTTCTGGATCATCGTATCCAGTTTGTACCGCTTCATAATGGCGATACAAAGCATATTCTGGATTATGATGTGACATTTTTTGATATTTTATCTACCAAGGCTAAGCAGTATGGCTTTACAATGCGTCTGCGAAATGGACAGAAACTGACATGTGCCGGCGATGAACCGCTGAATGAACAATGCGTTGGTTATGCGGAAAGCAGTGACTGGCTGATGCATGAGGCCTTTTGTCTCTATTCACAGAGAAACCAGTACGATCCTTATGAGAAACATCACAGCACTGTTCGGGAAGCCTGCGAACTGGCAAGCTGCCTGAACGTACCGAACCTGATTCTGTATCATACGGAGGATGACAACATTGAACGCCGAAAAGCATTGTATACCGCAGAGGGGCGGTTATATTATAAGGGGAATCTGTATGTTCCGGATGATCTGGAATGTATCGAGTTTGATGAGGTGTAGTTTCTGATACCTGTTTTTGAAATTTTGCTTGGCTCTGAACAGTTACATATTTAGATTGAATAAAACCGTTATATGAACAAAAAAATGTTTGTATAGCGGTTTTTTGTTGTGCCAAAAATCCGCTTCGTTTTTCTCATGAAAGTTAAGAAATCAGATACCATAACGCTGACATTTTTTTACAAGGGTTGAGTGGTCAATGCCGAGAGCGATAGCCGCTTTTCTTTTTGTACGGAATTCAGTGAGTGCCGATTTGATAATCTGACATTCGAGGTTCGTTGTTGCTTTTTTTAGATTATAAGTTTTTTCGGTCGACATATAGCCATCGTTGTCCGGGATGCCGACAACCATTGAAACAGTTTTTTTATCGATCACATTTGAACGGTTGATAACAACAAGTCGTTCGATGACATTTTCAAGTTCACGGATATTGCCGGGCCAGTTATAGGCAGTCATCAGATGAAGTGCATCACTGTATATTTCAACCTGTTTATTGTACTTTTTGTTGAAAACATCTAGAAAATGATGGACAAGTACATCAATATCTTCTTTTCTTTCTCTGAGTGGTGCCAGGGAAATTGGAACAACATTCAGACGATAGTAAAGATCTTCACGGAAAGTTTTTTCCTTGATACATTCCAGCAAATTGCGATTGGTGGCTGCAATAATGCGAACATCGATTGGAATTGCTTTCGATGAACCGACCTTTGTCACTTCATGGTTCTGAAGAACGCGCAGTAATTTCGTCTGCATTGGCATGGACATTTCACCAATTTCATCCAACATCAGTGTTCCGCTGTTGGCCATTTCGAATATACCAGTTTTCCCGTTTTTACTGGCCCCTGTAAAGGCACCGGGTACATAGCCAAATAATTCGGATTCCATCAGAGTTTCAGGAATTGCCGCACAGTTGATTTTCAGAAATGGTTTGTTGAAACGGCTGCTTGCCTGATAGATTTGATTGGTAATAACCTCTTTTCCGGTACCGCTCTCTCCTGTGATTAAAACAGAGGCATCCGTTGGGGCGACAGCCAGGGCAGTAGAAAGAGCCTGATACATTTGGGGGCTTTTGAATATGAGGTCTACCTGTTTAATTTGCTGTGTTCGGAGATATTGGACTTCGTTTTCGGTTTTGGCCTGAACTTCTTTTAAATGGAGCAGCTGATCCTTGACGATCTCAAGCTGCTGAATATTTCTGTCGTGGGCCACTGCATATTTTAGTTCGTGGTTATCGTCAAAAATAGGAAAACCTGTAATGTATACGGTTGTATTTGTTCGGTTCATCACGCCGATTTTTTCAGAGCGACGTTCCTGTTTCAGGATTGTCGGCAGAATACCGTTGGTATAAAGTTTTTTCTCACGATTGATCTGGTGAATATTTTCTCCGATGACTTCTTCTTTTAAAATGCCGCTCAGCTGCTGATACATGTCATTGACGTAAACCGTTGTGCCTTCTTTGTCTGCAATATAGATAGCATCCGGAAGATTATCGCATATTTTTTCAAAATCAACAAAACGATGGAAAAGAAATGCTTCAAAATCATCAGTGGCGCGGCGCAATTCATGATAATTCTCTTCGTTGGAAGAAGAATTAGATGCACAGAGCGCGTTAATTTGTGCTTTGAGAAGAAGAAAGCTGTCTTTGAGTTCCTTATATTGATTCATATGATGCTCCTTTTTGTGGGGAGTGAAAAAAGTAACCGATAATGGTGAAATACTACACCATTTTATGCTCTTAAGTATAAAATTTCAAAGAAGATCTGTCAAATAGATACTTTTTAGTAACTATCTGACCATCAGGTTGGGGGTGAAAAAAGTAACCGATCTAAGGATAAAAAGAGATAAATATCTGAAAAAATATCCCGAAAAGAGAGATAAATAAGTATATGGTGAAAAAAGAAACCATAAATGGTGATAAGCTGGTGAAAAAAACAACCGTTTATGCTGATAAAAAAACATCCTTCACTACAGAAAGATATTTTTTTATCAGGTAAAAAATAAAAATCAAGCAAAATCAAAGGATTGCGAACATTTTAACGAGATTGATTAAAAATTGGCATAGTGTTTGCTGTATATAGGGGTGTAAGAAAAAAGTTATGAATGCCTCAGTTTTTCAAGAGCAGCATGAATATCTAATTGGTGTTCATCGGCATATTCAAAGAAATCACACAGCTCGTCATAGTGCTCGATGATGTGTTTCAGAGAAGCATCATATCGGGAGGACGTATGAACGACAAAAGCATCCGGATCAATAGGAACATTCAGTTCCTGCATGCGGTGAATGCTCCAGGTGTACAAAAAATCAATCGCCGGGATGAGTTTCTTACCAGCATCGGTGAGACGATATTCTACCCGGAGAGGGATCTCGTTATATTGAATACGCTGGACAAGGCCGTCTGCAACAAGCTCTTTCAGTTGCTGACTGAGAACCTTTTCACTGATTGGAAAAGTTTTCTTGGTTTTGGAAAAACGAATGAAACCGTAGTAATGTATATGGTTGAGAATGCTCATCTTCCATTTTCCGGAGACGATGGAGAGGGCATAGAGGTAAGGGTTAATTCCGTTTGTGGGTTGATCCATGACAAAGCTCCTTTCGCACAGATGATAATAATTCTATTTTATCATATTTGTGTTGATTTACAATAAACGGGGAGTAACTTTTTGGTAAGCAGGTTACCTGAAGGATATTAGCTTTCACGATGGTAAGATTGTGATAGAAAAGTCATGATTGTTATCAATTGGAAAGCTTGGTAAAATATTAACAAGGGGTAATCGAAATAAAAATGGATATGTTTTAAGGAGGAAAAAACAATGATTAAAAGAACTTTAAGTGAACTGAAACCTTACGATGCACCGGGACATTACAACATGGTGGCTATGAGAGTACACGGTAAAGAAGAAACAGGTGCTGAAAAATTCTGGATCGGTAAATCTGTTTTCCTTCCAGGCGGCGGTGCTGTATGGGCTTACGAAGATAACCCACTGGAAAAGGTTTACTATGTATTAAAGGGCGAGATGACAGTTACAGATAAAGACGGCAACGAGTATGTGATCCATGCAAATGAATCAATTTCATTCCCTCCAAATGAAGGCAGAGGCCTTGAAAACAAGAGCAATGAAGTTGCGGAGATGCTTGTCATCATCAACTACCCGGATGCTAAATAATCAGTTTTTTCAATTAATGGAGGAGGATAATTTCATGGTTCCAGTATCAAAAAAATTTGTAGATAATATGTTTTCTGTTAAAGGCAAAGTTGCCCTCGTTACAGGTGCGACAGGTGCACTTGGCAGAGTGTTAGCTAAAACATACGGTTACCTTGGTGCAAAGGTGATTCTTTCAGGACGTAAACAGTCTGGTCTTGATCCGCTTGTAGAAGAGTTCAAGGCGGAAGGCATTGACTGTGTTGGTATTGCAGCAGATCCTGCAAACGAAGAGCAGGTTGCTGAACTCATCAAAAAGTCAGTGGAAGCTTACGGAGAAATCAATATCCTTGCTGTTTGTCATGGTTACAACAAACCGGCCAATATCCTTGATCAGTCTGTCGCAGATTGGCAGTATATCATGGATGCTGACTGTAAGTCGGTATACATCGTTCTGAAGTATGTTGCTCAGCAGATGGTTGCACAGCTGAATGGTGCTGAAAACGTGCCATCCGGCCAGGGCGGTAAAATTGTTGTTGTTACTTCTCAGAGATCTAAGAGAGGTATGGCTGGTTACACAGGATACTGTACATCCAAGGGCGGCGCTGATATGATGGTTGCTTCTATGGCTTGTGACCTTTCAGCTAAATACGGTATCAATGTCAATGCGATCTGTCCGACAGTATTCCGTTCAGATCTGACAGAGTGGATGTTTGATCCGGAATCAGCTGTATACCAGAACTTCATGAAACGTGAACCGATCGGCCGTCTGGCTGAAGCAGAAGACTTCTGTGGTTACGCAATGTTTTTGAGTTCAGATGCTTCCAACTTTATTACAGGTGCGGCTTGTGACTGCTCCGGTGGTTACCTTGTCTGCTAATTAAACATTGATCAAAGATTCATATTAATTGAAATGCTGCATCACAGATGAACTGCTGATGCAGCGCATCTAAAAAATAATTTTTATATATCAAAGGAGATTAATTATTATGGGAAAAGTATATGTTGATTTAACGCATCCTTTCTGCGCTGAAATTCCAAGATGGCCATATTTTGACAAACCGGTGATTGATAATGCACATACAATGGCTAAAGGTGGTGTCCTGACATCCAGAATCGAATGTACAATGCACACAGGAACACATTGTGATGCTCCTCGTCATGTTATGGAGTATGAATTTGACGGCAGACGTGCACGTTATACACACGAGATGCCTGTAGATGCTTATGCAGGCACAGCAGTTCTTCTGAATATCGATATTGAGCCATGGGGCTTAATTACAGATGAACATCTTGATGCTGCATGCAAGGCATGTGGTTACAATCCGGATGATCTTAAAGGTAAAATCCTTTGCCTGAACACAGGTATGCATCGTTTATTCGATGATTCAAAAGCATACTATCATTACTCAGCAGGTACAGGTGTTGAAGCAGGTAAATGGTTTGTCAGACATGGCGTAAAAGCTGTTGCAATGGATTCTCAGGCACTTGACCATCCACTTCATACAGCAATGGGCAATAACGGTATGACAAGAATGAACCTTCTTGGCGCTACAGGTAAGCCAATCACAGAAGAGTACAAGGAACTTTTCGGTGAAGAAGCCTACTCAAAATTTGATAAATTTGAATATATCAGACTTCATGGTCAGGAAGCTTATGATGAACTGTACGGTGATCTGGAAGAAATCGGTATCTGGGGTACATGGGAACCATGTCATAAAGAAATGCTTGGTCATGGCATCGTAGGTGTCGAAAACCTTGGCGGTAACCTTGATAAGATTCCGGCAGGTGTTGAATTTGAATTCCTCTGCTTCCCACTTCGCTGGTATATGGGCGATGGTTCAATGGCTCGCTGCGTTGCACGTATCGATGAAGAAAAACTCAACGATGTGCCTGAAAGAACATACAAATATGGCGGTACAGGCTATGCTGACGCTGAAAACGGTGGTGGTTCAGGTCTTGAGTACATGCAGAAACTTTTCTCAAGAAATAAATAATTGCAGAAACAGAGTTGTATAATCAAAGAAAGTTAATGCGCATTTTTTAATGTAAAGCCGACTGGAGTGTGGGTTTTCTTCAGTCGGCTATTATTATGGGTTTTTAAAAATATTATGTGTTGTTAGAGAGGTTAAATTCGTATTATGGCAAAAGAAAAACAGTCTATGAATAATTTTGGTATTGGCTGGGGAACGATTCTTTATTGTCTGTTAATGTTCTTCCTCTATGTAGGTATGATCAACGATGGTACAAATGTTCTTGCCCCGGCAGCAGCAGCAAACTGTGGTGTTGAACCGGGTACAATTATTACAATGAATGGCTATGCCGGTATGATTGCGGTAATCGGGTTCATTATTGCGGGCCAGATTAACAAAAAAATCGGACCGAGATTAACATCTGCTATTTGTCTGATTATTTCCGGTGTGACATACATTGGCTGCGGTAATGCAACAAGTGTTATGTTTTACACGGTATGCATGACACTCTGTGCAACAGGTATGATGTCTGCCGGTTATGTGGCAGGTGGTACACTGGTTGCAAACTGGTTCCCGAAGAAAAAAGGTATTGTTATGGGCTATACAACAATGGGTCATAACTTCGCATCTGCGTTCTATGTAGCAATCATGACAGGCCTGATTGCAACAATGGGTTCTATGAACAAAGCGTCTTGGCTTCCGGGCGTTGCAGCTATTATCCTTGGTATTGTTGGCTTTATTTTCATGAGAAATACACCACAGGAAAGAGGTATCAACCCTGATAATGTATCTGACGAGGTATATGCATCTGAGTATGATACAGCAGAGGATGATTCTGACTGGACAACTATCAAGCTTCTTAAAACAAAAGAAACATGGTTTGCGGCAATCTTTACCGGTTTGTTTCAGATCTGCTCCGTAGGCGTTATGCAGCAGCTTGTAACACGTAATATTCGTGATTTTGGCATGACACAGGGCGCAGCACTGACACTGATGACAATCGTAGCTCTGATTGGTGTATTCGGTTCATGGATTATTGGTGTGATTGACCAGAAAATCGGTACAAAGAAAACAATGCAGTTCTTTGGTATCTGGTATGCAGCAGCACTTGTCATCAATGTACTGGCCAAAGGTCAGGTTGGACTGTTGTTCTATCTGTCAATTCTTATGATCGGTATGGGTATCGGTGGTTCTGCAAACTTTACAACATCTCTGCCAACCTCTATTTTCGGGCGTCAGGGATTTGATAAAGTAAATTCCGTTGTATTCCCGATTCAGGGTTTTGTAACGGCGTGGTGCTTTGTTGTCAATGGTATCGTGACAAATGTCATCGGTAATCTGAGTGTTGCGTATATCATCTTTGCTGTAGGTGCTGTCATTGTATCTGTTTGTGTCACATTTGTTGATGAATACAAATACAATAAGGACCATAAAGCGGAGTTAAAATAAGAAAAAAAGGACATGTCATTTGAAAACTATCATATTGGTGCTTGCATCGATATGATAGTTTTTGCTTTTTCATAAAAGAGAGGTTGCAGAGAGCGGTTGTGTGGCGGCGGGGGATGCAGTCATATGTAAAAGGAGTCAGGACAGAAGATGGAGCAAAATAGAAGAGAAACATTTTTTACAAAAGAGAAGGGCTTTTATACAACTTTATTTCGTATGATGCTTGTATTGGCCCTTCAGAATCTGGTTGCCTACAGCATTAATATGGCGGATAATGTGATGCTTGGCAATTATGATCAGAATGCATTGTCGGGTGCCGCGACAGTGAATCAGGTTTTTTTCATGGTACAGCAGTTTGCCTTATCAATAGGCAATGCACTGGTTGTACTGGCCTCCCAGTATTGGGGTGAGAAAAGAACGGAACCCATGAGAAGATTAACTGGCATCGCATTATGGTCGGGGTTATTGTGTGGACTGGTAATCCTGATTATCTGCGTGATGATGCCGGAGCAGCTGTTGCGATTGTTTACAGACACCCCTGAAATATTAAACGAAGGGATGCGTTACCTAAAACTTCTGAAATGGACATTTGTATTTTATATTATAACCAATGTTCTGATGGCAGCTTTGCGGAGTGCCGAGACGGTTAATATTTCTTTTTATATTTCGCTTGTATCATTGGTTGTTAACGTTGTAATTAATTATACGTTGATTTACGGCCGCTTCGGTTTTCCGGAGATGGGCGTTGTGGGCGCGGCTATAGGAACATTTATCGCGAGAATTCTTGAATTGGGAATCGTCGTGATCTATATTGCCTTTTTTGACAAAAAGCTGCATTTGTTCAGCACAGAGATTTTGAGCATTGATTGGAAATTAGGTAAAGATTATATGAAAGTTGCGATGCCGATTGTTCTTTCACAGGTACTCTGGGGCATTTCTGTCCCGATGCAGACTGCGATTCTTGGACATCTTTCCGGGAATGCCATTGCAGCCAATTCTGTGGCAACAACCTTTTATCAGTATCTGAAGGTAATCGTTATTGCAATGTCATCCACATCTGCGGTTATGATTGGCAATGCCATCGGGCGTGGTGATATGAGAAGAATCCGAAGCGATGCGAGAACATTGGCAGTTATTGATGTCGTGATCGGAGTGATACTCGGCGTGGCTTTGTTTGTTTTGAGAACACCGCTATTGTCTATGTACCAACTGACACCGGATGCAAGAATACTGGCCGATCATCTGATCATTGTGATGAGCTTTGTGATGGTTGGGATGTCTTATCAAATGCCGGTGAGCTTTGGCATTATCCAAGGCGCCGGAGATACAAAGTTCACAATGACCATGAATATGGTCAGTACATGGGCGATTGTGATGCCGTTATCATTTGCGGCGGCTTTCTGGTGGAAATGGCCAGTAGAAGCGGTCGTGATTGCGATTCAGTCGGATCAGATTTTTAAAGGCCTTCCAACATTTATTCGCTTCAGAAGCTATCGGTGGGTCAGAAAGCTGACAAAATAACAGGATGGTGCATTTTATCACCACTTATGTCTGGAATTCCATATTAAAGCGGCAGATAAACAGATTAAATGTGAAAACGCGTTGTGAAAAATTAAAAACGTACTTGAAAAATGCAAAATGAAGGCAAACTGGTGAAATAGCAAACCGATAACTGGTGAAAAAACAAACCAAATTTAGGCGGCTTTTATGTATAGGCGCCGGATAAAACTTAAAATCGCGCGGAAAACGAGCGTTTGTGTCTGAATTTTAAACTTGGCACAGAAGTTGCTTATATAATTAAGTGTCAATTATAAAATGTAAAAAATATATCATAAATTATTTAAGGAGAGATCGTAATGGCAAAGAAAACAATTATCACAGCAGCAGTTACAGGCGCGTGGCCGAAGAAAGAGAATAACCCGAATGTACCAATGACACCATCAGAAATTGCAGATGATGTTTATGCATGTTGGAAGGCAGGAGCAGCAATTGCCCATCTGCATATGAGAGATGATAATGGCAACGGTACAATGGATAAGAATAAATTCATTGAGACAGTGAATTTGATTCATGAAAGATATCCGGATTGCGATATCATCCTGAACCTGACTACATCCGGAGATATCTATGCAACAGACGATACACGTCTTGAACATGTTCAGATTCTGAAACCAGAGATGGCTTCCTATGACTGTGGTTCTATGAACTGGTTAAACTCAAGCCTCTTCATCAACAGCCCGGCTTTTCTTGAAAGATGCGGCAAGCTTTTCCAGGAACTGAATATCAAACCTGAAATTGAAGCATTTGATCCTGGTATGATCGCAAATGCAGCGTACTATCTGAAGAAAGGTGTTCTGAAAGCACCATTACATTTCCAGTTCTGCATGGGTTGTGCAAATGGTATTCCAGGTTCTGTTAAAAACCTCGTATTTATGAAAGAGACAATGGATCAGCTTTGTCCAGGTTCTACATGGTCCACATTCGGTGTTGGACATTCTGCAATGGAAACAATGTACGCAGCCGTTGCTTTAGGCGGACATATCCGTGTCGGCATGGAAGACAACGTTATGTATTCAAAGGGTGTTCTTGCTGAAAGCAATGCACAGTTTGTTGAGAGAGCTGCCCGTGTGATTAGAGAATATGGAAACGAAGTGGCTACACCAGCTGAAGCCCGTGAAATTCTTGGCTTAACAAAATAATAATCAGGAGATTCGCAGGAGGTGTGAAATGACCTGGGGTCCAATGTTTATGTATTATCATTGCCCGAAATGCGGGCTGAAATTTGAATATGCGGTTGATCTAATCCCGGAATTCGGTGAGAAGTTTGGCCATTGTCCAAAATGTGATGTTATGGGCGTATATGAGAAAGACGGTGCGCGTCAGCCTGATGATGCAGATTACTTAGAAGTTGAATAAAAAGTAGGAGAAAATATCATGAAAGAAGTTAGAAATATATTAATCTGTGGCGGTGGCATGATGGGAAGTGCCATCGCACAGGTTTTCGCAGGACTTGATGATGTTACAATTACTGTCTATGATAAATTTCCTGTAGATATTGAAGCAAAAATCCGCAACAATATGAAACTGCTGGTTGAAAAGGAAATTGTGACACCGGATGATGTTGACAAAGTGGTCAGCAAAGTAAGCTTTACACAGGATATCGAGAGCGAAGGCGTTAAAACAGCAGATCTTGTTGTGGAATGTGTTCTTGAAGATATGCAGTTGAAGCAGGATCTGTTTGCACAGCTGGAAGGCATTGTATCTGATGATACAATCTTCTGCACCAATACATCTGTGATGAGTCCGACAGAAATTTCAGCAAAATGTCAGCACAAAGAGAGACTTGTTGGTACACATTTCTGGAATCCGGGTTTTTTGATTCCACTTGTAGAAGTTGTTAAGACAGAGGCAACATCGGATGAAGTGGCTGAAACAGTGATGGATATTTTGACAAGAGCAGGCAAGAAACCTGTTCTTTGCAAGAAGGATGTACCAGGATTTATCGCCAACAGAATGCAGCATGCATTATGGCGCGAGGCTATTTCGATTGTTGAGAGAGGCATTGCAGATGCAAAAACTGTTGATGATGCTTGTAAGTACAGCTTTGGTTTAAGACTGCCATACTTACCACCCCTTGTCAATTCTGATATGGTTGGTACACAGCTGACTTATAATATTCATGATTATGTATTAAAAGATCTGGAAGACAGCCATGCGCCATCTCCACTTCTGAAAGAAATGATTGATGAAGGTAAAATGGGCTTCAGAGCTGAGACAATTGACGGCAAGAAGACCGGTTTTATGTCTTACACAGAAGAAGAAATCGCTGAAATTAACGGCGGTCTGAATGAATATCTGATTAAAATGTTATATAACAAATAAAGCTTTTTATGGATAACAAATTAGCTCCCTATTATTTTATTATGTATAATTAATAATGAAAAGTCCCTAAACGTGGTAATAGCGTTCAGGGATTTTTCTATGTATCAGTTATCCGGAGAAGCACTACGGCTGGCAGATCATCTGATTGTGATTATGAGTTTTGTTATGGTGGGGATGTCCTATCAGATGCCGGTCAGTCTCGTTTCTATACAGCTGTTGTCAAGGCCGAAAGGATATCCTTTGGATTTCGGCTTTTGACAGACAAAGTATAATGTGGTTCGTTGATATGCTCAAGATAATGGGCATCGGAATCGCTGATAATACGGCAGTGTTCCAGATAGTGGTGCTGCTTTTTTAATGCGTGATAGTGCGTCATATCTTTGATTTCAACGCAGGTAAACCGGCTGTCCGGCGGAATAAAACCGAGGTTGGCAAGCAGGCTGTTGGCGGTCTTGTCGATGTGGGCCGGAATCATGATGCCGTGATAGTCCTTCGTCAGATCGAAAACATCATCAAAGGAAATATCGGTGGCGTTGATTAGCAGATTCGGTATCGTGCCGATGACTTCATCGTTGGCATTGTAAAGCTGTTGTTTGCCGAAAATCTTCTCGTTGTTCGGGATGGGCATCAGGCGGCTGTAAACATATTCGTCAAAGGCCAGTGCATCTTTTAAATCCGCAAACAGGCAGACCACATGTACTTCTTCTGAAGTCGTTAGTTCCATTCCGGGAAGTGCCGTCAGGCCATAGGCATCAGCTATGGTGAGGACAGCCGGACAGTTTTTGCATGAGTTGTGGTCTGTTACGGCAATCAGGTCTAATCCCTTGATCACAGCCATGCCGACGATGTTGGCTGGGGTCATATCATCATCCCCGCATGGGGAAAGGCAGGAATGGATATGCAGGTCGTAATTTAACTCAGGCATGGAGCTTCTCGTAAACGCTCAGTGCAGCATCAAAAATCGGCTGCTCTGTGCGAAGTACTGAGATATGCTGCTGAAGGGCCTTGGTCCGGGCGGCTTCATCGAGAGAAACGCCTTCGGCGAGAATGATACAGCCGACATCACACAGAGCGGCAACGGCCAGTGTGTTGATATTCCCCATTACGGTCACCCAGACGCTGTCAGCGGGCGCCTTGCTCATGGCAATGCTCAGGAGGTCGCAGCAGAAAAGACCGGAGATGGTCCTTTCGGTATCATCTCCGATGTTGATTGTTTCAAATACATGGCTTTCAATCAGCTCTTTAATCGTCATAATGCTTTCCCTCCTCTGTGTCAGAATCTGTATTGATCAGATTATGTGAGTCAAGCAGTGCAATTTCTTCCGTCAGCTTGTCCATGTAGTTCATCAGCATATGGATGCAGGCGTTTGGATCCTCGCCATCTACAATGGCTTCATGGGAGAAGCGGGAATAGGTTTCAGAGAGAAGGTGAATATGGTTACGCAAAATGTAAACACAGTCGTTCTTCTCGGCTTTGCCGCGGACGATATCTTCAGCGAGGGCACGACATGATGGTGCACCGCATGAGCCGCAGTCCAACCCTGGGAATTCGTTGCACAGACTGTCGATCTGTTTCATCTTGTTGATACTCTCAAGCACCGTTTCGCCAATCTGGAAAACAGGCTCGTATTCAACCGCTTTATTCCAGTTCAGTTCAATTTTCAGCGGAATATCTTCACTGTGCGTTCTAGCGACCGGAAGATACTTATTCAGTCTTTTGATCTTGGCTTTGGCCACATAAGGGTTCTCAACATTGAGGACACCGCCGACACAGCCGCCGCTGCAGGCGTTAAGTTCGATAAACTGGAGCCTGGCGAACTTCTCATCTTCCAGGTCTTCGAGAACACGGATGACATTCTCAATACCGTCAGCCGCAAGATAGCTGTCGGTGATCATACCACCGGCTTCTCCGCCGCTGCATCCCCAGCCGATACCGATTCTGCCTGAAATGGCCAGATCCATCGGACGCTGCTCGGCGATCTTCATATGCGGCAGCAAAAGCGGATAGACATCCTTGACAGCCAGAACACCATCTACAGCACTGTGGTCAGTGCCAAGCGGAGACTTCACATACGTGACCTTGGAAGGACAAGGAGAAATAAAAATAATGCCGATTTTGTCAGCGGGAAGCCCTGTCTTGGCCATTGCACGCTTGCGGGCCAGCTGGGCAGCAACTTCTACTGGAGGCAGGATCGGCAGCAGGTGATCAATCAGATTTGGAAAACGGACGCGGATCAGGCGGACAACAGACGGACAGGCCGTGCTGATAAATGGCCATTGTTCCTGATGCGTATCGACATATTTCCTGGAGGCCTCGGAGACAAGCTCTGCGGCAGCACCGACTTCAAAGACATCATCAAATCCGAGGTAAATAAGCGCCGTCAGCAGGATATTCACATCATCCAGATTATTGAACTGGGCATACATGGAAGGCGCAGGAAGTGCCACAGTGTAAGCGTAATCGTTGAGCATATCCAGTGAGTCTATATGGATTTTCTTGGCATGATGACTGCAGGTACGTACACATTCGCCGCAGTCAATGCAGAACTGACTGGTGATCCTGGCCTTACCGTTTCGAACGCGGATTGCCTGGGTCGGACAGCGCTTGATACAGTTGATGCAGCCCTTGCAGAGGCTTTCGTCAAGGTATACAGAATGAAAGAACTTTGTATTTAATGTGTTCATTCTATCACCTTCCTTTCAGTTACAAATTAGCAGATCCGAACAGTCATAGTGACAGTGGTGCCGACACCGAGTTCTGTCTCTATCTTCATGTCATCGGAATATTTCTTCATATTAGGTAATCCCATACCGGCACCAAAGCCGAGAGATCGGATGTTGTCGGGGGCTGTAGAATAGCCGGCCTGCATCGCTTTGTCAATGTCGGGAATACCGGGACCGGAATCCTTTAGGATCATCGTAACCTCTTTTGGTGTGACGAAAACTGTAATCACGCCGCCGTTGGCATGGATGACCATGTTGATCTCACCTTCATACATGGCGATGGAAACCTTTCGGACAGTGTCCGGGGATACCCCCATCTGTTTCAGTATATTCTTTAAGTCGCTGCTGGCTTCACCGGCGCGGGTAAAATCTTCCGCAGAGACAATATATTCTAACTTTATCGTATCTTCCACCTTATGCACCTCCGACCAGTCCGGCCTTATAGAGCAGGCCACAGGCTGTAAACATAGTGTGCGGTGTGGCAAGGAGACAGATGTTCCGCTCACGGGCCAGTTCAATCATCTTCTCATCAGGGCGTTTGCCACGTACAAAAACAAGACACATAATGTCCATCATTTCAGCGGTACGAATCACCTGAGGGTTACAAAGACCGGTAAGAAGTACAGGCTGGTCTTTTACAAAGGCTAAAACATCGCTCATCATATCAGAACCGCATCCCGAATGAATTTCGCGGATATCAATATCATCTGAACCGTAGATCAGCTCGGCATCCAGCAGTGGGATGATCTCTTTTACAAGCATGACAATTCCTCCTGTCGCTACAGACAATGCAGAACAATAATGTGGTAATGCATTGCCGATAGAATATTATTCCTAAATAGTATAACATAGATACTGTACGATTTCAACAAAGGGTGGTAAAATATATCTATCTGAAATTAGCGAGAATGACGGCGTGTATGCATATAAAAACAAAAAATTAACAAGCGTTGTTAAAAACTTACTAAACTCAATGCGAAAAATAGGTTGATTATTATGAAAAATAATGGTATGCTGTCATAAGAAAGCAAATATGTGTTTTTTTAGCAGGACAATTGGCCTGCCATTATTACTATTAGGTGAAAAGAAGGAGGGATTCTTTTGGCTTCAAATAAGAAAACAGTACCATTCTATGGTACAGAAGAGCAGAAAGAACAATTGCTGAAAGTCATCCGGGAACTCAGAGATGAGAAGGGATGTCTGATGCCGATTATGCAGAAGGCACAGGAGATTTACGGTTATCTGCCGATTGAGGTTCAGAAAATTATTTCTGATGAACTGGGTGTGCCCCTTGAGAAGATTTACGGAGTGGCAACATTTTATTCGTGGTTCAACCTGAATCCAAAGGGCAAGTATGAAATATCTGTCTGTCTTGGCACGGCATGTTATGTTAAGGGGTCCGGAGATATTTACAATAAGCTCATGGAGAAGCTTGATATTGCAGGCGGTGAGTGTACACCGGATGGTAAGTTCTCACTGGATGCATGTCGTTGTGTCGGTGCCTGTGGCCTTGCACCTGTTATGATGGTGAATGGTGAAGTATATGGTCGACTGACAGTTGATGATATTGATAGTGTATTGGAGAAATATAACTAATCATGATGCCTGAGATCGCGTTGAATGTATTGGATATTGCCCAGAACTCCGTGAGAGCGGAAGCTTCACTGATACAGATTTCAGTGGATGTGGATGAAGCGGCGGATACGTTGACCATTACTATAGAAGATAATGGCTGCGGTATGACAAAAGAACAGGTGTCTCACGTAACGGATCCTTTTTTTACCACTCGTACAACCAGAAAGATCGGTTTGGGGGTTCCGTTTTTTAAGATGGCTGCGGAGAGTACGGGAGGCAGCTTTGCCATTCAGTCTGAACCCGGAACAGGGACGAAGGTCACTGCGGTATTCGGTCTGTCCCATATAGACAGAATGCCTCTTGGTGATATGAATGGTACGATTTATACATTGATTACATTTAATACGCAGATAGATTTTTTGTATACATATACGTTTAATAAGCGTTCATTTAAGCTTGATACGCGAGAATTTAAAGATATTTTAGAGGGTGTACCGCTGAATAACCCTGAGGTAGCAGAGTATATTCGTCAATTTCTTAACGAAAACAGCCATGAAGTTGACGGCGGTACAGTGATATAGAATGAGGAGGAGACAGCATGAAATCACTTGCAGAATTGAAAGCCATTCGTGATAGAATGCAGGGTGAAGTCAATATGAGAGAGGACGACAGTTCCAATCATATTCGTGTGGTTGTCGGCATGGCAACATGTGGTATTGCCAGCGGCGCAAGACCGGTGCTTAACAAACTGGCTGAAGAAGTTCAGGCAAAGCAGCTGGACAATGTTGTTGTTACACAGACAGGTTGTATTGGTTTATGTCAGTATGAACCGATTGTAGAAGTTTATGAACCTGGTAAAGAGAAGGTTACGTATATCAAGATGACACCGGAGAAAGCTGAAGAAGTGGTAGAGCAGCATCTGATCCGTGGTCAGGTTCTTGGCAAATATACATTAAGCTCAACAAATTTATAGGAGGTAGACAGCTATGTATCGTTCCCATGTATTAGTTTGCGGCGGCACCGGATGTACATCCTCCGGAAGTGAGACGCTGATCAGCCTTCTTCAGGAAGAATTGAAGAAGAACGGCTTAGAGAATGAAGTAGCCATTGTTAAGACCGGATGTCATGGTTTATGTGCGCAGGGTCCTGTTATGGTTATTTATCCTGATGCAACATTTTACTCAATGGTGAAACCAGAAGACATTCCTGAGATCGTCAGTGAACATCTGTTAAAAGGACGTGTTGTTACACGTTTATTATATGTAGAAGACGGCGGTACAGCCAAAGCGCTTAAGGATACAGATTTCTATCGTCTGCAGCACAGAGTTGCCCTTAGAAACTGCGGTATCATCAATCCTGAGAGCATCGATGAATATATCGGTACAGGCGGTTATGAAGCCCTCGGCCGTGTACTGACAGAGATGAGTCCGGATGATGTTATTGAGACAATTCTTGCCAGTGGTTTAAGAGGCCGCGGCGGTGCCGGATTCCCGACCGGTATGAAATGGAAATTTGCTTCAGGCAACAGAGGCAACGTTCAGAAATATGTCTGTTGTAATGCCGATGAAGGTGACCCGGGTGCATTCATGGATCGTTCCGTTCTGGAAGGTGACCCACATGTTGTTCTGGAAGCAATGGCTATCGCAGGTTATGCAATTGGTGCTTCTCAGGGTTATATCTATGTCCGTGCTGAGTACCCGATCGCTGTTGAGCGTCTGAATATTGCCATCAAACAGGCAAGAGAATATGGTCTGTTAGGCAAGAACATTTTCGATTCAGGATTTGATTTTGATATTGATCTGAGACTTGGTGCAGGTGCTTTCGTCTGTGGTGAGGAAACAGCCCTCATGACATCCATCGAAGGCAACAGAGGTGAACCAAGACCAAGACCGCCATTCCCGGCTGTCAAGGGTCTGTTTGCAAGTCCTACAATCCTGAACAACGTTGAGACTTATGCGAACATTCCGCAGATCATTCTGAATGGTGCTGAATGGTTTGCTTCCATGGGTACAGAGAAGTCCAAAGGTACAAAGGTATTCGCTGTCAATGGTAAGATCAACAATACAGGTCTTGTAGAAGTTCCTATGGGTACGACACTTCGTACAATCATCGAGGATATCGGCGGCGGTATTCCAAACGGCAAGAAGTTTAAGGCTGCTCAGACAGGCGGACCTTCCGGCGGTTGTATTCCTGCAGAACATATGGATATTCCAATCGATTACGACAACCTGATCAGCATCGGTTCCATGATGGGTTCTGGTGGTCTGATCGTTATGGATGAAGATACTTGTATGGTAGATATTGCCAAGTTCTTCCTGGAGTTCACTGTAGATGAATCCTGCGGTAAGTGTACACCTTGCCGTGTCGGTACAAAACGTCTGTATGAGATGCTTGATAAGATTACAAAGGGTGAAGGTACTCTGGAAGATCTTGATAAGATGGAAGAACTCTGCTACTACATCAAAGATAATGCATTATGCGGACTGGGCCAGACAGCACCAAACCCTGTTCTGTCCACACTTCGTTATTTCAGAGATGAGTATATTGCTCATATCGTAGACAAGAAATGTCCTGCCGGCGTTTGTAAGGCTCTGCTGTCCTACAAGATTGATGCGGATAAATGTAAAGGCTGTACATTATGTGCAAGAAATTGTCCGAATGGTGCAATTTCAGGCAAACTCAAAGAGCCTCATGTTATCGATCAGTCTAAGTGTCTGAAGTGCGGCGCTTGTATGGAAAAATGCCGCTTTGGCGCAATCTACAAAGAGTAATGGAGGAGCAGACAATGGAAAATATTACAATCAAAATCAATGGTGTTGAAGTCAGTGCACCAGCAGGCTCTACCATTTTGGAAGCTGCCAGACTGGCACATATTGACATCCCTACACTTTGCTATTTAAAAGAAATCAATGAAATCGGCGCATGCCGTATGTGTATTGTAGAAGTAAAAGGTGCAAGATCCCTTGTTGCTTCCTGTGTATATCCGATCAATCCGGGTATGGAAGTCTGGACCAACACACCGAAGGTTATCGAATCACGTAAAAAGACATTGGAACTGCTTCTTTCCAACCACAAGAAAGAATGCTTAAGCTGTGTCAGAAGCGGAAACTGTGAGCTGCAGCAGTTATGTAAGGAACTGGGTGTTGAAGATGAAAACTACTACTCAGGTGAGATGACACCTGCTATGATTGATACATCCGCTGCACATATGGTACGTGATAACAGCAAATGTATCCTTTGCCGTCGATGCAGTGCTGTCTGTGAGAAGGTTCAGGGTATCGGCGTCATCGGTCCGAATGAGCGTGGTTTTAAGAGTTATATCGGTACAGCATTCAACATGGATTTGGCTGATACAAGCTGTGTATCCTGTGGTCAGTGTATCGCTGTCTGTCCGACAGGTGCTTTACATGAGAAAGACAACACAGACGAAATCTTTGCAGCAATTGCAGATCCTGATAAATATGTTGTTGTTCAGACAGCACCGAGTGTACGTGCAGGTCTTGGCGAAGAATTCGGTTATCCGATGGGTACAGATGTAGAAGGCAAGATGGTTGCAGCACTGCGTCGTCTTGGCTTTGACAAAGTCTTTGATACAGACTTTGCAGCCGATCTGACAATTATGGAAGAAGCACATGAATTCCTTGACAGAGTTCAAAATGGCGGCAAACTGCCTTTGATCACATCCTGTTCACCAGGCTGGATCAAATATTGTGAACATTACTTCCCTGATATGACAGAGAACCTTTCAAGCTGCAAGTCTCCACAGCAGATGTTTGGTGCTACATTAAAGACATATTATGCTGAGAAGATGGGCATTGATCCTAAGAAGATCGTCAGCGTCAGTGTGATGCCGTGTACAGCGAAGAAGTTCGAAATCGGCAGAGATGACGAAGATGCAGCAGGTGTTCCAGATGTAGATATCGCAATCACAACACGTGAGCTGGCTCGTATGATCAAGAAAGTCGGCATCATGTTCACAGAACTGCCGGATGAAGAATTCGACAGCCCACTTGGTGAATCCACAGGAGCAGCCGTTATCTTCGGTGCAACAGGCGGTGTTATGGAAGCTGCTTTAAGAACTGCAGTTGAGACACTGACAGGCGAAGAATTGAAGAATGTAGAATTCCAAGAAGTTCGTGGTACAGAAGGTATCAAAGAAGCAACATACAATGTTGCAGGCATGGATGTAAAGGTAGCCGTTGCTTCAGGTCTTGGCAATGCAAGAAAGCTTCTTGATAAGGTGAAATCCGGCGAAGCAGACTATCATTTCATCGAGATCATGGGATGCCCTGGCGGTTGTGTCAATGGCGGTGGTCAGCCACAGGTGCGCGGCAGTGTGCGTAACTTCACAGATGTACGTGCCATACGTGCAAAGGCTCTGTATGACAACGATGCAGCGAAAACAATCCGTAAGTCTCATGAGAACCCGGCCATCCAGCAGCTCTACAAAGAGTTCTTTGGTGAACCTGGCAGCCATAAGGCCCATGAGATTCTGCATACAAGCTATGTGAAACGTGTCATTAACAAATAATGAGTAGATAAACAAAATCGCTCACTGACAGGGTTGATGTAAACATTCAACCATCGGTGAGCGATTTTTTTGTGATATAAAGAATCTAAGAGTAAAGCAGTCGGTCGCGATGCTGTCCGAAGAGTCGTGTGACAATACCGAGAAGTGTGCCGACGAGAACAGCTGCGATCACAGTGCCGATTCCGACACTTCCTGGACTATGGAGGGCAATCAGACATGTGAGAACGGAAATTACAACCATGGTGCAGTCAAACCGGACTTTGACTTTTGAAAATGCCATGCCTGTAATCTGGGAGACAGCCTGCATAGCACCCTCACCGGCCAGTGGCATCAGATTTGGCGGCAGGTAGAAGAAAATACCGACGGCAATAATCATCGCGCTGATCAGCATCATCACGATACGAATCGGAAGATTGCTCGGTGTTGGCAGGAATGTGACCAGATAATTGCAGAAGGTTGTAAAATAACCGAAGATGACACCAACAGCAATCTGAAGCAGATTGACAGGTTTGAAATTTCGGCGCAGCAGGAGTATCTGAATCAAGACAAGAAAGGTATGAAACAGAATGGTTGCTTTGCCCATTTCAATGCCCCAGACACAGGTCATCGTGTACGGGATGGAACTGACTGGGGAAACGCCTAAGTTGGATTTGACGGAAACGGCAATGCCGATGGTCATCAGAAAAAGTCCGAAAAAATACATGGGTATTCTGATTTTTAAATTGTTATGCTTTTTTGCAAGTTCTTTGTTCATTTCAATTTCCTCTTTCATAATATGATGGCGTCGGTGCCTCTGGCTGTTATCTGTTATAGCCAAGCATCTGACTGTAAATGCGGCTGAGATATTCAATCAACTGTTCCTTTTCTGTTTCAGAAAAATTCTGCAGTGCATGAGATTCAATCGTGTCAAACTCGTTCTCAAGACGTTCAACATAGGTGAGGCCGAGTTCGGTTAAATAAACATTATAAAAGCGATGATTGTCCGGGCAGAGTCTGCGTTGAATCAGTCCTTTCGCTTCCATTCCATTTAAAATAGTGGTGAGAGAAGCTGGTTCGATATGGCAGTTGGCAGCAATCTCTTTCTGAACAGTGCCATCGTGATGTCTGAGATAGTCCAGTACCTTCGGCTGGCCAGGTGTGAGACCTGTATCTTTGACACTGGCAATTAGGGATTTCTGAACCATCAGATGGTTGGCCATCAGTAAATAGTGAAGGGATTCTTTTGTTTCGTTCATCTTTGATTCTCCTGAAAAAAGTGAATATGCGTTGAGATAGAAAACTAATAGTTAGAATTCTAACTATTAATATAATCGAAAGAATGCGGATTGTCAACAGGCAACATATGATCTGAGCATGAATTGATCCGCATATAAAATAATAAAAGCGCTGTTGGCAGTACAGCGCTTTTATTATTAAAAAGAGGAAAGTTTATGAAAAAGATTTATAAACGAAAACCTTGTTGTTTCCTTTTCGTTTATGTCTATACTATACCATTCGCTTGTGACCAAATTGTGTCGAAGTTCTGAATAAAAAATGAAGAATGGACACAAATCGTTATGGAAATGTAATTGTTGAAGGTAGATGCATATTAAAGTCGATATAGATTGTAGTTATAAAGAGTAATAGTAAAAAAAGTCTTGACATATATCATATCGGAATAGTATGGTATAGAAAACAAAAAATTAGGAGAGAAAATCATAATGAAAGACTGAGCATTTGAGATTCAGCATTAAGGAGGACAACAAAATGGCATAAAGAGATCAGAAAGCAATTATTCAGAGACTGACAGAGCAGATGGACAAAGACAATCTGGATGCACTGATTTTAACATCAGGAGATGCTGCATTTTATGCAACAGGTTATGCATCAAGAGATTTATATAAAAACGGGCAGACAGGTGGAACGGTAGCCGTTGTCACAAAAAATGGCAGGGCCGGAATTGTTGTCAGCGAATTTGCAAGAAGAACAGCGGAAATGGCTGTGGATGGTGTGGAGATCATCTTTTATCCGACATGGATCTATATCGAAGATTATGCCATTGAAGGCATGGAAAAGGAAGTTCAGCCGGATTTGAACAAAACCTATAAGCTGGCCCTTCAGTTTTTACCTGAAAAGAAAGAGAATCTTCGAATCGGTGTGCAGCCATCGTATCTGACACCGTATGCATGGCAGTTTCTGACAGATACCTTTAATGAGAAAAATGTTGTTGATATCAAGCAGCTGCTCATTGAGGCCAGAGCCATCAAAACACCATGGGAGATCGAAGTACTCAGGGAAGCGGCCCGTTACAGTGAATTGACCATGAACAAAGTAGCAAAGGCCATTGTTCCGGGCATGACGGAGGCCGATGTGCTTCAGCTTTTCAATACAACTGCATTTTCATGGTCACCGGATATCATTGATGTGGCCAATGCCCATACTATTGGTGAGAACTTTACACCATCCTTTATTCCACCGCATACAAGAATCAACAGAGGCGATATTATTCGTCTGGACGGCGGTAATGTCATTGAACAGGGAACGCCGGAGGAAATCTTTGTTTCCCCAACCCAGGAGAGAACAAGACAATTCTTCAGCCGTTATTTACCGGAATTTACCTATAATATTTAAAATGATATGAACTGCAAAGAAATCTATTTTGTAATTGACAGAATATGGAAATTATATAAAAATAAAAGAAGAAAAGGGGGATTTTATCATGAATGAAGAAAAGAGAACGTTAAGCTGTACGGACTGTGGTGTGCTGAATTGTCATAAGCGCAATGCCTCGTATCCGGAGTTCTGTTTGACAGAAAAACTGACAGACGAAGACATCGCAGAAACGACGGCGCTCTATGAGGATGAGGAAAATCGAAAGGTATCAGTGATCTCAGCGGAGATTGAGGGCGAATTCTATGGCAAGTATACACGTGTCGATGAAATCATTGAATTTGCAAAGAGAATGGGGTACAAGAAGATTGGCATTGCAACATGTGTCGGTCTGATTGAGGAGAGCAGGATTTTTGCAAAAATTCTTCGGAAGAATGGCTTTGATGTATACAGTGCAGTCTGTAAGGTGGGTTCTTTTAATAAAACAGATATCGGTCTGGATGAGAAGTATACATGTGTGACAGGCAATGTGATGTGTAACCCGATCCTGCAGGCGAAGCTTCTGAACAAAGCAGGCACAGAGCTGAATGTAGTTATTGGCCTTTGTGTAGGACATGACAGTCTGTTTTATAAGTATTCAGAAGCGCTGTCAACAACGCTGGTTACAAAGGACCGTGTGCTCGCACATAATCCGGTTGGCGCATTGTATCAGGTTAAAGCGTACTATAAGCGATTACTGGATGATTAAGGAAAACTGAGAATGAAAAAGGACGCCTCCGTCCGGCGATGTCATTAAAAGGAAGATGACATTCGCCTGGTAGGGGGCGTCTTTTTTGGATAAATGCAATTTGGATCGATCAGCAGTTTTTCTGGATTCTTGCGGTCATGAACTGCTCGAATTCTTCGGCTGTTCCCTTAGTGAAGCCGTTTTTGTCCATGACGACGTAGCTGTTCTCGTAGCGGAGCAGAAAGTAGTGGGACCAGGTTTCGATGCCGGTAAATTGGAAGAGGCGGTACTCGCCGTGACTCTTGCCTGCAGACTGGTACATGACATTCTTGTAAACTTTCATTTTGCGGGGAATCAGAAGGCTTTCACTGTAGGTGTTCTGCCTGGCTTTGATCTGATTCTTCGGCATGTTCTGGTAGTAGCTGTAGAAGGAATAGATGCAGACAGCGATCAGTGCGATGGTACACAGCAGAGTCAGCATCTGATGCGTGAGAATGCCCAGACGTCCGAAATAAACAGCAGCCAGTGCAGCCAGAATACCTACCAGCAGTGTCATCACATGATATTGTTTCGCCTTCTCAGGACGTTTATAATTCTTCTTAATAATATGTTGGATGACGTCTTCATCCAATTGTGTGTGATTCTCAAAAAGCAATTCCATTGCCATAATAAAAGCCGTTACTGAAAACTTATAAAAAGTTATAAACTTCCATGTTTCATTCCTACTTCAACGAGTATGCTTTTGATGATATAAATAT